>FWPV01003855.1_pt1 | contig 33119 bp, 31 predicted proteins | sample 2228371 | NCBI WGS metagenome assembly FWPV01 (sample SAMEA103939776, study PRJEB20133) | metagenome
GCCTTCGCGGCGCAGGTGCGCGATCCGCGCCGGTTGCTGATTTGCGCCGATGATCCAGGGGCAGCAGCGCTCGATCAGCAGGGAACGGCTCGCCTGTACGGGATCGATGAGCGAGTGGCATCTGATCCGGTTTCGTGTCGCCTGGCGCCGCTCGACTGGACGGCGAGCCGTTTGATGGCAACCGCCACTGGTCAGCAGTTTGATCTCTGGTATTACGATCGCCGCACTTTTGCCCGCCGGCTGGCAACCACTGTGACCCTGGCTGTGCCAGGCGAACACAATGTGCGCAATGCGACCGCAGCGCTGGCCGCAGCGGCATTGTGGGGCGCTGATCTGCAAGCGGCAGCAGCAGCGCTGGCGACGTATCGCGGCAGCCATCGGCGGTTTGAGGTGCGCGGCGAAGCAGCAGGCGTCACGGTGATCGATGACTACGCGCATCATCCTTCAGAGGTGCGGGCCACGATTGCAGCAGCGCGCCAGCGCTTCGGTCAGCGCCGAATCGTTGTCTATCTCCAGCCGCACACGTTTAGCCGCGCGCGCAGTTTGTGGACGCAATGGCCAGAAGCGTGTCGCGCAGCCGATGTGGTCGTGGTTGGCGATGTCTATCCGGCGCGTGAGCAGGGCGATGCAGCGGGTCTGGCCAGCGAGCTGGCCGCATTCCTCGCCGCTCAGGCCATTGCCGCCCATTACGGCGGCTCGATCACCAGCGCTGTAACCGTCTTGAGCCGATTGCTCCAGCCTGGCGATGTGCTGCTGGTATTAGGCGCTGGCGACAGCGATCGGGTAGCAACCATGACGCTCGAACAGCTCGGGCAGGGAGAGCAGCGATGAACGTAACCCTACCATCACTGCGCGAGCGCGAATCGATGGCGCGGCACACATCGTGGCGCGCGGGCGGACCAGCCCGCTATTACGCCGAACCGGCCACTCCAGATGAAGCGATGGCGCTGGCAGCCTGGGCAATAGCGCATCACCTGCCGCTGATCTGGATGGGGCGCGGCACCAACATGCTGGTGCGTGATGAAGGTTTCGCCGGCGTGATCGCCGCCTATCGCGGGCAACGATGGGAATTGAGCGAACGCGGCGACACCGCTGAACTGTGGATCGAAGCCGGCGCGCCGATGGCTGGCACGGCGCGCCGAATGGCCGCGATGGGTTGGGCTGGCCTGGAATGGGCCGAAGGATTGCCCGGCGCGATTGGCGGAGCGATTGTAGGCAATGCCGGTTGCTACGGCGGCGATACTGCCGGTGTCGTGCAAACGGTTGAGCTGCTGCTGCGCGGCAGCGAGCGGGTCGAATGGCCGGTGAGCGCGCTGGGTTATGCCTATCGCGAGAGCGTGTTGAAACGCGCGCTGGCCGAGACAATACCGCCGCTGGTGCTGGCAGGCCGCTTTCAACTGCGCCGGGCGGATCCGGCAGCGCTGGCTGCGCGTATGGCCGCCATTGCCGCCGAACGCCGCCGCAAAACCCCGGCAGGCAGCTCGTGCGGAAGTGTGTTCAAAAATCCGCCTGGTGATAGCGCCGGACGCCTGATCGAGGCTGTCGGCTTGAAAGGAACGCAGATCGGTGACGCCCAGATCAGCCCGATCCACGCGAACTATATCATCAATCGCGGCCAGGCCAGCGCCAGCGATATTCTGACCCTGATCGAACTGGCGCACGCGACGGTGCTCAATCGTTTCGGGATCGAATTAGAACTGGAAGTGCGCATTATTTGAGGCTATGCGACTATCGACAACGGCATCGTAGATGAATGCGAGCATGGCCAGCGATAATCAATCACCAGCGCTATCACGATATCGTTCATACCGCTGGAAAATAGCCAAAAAAGATCATCATGAACGCAATCATGAGCAAAATTATCTAAGGAATTTCGTTGTATCAGATAATGATCGTTTCTTCGATCAACTGGCGCGCGCTGAGAGGTCATCGATGACACAACCGATCACAATCGCCGTCATCTTTGGCGGGCAGAGCGGCGAGCACGAAGTATCGCTCGTCTCTGCGCATGCGGTGATGAAGCAGCTCGATCCGGAACGATACCGCGTTGAGCCAATCGGCATCAGCAAAGATGGCCGCTGGCTGCACGGCGCCGGCGCGCTGGCTACGCTGATGGCAGCGGCTGATCCGGCGCGGTTACCAACCAGTGCATCGCAGGTTGCGCCCGGGCCGGTGCGCGATCTTGGGCGGATCGGGACCCACGGCTGGTTCCTGCCGCAGGTGGAAGTGGCGTTTCCCGTGTTGCACGGGCCGTATGGCGAAGATGGCACCATTCAGGGTCTGCTGGAACTGGCCGGCGTCCCTTACGTCGGGTGTGGCGTCGCCGCGAGCGCCGTCGGGATGGATAAGGGGCTGATGAAGGCCGCCTTTGCCGCCGCTGGTCTGCCCGTGTTGCCATGGCTGCTGGTGCGCCGCAGCGAACTTGAGGCTATCGAATCGCTGTGTGAGCGTATCGAGGCGATGCTGACCTACCCGATGTTTGTCAAGCCGGCCAACCTGGGCAGCAGTGTTGGCGTCAGTAAAGCCCGCGATCGCGCCGGCCTGATCGCCGGGTTGCAGGAAGCTGCGCGCTACGATCGTCGTCTGATTGTCGAACAGGGCATAACAGCGCGCGAAATCGAGGTTTCGGTGTTGGGTAACGAACAGATCATGGCCAGTCTGCCCGGCGAGATCATTCCGGCAGGCGAATGGTACGACTACCACGCCAAATATATCGACGGCGGTTCGCAGACGGTAGCGCCAGCCGAGCTTGAATCGGAGCAGATCGCCCAGGTGCAACGTCTGGCGATACAGGCATTTCAGGCGATCGATGGCGCAGGTCTGGCGCGAGTCGATTTTCTACTCGACCGTGAGCGGGGAACGATATGGCTAAACGAGGTCAACACCATGCCCGGATTCACGCCGATCAGCATGTATCCCATGCTGTGGGAAGTCAGCGGTTTGCCATATCCGCGCCTGCTTGACCGGCTGGTCGAGCTGGCTATTGCCCGGCATAAGGCGCGGTCGTCAGTATAACTGACCGTGACGACAGAGGAGCCTGAGAGGTATGGAATACAATCCGCCCAATACGCGCGAACGCATCGCCGCCCGACGACAGCGATTGCGTCAACGCACCGGCGAATCAGCCGTGCCGGGCTGGAGAAAGCGGCTCTGGCCGGGCTTGCAGAGCGGACAACTGGTTAGTGGCGCGATCTTCGCGGTGAGCTTCGCGTTCCTGATGTACGCTCTGTTCAGCGATCGATTCCGCATCCATACCGTTGAGGTCGTTGGCGCAGAGTTTCTTAGCCCGGAACGGATTGTGGCGGCGCTAGCGCTGCAAGGCCGCCCGATCTGGCTGATTGATGAGAAGACCGTCGTCGCGCCGCTTATGGCCAGTCCGTATGTCGAATATGCGCGGATCAGCCTGAGCCTGCCCGATCGGGCGCGCGTGATCGTGGTCGAACGCCAGCCCGCAACCTACTGGCGCACTGGCGGGGTCGATTATCTGGTCGATCGCCAGGGATACGTAATCGAAGCAGCGTCGTCGGCGCCCGCAGCCGATGCGCTGGTTATCGTAGACACATCGAATCTGCCGGTCGAGCCAAACATGCGGCTCGACACCGACGCATTAGCGCTGGCGCGTGAGCTGGCATTCCGGTTACCCCATGAATTGGGGATGCATCCAGCTCAGATCGGGTGGGATTTCGGCTTAGGCGTCTTTGTTCGATCGGAACAAGATCAGATGATTGTCTTCGGGCGAAACGAGCGACTCGAGCGCAAACTTGCCATCCTGGGCTATGTGCTTGCTGAACAGACACCATTCACGTACCTTGATTTACGACCGATCAACCCATATTACCAGAACCGATCCGCCGCCACACCATAACGGATCGCGCGTCAGGCTGAGAGGATTCTATGGCACGGACGATGTCACGCACCATTGTAGGAATAGATGTCGGCACCAGCAAGATTTGCACGATTGTCGGCCAGGCCGGCGATGGCCGCCGGCTCCAGATTCTTGGCGTTGGCATGGTGCCGAGCCGGGGGATCGATAAAGGGGTCGTCGTGAACATCGACGAAGCGGCAACCGCCATTGAAGCCAGCATTGAGAAGGCAGAGCGAGCCAGTGGTTTCCGCGTGACGCGCGCGTTTGTTGGCCTGGCTGGCCGCCATATCTCCTCGCTCAATAGCCGGGGCGTTGTCGCCGTGCAACAGCCGGAAGAGGGTATCACCCGCAACGATCTCAAGCGAGCGGTCGAAGCGGCCCAGGTCGTGGCCGGCCCGATGCAGCGCGAGATCATTCATGTCATTCCGCGATCGTATGTCATCGATGGCAATGATGGCATTCGCGATCCGATCGGCATGAGCGGCGTGCGCCTCGAAGTCGAGACGCATATCGTGACCGCTGAGCCAATGGCGGTGCAGAACCTCATCCGCAGCGTTGAGCGCGCTGGAGTGCAGATTGAAGATCTGGTCTTACAACCCCTGGCGGCTGCGGAAGCAGTGTTGAGCGACGATGACCGCGAACGCGGCGTTATGCTGATCGATATTGGCGGCGCAACCACTGATGTAGCGATTTTCGCCCAGGGCGGCGTGTGGCATACCGGCGTCATTCCCGTCGGCGGCCAGCATTTTACCAACGACATCGTGTACGTGCTGCACACACCGCAGCATACTGCCGAATATCTCAAGCTGCGCTACGGGAGCGCTATTGCCGGCAACCCGCCCGCCGCGGGCGATCACACCGACCTGATCGATACCGATACGCTGACCGTAGGCGAAAAGCAGCAGGTGAGCATTCATCTGCTCAAGCAGGTGTTACAGGCGCGCGCCGAAGAGGTGATTGAACTGATTATCGGGGAAGCGCGTCGGAGCGGGTATGAAGGTATGTTGCCGGCAGGAATTGTGTTGACGGGGGGTGGCGCGCAACTCAATCAGTTTGATGATCTGTTGCGCGAGATGTTGCAACTGCCGGTCCGAATTGGGGTGCCTGATGGGTTGAGCGGTTTGACCGACTCGCTCGACTCGCCGGCGTATGCGACAGCCGTGGGGCTTTTACGTTGGGGAATGCGGCATGGCGGGCGGCCGCCTGAGCAGTCTCCACCTCATGACGATATATCGGTGTACGAGCGCTTCCGCCGCTGGTTGCGCGAATTGTTACCATAACCCACAATCCAAGGAGGTTCGCACATGGTCGATCGTAGCAGCAATGGCTTCTCACTCGAAGACTTTGCCCAGATCAAGGTCATTGGGGTCGGCGGCGGTGGCAGCAATGCCGTTGATCGCATGATCGAAGCAGGCGTGCAGGGCGTAGAGTTTATCACTGTCAATACCGATGTGCAGGCGTTGATGCATTCGCTGGCGCCGGTGCGCATTCGGATCGGCGATAAGCTGACTCGCGGCCTGGGCAGCGGCGGCAATCCGATGATCGGGCAGAAAGCGGCGGAGGAGAATCAAGAGGACATCTACGAACAGCTCAAAGGCGCCGATATGGTGTTCGTGGCTGCCGGTATGGGGGGCGGCACCGGCACCGGCGCCTCGCCGATCATCGCCGGGATTGCCCATGATCTCGGCGCACTGACGGTTGGCGTCGTCACGCGCCCCTTTACGTTCGAGGGCAATCACCGCCGCAAAGTGGCCGATGCCGGAATCGAGCAATTGCGTCCGGTTGTGGATACGCTGATCGTGATTCCGAATGACCGGCTGTTGCAGACCGCCAGCAAGAATACGACGTTCCAGCAGGCATTTTTGATGGCCGATGACGTGTTGCGCCAGGGCATTCAGGGCATCTCGGATCTGATTACGCAGCGCGGGTTGATTAACGTTGACTTTGCCGATGTCAAGACGATCATGGCGCAGCAGGGATCGGCATTGATGGCGGTTGGACACGGCAAAGGCGACACCCGCGCGCTCGATGCGATCAATCAGGCGATTGCCAGCCCTCTGCTCGAGGTGAGCATCGACGGCGCCAAGGGTGTGCTCTTCAATATCACCGGCGGTGAAGATCTGGGCATTATGGAAGTGTACGAAGCAGCCGATATTGTTGCCAAACAGGTCGATCCCGACGCCAATATCATCATCGGCGCAGTGATTGATCCCAACTTCCCGCCCGGCGAGATCAAGATTACCCTGATCGCCACCGGTTTCGATCTGAACCGCAACACGAATGTGCAGCGCACGCGGTCGTACCCGACGGCGGCTACCAGCGCCGGCCAGGCCACCGCGCAATCGCTCCAGCGGCCCAAACAACCGGCTCAAACGCCGACCCAGCCGCCGGTGCAGCCGGTGCGACCAGCCATTTCGACCGATGATCTCGACATTCCGCCCTTCTTGCGCGGACGCGATCGGAATCGTCAGGGTCGATAGCCATGGGCTGGCAGAGCGGGTGAGGGTCAGCAATCAGGTGTCAGATTGCTGACCCTTACCGGATCGATTGCGCGATCAGTTCTGGGCAGATGTGCGTTCCTGCAGAGTGACTGCTCCCAACCCTAAACGGGTTGGGCTTCCAGGGATTGGATACCCAGAGATTGCAGTCCCAATCTCAGAATAGAGTATACACAATGTGCGCAAAAACTGCCACTTCCCCAGCCCACGGCGTGGAGGGGCTGGGGGCTAAGCTGCTACAGCGGATAAAGCCCTTCTCTCCCAGGGCTAAAGCCCCTGGGTTTTACGGGCTATTGTAAAGCCAAGCATCATCGCCAGATCGCGCGCAGTCGCCTGAGCTGCGCTGACATCGCGCCCATCGGCAGCGGCATCAATGATCATGCCGGCCATCGTATGCAGCGCCGCCAGCGCCGCCGGGGTATCGAGATCATTGTCCATCGCGGCGATCACCTCAGCGCAGCCGCGGCTGACATCGAGCGGGCTGTGTTCACCGCCGGCGACCGTCGCCGCCCGGCGTAGATCGGCCACGAAACCTTCATAGCGATCCAGAGCGCCGCGCTGATAGTCAAAGTCTTCACGGTAGTGCTCGCTGAGCAGATACCAGCGAATCGCATCGGCGCTATGCTCGCGCAGAGCATCACGGGCAAACACCAGGTTGCCGAGCGATTTACTCATCTTCTCGCCATCCAGCCAGACCAGACCAACGTGCATCCAGTAACGCACGAAGGGGCGCTTGCCCGTCGCTGATTCACTCTGGGCGATTTCGCACGGGTGGTGGGGAAAGATCAGATCGGCGCCGCCTCCGTGAATGTCGATCTGCTCTCCGAGGTAACGCATTGACATGGCGCTGCACTCGATGTGCCAGCCCGGACGGCCCAATCCCCACGGGCTTTCCCAGGTTGGATCACCCGGTTTGCCGCGTTGCCAGAGCACAAAATCGAGCGGATCACGCTTATTTGGATCGTTGGGATCGTTGCCGCGCTGGTTGGCAATCGCTAACAGCTCAGCATAGCCCATGCGCGCCATGCGCCCGAACTCGGGGTCGGTGCGAATGCTAAAGTAGACATTGCCATCGACCACATAGGCATGACCGAGCGCAATCAACCGTTCGATGATCGGAATCATCGCCCCGATCTCCTCACTGGCCTTCGGGAAAAAGGTCGGGGGCAAAATATTGAGCGCTGCGCAATCGGCGCGCAACTGGGCAACCTGACGCTCGGCCAGCGCGCGCCAATCAATTCCATCACGGCGGGCGCGCTCGAAGAGCGGATCATCTACATCGGTTACATTCTGACAGTAGCGCACCGTTGCGCCGTGCCATTGCAAATAGCGCACCAGCACGTCGAAGACGATGAAGGTGCGAGCATGGCCGATATGGGTGGTGTCGTAGGGAGTAACACCGCACACGTAGAGCGTGACGGGGCGATCAGACGGGATCACAAACGGTTCGCGTTCACGCGACATGGTATTAAACAGTAGCATGCCAGTATCCTTCTGATAGACAACGCGGCAGAGCACATCCCCTCTTTGTATCGTATCACTGTTTTCAAGCTGCCCTGTCACGCCAGCGTCAACCCCTGCGCCCAACTGCGCGGCGCTTGTAGAGCGCCGTTGTCTGGCAACAGCTTTTCAAGACTAGACACCACTGTACTCTATGATATGAACCGTATGCTACGGCGCTACGACTGGAATGCGGGTAGCGATGACCGGATCAACATCCAGCACCGCCGCCGCCATCCAGCCACTCTGACCATCAGGCAGCCGCACGACATACCAGTTGGCCCGTTGCCCTTCAAGCGTGACCTCAGTGCCTGCCGGCACCACCGTCACCACCGGGAAGGATGTGCCGGGACCAGTGCGGACGTTGGCATCAAACAGCGCGCGCCCAGTCCACTGTTCGGGTGAAGGGGTTGCCGTGGCTGAGGGGCCGAGGATGATCGTCACCGGCGAGCGGATCGGCTCTGGCGTTACCGGCGTCACCGTCGGCAGACGGGGCAGGGTGGGAAATGGACTGGGCGTTGGCGGCAACGCAGCGGCCAGATCGACGCATCCGCTGATGAACAGCGTGAGCGCAAGGCCAGCAATGAGCGTCCAGCGAGCGATGAGGTCATGGCGCATAGCGTATACTAACCGTTGTTTCAAGTGATCGTTCGACACAGGAACGATCGGGCAGACACGATTATCTGTAGCACTACAATGATACTCAATCTGCCCCGGTCTGGCATGGTTCTGATGGCGGAAGAAATGAACAACCGGCGTCTGCGCTATCGCACAGACGCCGGTCTTGTTTGGTCGGGGCGAGTGGATTTGAACCACCGACCTCCGCGACCCGAACGCGGCGCTCTACCAGGCTGAGCCACGCCCCGCCGACCTCTGGTGCCGAAGGTGGGACTTGAACCCACACGGGGTGTAATCCCCAGCGGTTTTTGAGACCGCCGCGTCTGCCATTCCGCCACTTCGGCAAGCCGCTGGAGATTATACCAGCCCTGAACCGGTTCGTCAAGGCGTCTGTTGTTGAAGCAGCGCATTGCTCTTGCTGCTGAGGCGGGAAGATCTCCGCGCTACTGGCACAGTGGTATAATCTGAGCAGAACAGGATGCGCTGGCAAACCGCTATGTTTGTGCTCGACCGACTCGACGACAACCATACTGTGCGCGGTCACGCTGACTCGTACACCATCCTCAATCTCATCGGACGAGGTGGGATGGGGGTGGTGTATCGCGCGCGGCGGGTGAGCGATGGCAGCATCTGGGCCTTGAAAGAGATGCGTCCTGCCGGTGAGTTGAGCGCTGAAGAGCTGGTCGAAACTCGCCAGCTCTTCATTCAGGAAGCCGAGTTGTTGCGCAGCCTGTCGTTTCCCAATCTGCCCGTCGTCATTGATCTCTTCGAGTATGAAGGCCGGCCAACGATGGTGATGGAGTTCGTGCCCGGCAAGACGCTCGAAGCGATCATTCGCGAGGCCAATGCGCCCATGCTCGAACAACAGGCGCTCGGCTACGGGATTCAACTCTGCCGGGTGCTGCACTACCTCCACACCCGTCCGCAACCGATCATCTACCGTGATCTGAAGCCATCGAATGTCATTCTGACGCCTGATGGCGTGGCCAAGCTGATCGATTTCGGAGTGGCGCGCACCCACAAGATCGGGAAGTCGAAAGATACGATCGCGATGGGATCGGCAGGTTATGCGCCGCCCGAACAGTACGGCAAAGGCCAGACCGATGCTCGTTCCGACATCTATGCCCTGGGCGCGACTCTGTTGCATCTGCTGACGGCAATGCCACCAGTGCCATTGCAGCCGCCGCGCCGCGGCGAGATTACCCGCATCAATCGGTCGGTTGCGCCGGAAACGGAAGCGATCATTATTCGCGCGATGAGCCTGGAGCGCGATCAGCGGTTTGCCAGTTGCGCTGAACTTGAGCAAGCTTTCCACGCTCGGCTGAAGACGCCATTTGTTGATCCAACGAGTCGCATGCAGCCATTACCGCCTGCGCGCGCGCCGGCAGCGCCACCGCCAGCGACACTACCGCCAACGCTATCACCGGCGCCGCCCGCCGCACCGACGACCGACGGCATCGTGTGTGAACAATGTGGCCGACTCAACAAACCCCAGGCCCGCTTTTGCGCTGGCTGCGGATCGGCGCTCTCTGCCAGCGCGCCGCATCCGGTCGCGCCAATGCTCAAACCTGCGCGCCTGATCGTCCGTTCACCCTACCGCGCGTGGGAAGTGATCCTGGATCGTTCGCCGGTGCGGATTGGCCGACGCGATCCGAGCCGCGCGCATTTTCCTGAACTTGATCTGGCTGAACACGACCGCGGGATCGCCTCGCGGCTCCATGCAATCATCGAAAAGCGGGGCGATCACTATGTCCTCACCGATCAGCAGAGCACCAACGGCACCCAGATCAATGGGCGGATGATCCCGCCCAGGGTGCCGCAACGACTCATGCCGGGTGATCTGATCAAGATCGGTGAGGTGGAGATGGAGTTTCGGTGGAACTGAAAGCCTTAATTCTGCGTGCTCCCGGCATCAATCGCGATGCCGATGCAGCGCTGGCCTGTGAGCTGGCCGGCGCCCGTCCTGAACGAGTGCATATCAACCGGCTGGCCGAAGGCTCGGCGCGGCTGACCGATTATGCCATGCTGGTGATTCCAGGCGGCTTCTCGTATGGCGATCATCTCGGCGCAGGCCGCTTGCTGGCAGTCGATCTGATCCATCGCCTCGGCGAAGATCTGGAACGGTTTGTGCTCGATGGCCGTCCTGTGATCGGAATTTGCAATGGGTTTCAGGTGCTGGTGAAGGCCGGCCTGCTGCCCGGCCCGCTCCGGCAGTCGCCCAAGGTCACCCTCACGACAAACGAATCGCGCCAGTTTGAATGCCGCTGGGTGCAACTGCTGCCGGTCGCCAACAGTCGTTGCCATTTTACTCGCGACATTGAACAGCCGATCGAGGTTCCAGTTGCCCACGGTGAGGGCCGGATTGCAGTGCGCGATGCAGCAGTGCTGGATGAACTGGAGACCGCCGGCTTGGTTGCGCTGCGCTATGCCGGGAATGAATACCCGGCCAATCCGAATGGATCGCCCAATGCGATTGCCGGTCTGTGCAACGCGCAGGGAAATGTGCTGGGCTTGATGCCGCACCCGGAAAACGCCATCTTGCCGCACCAGCACCCGCGCTGGACACGTGAATCCCGCCGCCGTGAAGGTGACGGGTTGCGCATCTTTCGCAATGCAGTACGCTACGCCGCCGCACTCTAGCTGGAGCAGGTATGGTTCTCTATCCGCCTGATGATCCATTTCTGATCAGTTTTACTTTGTTCGGGATTCCCATCGTCGTGCGCTGGTATGGCGCCATCATTATGACCGGCGCGCTCATTGCCGCGCTGCTGGCTTCGCGCCGCGCTGTGGCGCGCGGTTATCATCCCGATCACGTGTGGAATCAGTTGATGCTGGGACTGGTGCTGGGTATCGCTGGCGCGCGCATCTACTACGTGATATTCGAGTGGGAGCGGTTTGCGCCAAATCCGTGGAGCGTCTTCAATCTCACAACGGGCGGAATCGCCATTCACGGCGCCATCATCGGCGCGCTGATTTCGACTGTTATTTACACTCGTTATGCAAAGTTGCCTTACTGGGATTGGCTCGATGTCTGTGTGCCCGGCTTTCTGCTCGCTCAAAGCATCGGGCGCTGGGGCAACTTCTTCAATCAGGAAGCCTATGGTCGGCCAACCGATCTGCCATTCGGGCTGCGCATCGATCCTGAGTACCGGTTGCCTCCTTACAACGATCTGACAACGTATCCAATCACGACACTCTTCCACCCCACGTTCCTCTACGAGTCGGTATGGAACCTGCTCGGAGTCGGTCTGCTGCTCTGGCTCGACCGGCGGTTCGGGCGCCTGGCGCCTGCCGAACGACGTCGGCTCAATCCGGGTGATCTGCTCTTCCTCTACGGGATCATCTACTCGACTGGCCGGTTTTGGATCGAGGGCCTGCGCCTCGACAGTCTCTGCGCCAATGGAGTTGGCGGCACATGCGAAGGCAGCATTCGGGTAGCGCAACTGGTCAGTCTCGTCGCCATCATCGGCTGCGCGATCTTATTGGTGTTGAATCACTGGCGTCCGTTTGCCCGGTCGCATGCCCCCTCTTCGGTTGAGACTGCCTGACAGCGTATTGATCGGGGGCAGGCGCTGCGCCTGCCCCTGATGAACGACGACGCGACGCGCGATCACGCGCCGAGAATCTGCGCCAGCCAGGCGCGCACTGCGGCGCGGGCTGCTTCAGCGGCGGGCGAGCCATCGGTATAGATTGCGCCGGAACGCACAGCGGCAATGGTGTTGCGAAACTCCTGAAAGGCGGGGACGGCGGCGAGGCGATCGGGCCGATCGCGCCCGCCCACCAGTGCGAGTAGCGCTTCTGGCCGATTAGCGAACACGATGTAGTGTTCGATCAAACCGACTGCGCGCAACGGACCGGCCTGGTCGCTCACAAAGATCGTCGTTGAACCGCTGCGCGCTTCGTTGATTGTCTCGCCGCGATTGCGGCGCACTTCCAGGTGCTTCTCCAGGAAGAGGCGGGCCTGCGGATCGTTGCGTGAAGCGAGGAAGATCATCACTTCGCCATTGCTGATCAGATCTGCTGCCACATCACGGGTCACCGGCGTAAAATCGCGCACCACCACTGCGATATCGCTCCCGATCCACGAAATAACATCACGATCGAGGTTGACGCCAAGCAAGGCGGCAACATTGGCTTCGGCGCTGGTCGGCATCGTCAGGCCAAACACTTCGGCGAGCGCGCGTTCGATGCGCGGTCGTTCGGGAACATCGCTCAGGGTCGGCGACAGGCTGGCGTAGAGTTGCACATCGGCGGCCAGCAATTCAGGCGGCGCCGGCCCTTTCTGAACGGTCACAAACCAGTAGATGAAGAGCACACCGAGCGCAGCGGCGATCAGGGTAATGACAATCCCCCCGGCAAAGGCATAACCGAGACCGCGTTCACGAGGCATTGTTGAGGTTGTTTGCATAGAAGTTGTCAGGTTTCAGTAGTGCTTCAACCGTCATCATGGTACCATGAATGGCGAGTACCCGTATAGCAACAGGCATGAGACGATGCGCATTGAAACCTTACCGCCCGCAGCGGCGGTTGGCCATATTCTCTGCCACAACGTGGCCGATGCGCAGGGGCGAAAAGCGTTGAGCAAAGGCCGACGGCTCCGCGCCGAGGATCTGCCGCGCCTCGCCGAACTGGGCCTGACCACGGTGCGGGTGGCAGTGCTGGCAGACGACGATGTGCATGAAGATGACGCAGCCTACCGGCTGGCGCAGATCGTGGCCGGGCCGGGCGTAACGATCGGCGAACCGCACGCCGGTCGCGTCAATCTGTTCGCTGCCGCCACCGGGCCACTGTTGATCGATGCCGAAGCGCTGCTGGCGATCAACCTGATTGATGGGCTGACCGTGGCAACCCTCACGCCTTACACCATGGTTACTACCGGACGCATGCTGGCGACAATCAAAATCATTCCCTTCGCGGTTCCAGCCGCCGATCTGAACCGAGCGGCGGCAGCAACTGGCGGCCAGGGTGTGTTGCGGGTGGCGCCGCTGGTGCGGCGGCGGATAGGCGTAGCGCTGGTGAGCAGCCTGGCCGCGCGAGCGCGCGTCGAGCGCGGGATGCTGCCAGCCATTGCTGGCCGAATTGCCGATCTGGGCGCGGAGATGATTGCGCACTACGATTTGCCGCCGGACGAAGTCGAGGTTGCTGCCGGGTTACAGGCGCTGATTGAGGAGGGTGCCGATCTGATCATCACCGCCGGCGAAACCTCGGTGGTCGATATTGATGATGTCATTCCCCGCGCCGCGCGTCGTATCGGCGGCGAGATCGCGCACTACGGCGCGCCGGTTGAGCCAGGCAATCTGCTGCTGCTGGCTTATCTGCCGGGCCCGCATGGCCCGCTGCCGCTGATTGGCGCGCCGGGATGCGTGCGTTCGCGCGATCAGAATATTGTCGATCTCATCCTGCCGCGCCTGATGGCGGGCGAACAATTAGGGCGGCGCGAGATCGTGGCGCTGGGACTGGGTGGGTTACTTGGTCAGCGCTCGTGAGCGACGCAACTTCGGGCGTGGCAACAACGTACAAAGAGTGGTACACTGCTCAACACCTGACAACCGCGGCTGAAAGGGGGAAAAATCAATGGGTCTCGAAACCTGTATAGCGACCGGCGTGAAGCGGCGCTGGCCGATTTCAATCGAGCGATTGCGCTTGATGAGAACTACGCATGGGCTTATTTTCAGCGCGGGCAGGTGCTTAGAGAGCTGGGGCGCCTCGACGAGTCGCTGGCCGATCTCACGCGAGCATGTCAGCTCGATCCCAACGATCCGGCCTATCACGCCGAGCGCGGCGAAACGCTGCGCATGCTGCGCCGCAACGAAGAAGCGATTGTCGCCTTTTCGCGAGCTATCGAGCTGCGACCCGAATACCCATGGGCACTTGGCAGCCGCGGGCAGGCATGGCGCGCATTGCGGCGTCACGACGCTGCTCTCGCCGATTTCGATGCGGCGCTGGCCCTCAATCCGCAGATGGCATGGGTTCACGCCGAACGCGGCGAGTCGCTGCGCGCGCTCCGCCGCCATCAAGAAGCGCTTGCCGCCTTCTCGCAGGCGCTGGCCATCGATCCGGCCTATCCATGGGCGCTCGGTCATCGCGGCATCACCTACCGCGAACTGCGTGATTACCCGGCAGCGATTGCCGACTTCGATGCAGCCATTGCCTTGCAACCGCATCAGGCATGGCTCTACGCCGAACGCGGCGAAGCTCGCCGGTTGATCGACGATTTTGACGAGGCGCTGGCCGATTTTAACCGCGCGCTGGAACTCGATCCCGGCTACGTATGGGTCTATCTGCAACGGGGACTGCTGTACCGCAACCTTGAGCGGAGCGATGAAGCCCTGGCCGATTTCAGCCGGGTGATTGATCTCGAACCAAACCATGTGAGCGCGCTGGCCGAACGCGGCGAGTTGTTCCGTCTCCGCCGCCAGTACCAGGAAGCGCTGGCCGATTTTCATCGAGTGCTGGCGCTCCAACCCGACCATGTCTGGGCGATGGGCAGTCGCGGGCAGGTCTACCGGGTCTTAGGGCGCTACGATGAAGCGCTGGCCGATTTCAACCAGGCTCTCTCGCTCAAGCCTGACGTGATCTGGATATTGGCCGAGCGCGGCGAGACCCATCGCCTGTTGCGCCGCTACAATGAAGCGCTGGAAGATTTTAATCGAGCGCTCGAACTGCAACCAGACGACTCGTGGATACTGAGTCGGCGCGGCGCGACCTACCAGGCGATGAAGATTTACGAAGAGGCGTACATTGACCTGACCCGGGCGATTGAGATCGATCCGAACAATGCCTGGGCATGGGCGCAGCGCGGCTCCCTCTTTCGTCAGATGTAAAGCGTCAGGTAGACATCTGCTCCACACATGATTCCATGGTGAAGCACGGAGCGTCGTAGCCGGACTACGGCGCTCTGTGCCTGGCGGCAGGTTCAGCAGGGTAATCTTCCTGTGGTATCATCGCGCCAGAGAAACGCTCACTGGATACGAGGGGGCTGCGCAGTTTATGGAGGCTTCACATCCGCTTTATTCCCGCCCGATCCGGGTGGCAATGCTGGCCCGCGCAGTCTTCCCGCTCCATGGCTATGGCGGCATCGAACGGCACGTTTACCATCTGACCAAGTATCTCACCCATCTCGGCGTGGAAGTAACGCTCTACGTGCAAACACCGCCACCCGGAGCAAGCGCCGGCGATCTGCAACCCACTGCGATCGAAACGCTGCGCTACGACTATACCTCGTTCTATTTGCCGCCGAACGGGGTGATTGGCCGCCAGATCAATTTTCCCATCTATAGCTGGCGGATTGGCAAACGGGCCGCGCAGCGGGCGCTCAACGGCGATTTCGATGTGGTGCATTCGCAGGGATTGTGCGCCTTCGGGTATGCGCTGGCGCGGCAACGCGCCCCGCAGTTGCGCGCAATCCCGTTCGTCGCCAATCCGCACGGCATGGAGGAGTTCCGCACCCCCGATCGCTGGAAGTGGCTGGCATATACGCCGTTTCGCTGGCTTTACGCCTACGGTCATCGCCAGGCCGATCGGGCCATTGCCACCGATGCCTGCACCAGGGACGATCTGCCGCGTTACCTCGGTGTCGATCCGGCCAGAGTAGTCGTGATTCCCTCGGCAATCGATGTCGCCGAGTGTCTGGCGCAGGTGCGCGACGATCTGCGAACAGCGCTCCGCTTTCGGCTTCATCTGATCAGCGGCGATCCGGTTTTGTTGAGCGTTGGGCGGCTCGAACCTAACAAGGGATTCGATGTGCTCATCGCAGCGTTGAGTCGGCTCCGTAACGAATTGCCTGCCAACTGGCGCTGGTTACTGGTGGGCAGCGGCTCGGCGCGCGATGCGCTCGAGCAACAGGCGCGGCAGGCCGGCATTGCCGATCACACCGTGTTCGTTGGCCGGCTGAGCGACGAAGAGCTGCATAGCCTCTACGAAGAGATCGATCTCTTTGTGCATCCAACCCTCTACGAAGGCAGCTCATTGGTCACGCTGGAAGCAATGATCCATCGCCGTCCCGTCGTTGCCAGCGCTGCCGGCGGCATTCCCGACAAGGTCATTCCCGGTCGCAACGGCCTGCTGGTGAAGCCGGGCGATGTCGATGACCTGGCAGCTCGTTTGCGCGAGGCGCTGGCCGCGCGCGCGCAGTGGTCACAATGGGGCGCGGCTGGCGAGCAGATCGCGCGCTCGACGTTCGACTGGCCAGTAGTAGCCCGCCAGACCCTCGCCCTCTACCGCGAGCTACTGAGCGCTGGAGCCAGCGCTTCACATCCGACGCGCGCAGGGGGCGTTTGAGCAGGGGATTGCCACGCCGCGCTTCGCGCGGCTCGCAATGACATGCAACGGGCAGGGCGAGCCACGTCACCTTATTCCTGCTCCTCATCGGCAAGCGGCACCAGCACTTCGCATCCGGCGCGCGACGGATGATCGATCACCAGCGCATGCGCCGGATCGCCGCGGATCAACCACAAGATCAGCAGATCACCGCCTGCGGCGAGCAGAAAGAGCGCGCCAAAGGCGGTAAAGGCGGGCAGATTTGCCCCAATCCCGATCAGCGCCGGAACGACGCCTAGCCCAAACGCCGGCAGAGCAGCGCCAAAACGGTAGGCATTGATCGCCAGCGGCTGGCGAGCATGCGCATAGGGCGAACTGGTCTGATGATCGATGCCGAACGCAATCGCGCTGGGCGGCAGGCGTCCAGCCGCCATCCAGCCCAACGCATGCAGCCCTTCGTGCGCAATGACCCCAGCGATGATGATCAGCAGCATGAGCGCCAACTGGCCGAGAAAAACGACGAAGTTGCTGGGATCGCGGGGCCAGACATCGAGCGCGCGATGGAACCACAGATGGACGAGCACCACGATCAGGGCTGGCGCAAGGCCAAACAAAGTCCCCTTGAGGTTAGCCTCAACGAGCGAGACCGAGCGGTCGATGCGACGAAACGTCTTGTGATCAGAGACGTTCATCTATCCTCTGCTCTCAAAAACGTGCGCAAACGTGCGCACCGTTTTCTTCCTGCCCCGATCCCTTACCGGAATCGCACCTGACAGGCGTGACTTTCCCGACTGCGACAAAGACCTGCTCTGCCGCAGCGCCGCCATTGCTGGACGGACTCGCCTCGGGTAGGGCAGTTGCGGTTGCCAGCCGTTGGAGATTCAGCGCCGCGTTGCGATCACGCTCATGGTGTGTACCGCACCGCAGGCACGTCCACGCTCGGTCGCGCAACGTCAGCGCTTCGTTCTTCCAGCTACAGACCGAACACAGGCGGCTGCTCGCGTACCAGCGATCGGCAACGATCACTTGCGTGCCGTAGCGCTGCGCCTTGTATTCGATCATGCGCCGGAACGCATACAAGCTCACATCCGCCAGGGCCTTGGATAGGCGTTTGTTTTGCATCATGCCCTGGACGTTGAGGTCTTCCAGCGCCACCGCTTGGTTTTCGCGGCAGATGCGGGTGGTGAGCTTGTGCCAGAAATCTGCTCTGAGATTGGCCACCCGCAGGTGGGTTCTGGCTAAGCGCACAGCAGACTTCTGGCGGTTTTGGGACACGGGCAGGTTGGCGCCCTTGGGAACAGGCTGGTTGGGTTTGAGTCCGATGTGCCCCTTGGCGGCGGTGAGTTTGCGACTGAGTCTACGGCCACGGATTTGCGCCCGCCGCATGGCCCGTTTGAGCGGCTTGGGCGCTTGAATCACGTCGCCGGTAGAGAGCGTGGCGAGCGCCTTGACGCCCAGGTCGATGCCCACCACGCCATTGTCCTGACGCTGGCGGTAGAAGTCTTTGTCCTTGACTTCCACCTGGATCGCGACATACCAGCAATCAGCCGCGCGCGACACGGTCGCCCCCAGCACGTTGCCGTCAAAGCGCAGGGCCTCGGCCATCGCGACGTCGCCGATTTTGGGCAAGCGGATGACGTTGCCTTGCAACCGGAACTTGTCGTTGGCAACATAGAAGCTGTCGCGACAGCGCCCCTTTTTCTTGAACTGGGGCTTTCCAACTTCCTTACCTTCCTTCAAAGACTGAAAATAGCGCTTCCATGCCTTGTCCAAATACGCAAACGGCTGCGCATGCGCATCCCGATGAATGTCTTTGAGCCAGGGAAATTCCCGGTACTTGACGGCGTTGAATTGCTTTTTGAGCGCCATGGCATTGGGGCGCAGTCCCGCGGCGTATTGCCGGTTCCATTCGGCCAGCGCCCAGTTCCAGACAAACCGTGCCGTGCCGCAAGCTTTTTTGCAGTACTCAGCTTGCTGCGCGGTGGGATAAAGCCGTATCTTGTGCGTCAGCTGCATGGCGACTCGCCCTGGACGGCGTGCTTTAAGGCTTCATTGAGCTTTTTGCGGTAGCTTCTGAGTCCGTACAGACGAGAAGAAAAGCCGTGTACGATCGTCATGAGGTCTTGCGCCATCTCTGGTTCTGGCGACAGCCGCTCCTGATTGAGCGCCAGGATTTCACATCCATGCGCGCGCGTAGCGCTCAAACCATTCGAATCCAAAACGGGCCAAGCGATCTCGGTGCGCCAGGATGAGCATTTTGACCTCACCTCTGCCAATGGCCTCCATCAGTTCCAGAAAACGCTTGCGCTTGAAATTCAGGCCGCCTCCCACTTCTTCGATGAATTCGACGTTTGCCAAGCCTTTTGCTGCCACAAACTCTTCCAATACCCGGCGTTGGTTGACAAGATCGGGCTTCTGGGCAGCGCTCGATACACGGCAATAAGCCACGATCCGCGTCGGTTCCGGCGTCCTATGGCGTAACCTCAGGAATTCGCGCAACTGCGATTCTGTGTATCGCCGCCGGTTGCTGTCCGCGCGCGCTGCCGGGATCAGGCGACCCTCCCGCTCCCACCGTTGCAGTGTCTTGACCGTGACACCCAGCAGCTTAGCGGCTTTGCCTGTACTCATCGTGGGTTCCATAAGCACTATTATATGCTATAAAGCACAAATTACAATACTAGAGTCAGTCTCCCAACCCGACAACATGAATCGGCCTCTGCGTATAATACAACCAGAGCAGCGAGCAGTTGCAGATGCTTGATCGACCGCCAACGGAAGGAGTCTCCTCACCATGCACCCAACCGGCGAACACCCACATCTCCGCCTGGTAGCGCTGGGCGGCGGCGGCGGCAGCGCGCAGACGCTGCTGGCGGCGCGCCCGTTCTTCGCCGACCGCGCAGCGATCATTGCCGTCACCGATGCCGGGCGCAGCACCGGCGCGGCGTTGTTGGAAAGACAAGAACGCGCGCGAAGCTCCGCCACCGTTGCCGGAGGAGGCAGCAACCATTCAGCCGAGAGCTAACGGCATGACCGGTTGCCTCCGGTTGCTGAAGAAGATGTCACTGAGAACAAGCAATGAATGCCGTCCCTGAACAGCCGCGCATCTATCACATCACCCATATCAACAACCTGCTGTCAATCATTCAGGCTGGCGGTCTACTTTCTGACACCAGGATTCTGGCGCAAGGCGGCCCACAGGTCTCGATTGGAATGAACACTATTAAGCAACGCAGAATGAGTCTGCCGGTAAAATGTCATCCGGGCACCTGCGTCGGAGAATATGTTCCCTTTTACTTTTGCCCGCGTTCGATTATGCTCTACGTGATTCACTGTGGCAACAACCCGGCTCTTCAATACCGGGATGGACAGGAATCGATTGTCCATCTGGAGGCCGATCTCGCTACGGTAGTGCAGTGGGCGAATTCAGCGGGAACGCGATGGGCGTTCAGTCTGTCTAACGCAGGGGCGCGGTACACAGAATTTCGCAACCGGTTAGACCAGCTTCATGAAATTGACTGGGAAGCTGTCGTAGCAACAGATTTTCGTGATTCTGCTGTTAAAGAGGGCAAACAGGCCGAGTTTTTAGTCCATCAATTTGTTCCGTGGCATCTTGTGCAACGAATTGGTGTCTGTACAATCGATATTCTGAATCGCGCGCAAGCGATTCTGCGCAATGCGCGGCATCAACCGGTAGTGGAAGTGATGCGGCAATGGTATTTCTGAGTGAGAGGTCGCCATGATTCGCTATGTACAAGGGGACATTCTCCAGGCTGAAACTGAAGCCGTCGTGAACACTGTCAATTGTGTTGGTGTCATGGGTCGCGGCATTGCGTTGCGCTTCAAGGAACTATTTCCCGACAATTTCAAAGCCTATGCAGCCGCATGTCGCCGACAGGAGATTCAGCCAGGGCGGATGTTTGTCTTTGAAACGGGACGAATAACGTATCCACGGTACATTATCAACTTTCCTACCAAGCGACACTGGCGCGGCAAGAGTCGTATCGAAGACATTGAGGCTGGTCTGGCAGCGCTCATCGCCGAGATCCAGCGTCGTAACATTCGCTCGATTGCCATTCCGCCACTCGGCTGTGGATTAGGAGGGCTTGACTGGGCAGAGGTGCGTCCGCGCATTGAACATGCGCTCACGGCGGTTCCAGAAGTAGAGGCGCTCGTTTTTGAACCCGGCAGCGATCGCGCACAAACCGAACTGATCCGCGCCAGCGATCCGCCGCGTTTGACGCCCGGCAGGGCAGCGTTAATCATCCTCATTCATCGCTACCTGAGCGCATTGCTCGATCCAACAATCACGCTCCTCGAAGTTCACAAATTGATGTATTTCTTGCAAGTAGCCGGAGAATCCCTGCGTTTGCGCTATGTGAAAGCGCCGTATGGGCCATACGCTGAAAATCTTCGCCACGTATTGAAGGTGATGGAAGGCCACTGGATCAGCGGCTATGGCGATGGCGGCGAGGAGCCAGACAAGACACTGCATGTATCGCCGACGGCATTCCAGCAAGCCAGCGCATTTCTGGCCGAACGTCAGGGCACGCTTGAGCGGGTTGATCGCGTCACCAGGCTGGTCGAAGGCTACGAAACATCATTTGGCCTGGAATTGCTTGCCACGGTACACTGGGTGCAGGCGCAGGAGCATGTTACCAACCCGCCTGACATGATCCAGCGCGTTCACGAGTGGAACAGGCACAAGCGTCAATTCACGCCAGAACAAATCAGTCAGGCAGCGGAACGCCTTTATGCCCAGGGATGGGTTCACATTGGCGCGAATAGCGGCTCACACGAGTGAACGAAGCTGGACACTGATTGCTGAGTTCATCTGTGCCCCGTCGTCATCATCCGCGTGATAGAACGACGAGAACATTAGAGCGATGGGCGCGCAGGCATCGAACACGGAATGGAAAACGCTCGCTGTCTAGACCTGTCGCGCGGTGAATGCGCCATAAACCTTGAGTATTGAAACGCAAGGAGTCTCCTCACCATGCACCCAACCGGCGAACACCCACATCTCCGCCTGGTAGCGCTGACGCTGCTGGCGGCGCGCCCGTTCTTCGCCGACCGCGCAGCGATCATTGCCGTCACCGATGCCGGGCGCAGCACCGGCGCGGCGCGGATGATCGCCGACATCCCCGCGCCCGGTGATCTGCGCAATGTGCTGGCGACGCTGGCCGCTGAACCCGATGGGCCGCTGGCGCGCCTGATGCAGTACCGACTGCGCAGTCCGAGACTGCCATTACTCGATGGCATGGCGCTGGGCAACCTGATTCTGGGCGGGTTAACTCAGATGGAGGGCGATCTGGCGGCAGCAGTGGCGATAGCGCGCCAGATGCTGGGATGTCCTGAACAGATTCTGCCTGTCTCGACGGCGAACGTTCAGTTGTGCGCGGAGCTGGTCGATGGACGCCAGGTGACGGAAGAGACCGCGGTGCGGGCATTGGGCAAGCCGCCTATCCGGCGCGTGTGGCTTGATCCGCCCGCCGCGGCCCACCCGCCGGCACTTGCCGCTATTGCTGCGGCTGATCTGGTGGTGATCGGGCCGGGCAGTTTCTACACCTCGCTGCTCGCCACGCTCTGCGTTGACGGCATCGTGGACGCCTTGCGCGCAACGCCGGCCACAGTAGTCTTTGTTGTCAACACCACAATGCAGCCAGGACAAACCGATGGCATGACGATTGCCGATCACGTCAGTCGCATGGTTGAGGCGCTTGGCCCTGGCGTGCTCGATGTGGCCCTGATCAACGATGCTCATGCGCTGCATCCGGCAGTGGCAGCGCGGTATGCGGCTGCCGGCCTGCATCCGCTCTACCCAGGTGATGCCGATCTGCGGGCGATTCGGGCGCTAGGAGTTGAACCACTGGTGCGTGATCTGGCCGAGACCGATCCCGGCCCGCGTGATCTGTGGCAAAAAGCTGATACCATTCGCCACGATCCGCAGACGCTGGGGCTGGCGTTATGGAAGATTGCGCTCGATCGGCGCGATCAGGATACGGGTCATTTGCAGTAGAGCAGGCAGACCCGGCCTGGTCGCGCGCCAGCAACTCGCTGGTAGAACGCCTGTGGTCCAACCCAACCAATCTCAAGCTGGCGATACCCGGCAGCGGCCATCTCCGCCAGCGCCATACACAACAGCGCGCGCCCCAGGCCATATCCTTGCAGCGCCTCATCGACACCGGTCGGCCCAAAAGTGCCCCGGCAACCGCTCACGTCCCAACAGCAAATTCGTCATACTTACCGTGACGTTCGGCAACTACGGCGGTCGGTGGATCGGCAACGCATGCCTGTTGCGCGTCTCACTGCCATCCGCCGCCCCAACGCTCACCCACCCACACCGCCAGCGCCGCCGCTTCTTCACGACGCGCCCGCCGCAATCCCCAGCGGTGGCGATCGATTCCGGTCAGCCCGTCTCGCGCGCGCAGATCGACTGTCATGGTGAGTGTTTCACTGGCCACAGCATACCCACATGCTGTTCGCAGCGCATGCATTGCCGTCTGGGTTGTGGGCACTCCCCGGCCACAAGTAATTCGGCGCCAGATTGCCAACACGCAGCTCATCAACGCCATACGCTCCCGGACGCTGCTCCAGTTCCAGCAATCACTGCCGCCCGATCCTCTGCCGCTGCGCCTCAGACGTTACCAGAAACAACCGCGGCCCGCCAGCCAGCGTGTCGGCGCAAACTGCCCAGAACAGCGCCGATCAACTGTTGACCAGGCCGCCAGATGCAATGCTGGCTGTGCATCAGGTTCAACCTGCAACAGACCAGAGATCAGTCGCTCGTCAATTGGATCAGACAGACAACGCCGAGCCAGCGCGCATCGACAACTCGCAAATCGGGAGCTTCATGGCGCTCTGCTACGCTCGCATCGCCCAGCATTCAGGCGCGAAACTTCTCACCGCGCACAACCTGCGCATCGGTCATGTAGGCAATGACCGCAAAATGGGGAAAGTAGCTGGCTGCCAGATGCAGCAAGATTCGCTCGGCCACCTCTGGCGACACCAGCGTCTCGATCCGCAGACTGGCGCCCTCCCAGTCGCTGGCGTGAATGCCGCGCGTTCCCTCGCCACGCACGGCGCCGACAGTATAGCCGCGCGCGCCAAGACGCTGGAGATCGTGAATGATCCGCTCTTCAAGAAACGCCTCGGCGATGATCGTCACCAGTTTCACCGTGGTCAATTCCATGCGCGTCGCCTTTCACGCTTATGGCCCGCCGACAATCCACGTCGCCAGCGTGTAGTAGACGGGCAAACCGATAGCAAGGTTAAAAGGAAAGGTAATGCCGAGCGCCGCAGTGAGAAAGATGCCGGGACTGGCCTGCGGTAGAGCGATCCGCACGGCGGCTGGCGCCGCGATGTACGAAGCGCTGGCCGACAGCGTGCCCAGAATCATGCTCCCGCCGAGCGACAGACCGGCGAGACTGCCCAACCAGATGCCAAGAAAGCCATTGATGAGCGGGATCACAATTCCAAAGGCAATGAGAAACAATCCGGCAGCGCTGAGATCGCGAAATCGTCGCGCCGCCACCATGCCCAGTTCAAGGAGAAAGAACGTCAGCGCGCCTTTGAACAGATCGGTGAAGAGCGGCGCAACCTCTTTGGCGCCGCGCGGACCAGCCAGCCAGCCAATCACCATGCCGCCGACCAGCAGGAGAATGCTCTTGCTTGTCATCAGTTCCCGCACCGCCGCGCGCCAGTCGCTACCCTGATTACCGCCAGCCATCTGGGCAATTAGCAGCGCCAGCACAATTGCCGGCACTTCCAGCAACGCCACCAGCGCCGGCATAAAACCCTCATAGCGAATGCCAACCGTATCAAGAAAGGTTTGCGCAGCCGCGAACGTGACTGCCGAAACCGAACCGTAGTGCGCTGCCAGTGCCGCTGCGTCAGCGATACTCAATTTACCCAGCCGCCGGGCCGCAACATAGGCAATGACCGGCGTGATCAGGCCAAGCGCGATTGTTGCCAGCGCCGGCGCCCAGAAGTCAGCCAGACTCGTTTCCGACAGCGCAACCCCGCCTTTTAACCCAATTGCCAGCAGGAGATAGATGGAAAGGGTAGCATAGAGTTCATCGGGAATCTTGAGATCACTGCGCGCCAGTGTGGCGATGATACCCAGCACAAAGGCCAGCACCATCGGTGAGAGAAGATTGATCTGCAATAGTTCGAGAATGGACATGCAGCATCCTTATGGCTATTCAGAACCACGAAAGACTGCCCATCGAGCGTTGCGTTTCAGTCCCCGCGCGATCATCAACACACCTGTTACCCATGACGCCATCGCCAGCTCAGGTTCCCTCAACGCCCTCACCCGCCATCATAGCATTATCACGAACGGAATAACAGTGCTACAATAGAAGCTATCGTTTCGCCTGTCTGCATGCGCAAGGAGTCTTCGTATGGCCGCCACGACGCCGGCTGGTTCAGAGCGGTTACCACTGGCAACCCGTCTTGCCTTTGGCGCCGGCGATTTAGGACCGGCAATCGCCACCATCATCGCCTCGTTCTTCCAGCTCTACTTCCTGACCACAATTGCCGGATTGCCGCCGGGATTGGCAGGAACCATCCTGCTAATCGTCAAGATTTGGGATGCAGTCAACGATCCCATTATCGGCTGGTTGACCGATAAGACTCATACTCGCTGGGGTCGCCGACGACCATGGCTCTTGTTTGGCGCTGCGCCGTTTGGCCTGCTCTTCTTTTTGCAATGGGTTGTGCCGCCGACTGATGTCACCGGGAAGTTCATCTACTACCTTGTCATCGCTCTTCTCTTCGACACAGCATTTACCGTGGTGAATGTGCCTTACACTGCGCTGACGCCAGAGCTGACCCGCGACTACGATGAGCGCACTGCGCTCAATTCGTACCGCTTTGCCTTCAGCATCGGCGGCAGCCTGCTCGGCGGCATTTTGCACCAGATGATAGTAGGGCAATTCGCCGATCAACAAATCGGCTATCTGGTATCAGGCGCAGTGATTGGATTGCTGATTGCGCTGCCTTTCCTCTGGTGCTTTTTCGGCACTCGCGAACGCTACGAGCCAGAACCCGGCGCCGAAGAGCTAAGCCTGCCCGATCAGATCCGCTACGTCTTCAAGAATCGTCCGTTTCTGTTTGTTGTCGGCATCTACATGTTCTCGTGGCTCGCAGTGCAGGTCACCTCAAGCGTGCTGACCTTCTTCATCGTCTTCTGGCTGGGGAGCGTGCCGCAATTTCCGGCCACGGCCTTCGGCCTAACGTTCAGCAGCGCCAACGACCTGATACCGATCATGCTGTTTGCCGTGCAGGGATCGGCGCTGGTCTTTCTCTTCGTGTGGAGCGCGGTTAGCCGTCGCATCGGCAAGAAGGCAGTCTATATGATCGGCAGCGTCATCTGGATTGGGGTGCAGGCATTTCTCTTCTTCTTGCAGCCAGAGCAGATTGGGCTGGCAATTGTGCTGGGATTGATCGCCGGCGCAGGCGTAGCGACAGCGTACCTGATTCCGTGGAGCATGATGCCTGATGTGATCGAGCTTGATGAGCTGGAGACCGGCCAGCGCCGCGAAGGGATGTTCTACGGCTTTATGGTGCTGTTGCAGAAGATGGGGCTGGCGCTGGGACTGTTTCTGGTCGGCCTGGCGCTGCAATTGGCCGGTTTCAACGAAAATCTGCAACCGGGCCAGCAGCCAGCGAGCGCGTTGCTGGCGATCAGATTGCTGATTGGCCCGCTGCCGACAGTCATCCTGATCTGCGGCATGGCGCTGACTGCGTTTTACCCGATCACCAAAACCAGCCATGCCGAGACGCTGGCGCGCCTGGCCGCGCGGCGCCAAACCGACAGCGTCACGGCGTCTGCCAGTAAGAGCATACGATAATTGCCAGAGTCGCCAGATGCCCGATCCGGCAGGGCATTGCTGCGGCAGGAACGCGCGTCCTTGCCGTGATTCTGCTGGCGCGCTGGCTCCTCTCCTCGCTGCGGGAGCGGAATCGCGAGTAAGTGTTGCGCGCGCCGGATCCGGCGATGGCCGTGCCGCGCTGCGCGCCATGACATGCGGAGATGCCGGGGCAATTCCTATCCGCGACCGTGTGTCTTAGGATCAGCGCGCGAGCGCGCGGCACTTCGCGCGTTCCAGCGCCATCCTCCCGCCTGAGCAGAAACGCGCGGCGCCGTCCGACCATGTCATTGCGCGTCAGCGCCCGCAGCAATCCCCTGCGTCAGCAGGAACCATGCCGCATCGCCCGATCCTGCTCCCGCCGCTCCCAGAGGGAGAGGAAGCGGGGGTGAGGGCGAGCCGGGGATTGCCACGCCGCGCTCCGCGCGGCTCGCAATGACATGGAGCGATGGGAACGCCCCTCGCGGCTATGAGTCACGGCGCCAGGGCACGGCTCTTCCGTGAACGTGTGATCACTCTCGCCTGCGCAGGGCATTGGGCAGACACGGACCCATCTGCGCGATTCGCCGACGCTCTGGGTCGGAACATACAGTACCAACGTACTACCGTTCCCCTATTGTCTGTGTCGCACACCCTGCATATACTCACCCTTGCCACGATCCAACCGCGGATGGTTCCAGCGTTGCCCATCCCTCTGCTGCACGGCGTCGATCTTTGCTATCAGTTGGTCGCTCACCCAGTGACCCTCGTCGAACGGAGAGCGCTATGCGCACGCGAAGACAACGCTTCTGGGCAGGCTTGATCGCGCTCTGCTTGGCTATTCCGGTGTTGGTTGCCGTCGCCCTTCCGAACGGCAACAACGCCTCGGCGCTTACGCCATCAGTCACCCCGCAGTTGCAGGCCACACCAGTTCCACTCTATATACCGCTCGTGCTGCGTTTCCTGCCGCCGCCCGTTCCATCGGCTGCCGAGTGGAGCCAGCATGCCCACAACGCGCAGCGCACCGGCTACACCACGCAGACGGTGGCCTATCCATGGCGCTGGCGCTGGGTATGGAATGGATCAAACGCCAGCGGCGGCATCAGCAAAGTCACGACTGGCGGCTCACTGCCGCGCAATGTGCAACCCGTCACCGGCGGCGGCAGAGTCTACATCGCCGCCGGCGTCGATGGCGTCTTTGCGCTCAGCGAAGCCACCGGTCAACGGATCTGGCAACGGAACGACATCGGTGATGTGCGCTCGACCGTTGCCTACGATCACGACACTGCTGCCGTGTTCGTCGTCTCGGCCAATGGCCGACTGTACAAACTGCGCGCTCAAGACGGCGCTATTCTTGCCGAGTTTAACACCGGACAAACCAGCAATCTACCCTTGCCGCCCGCCGTGCTTAGCGATCGGGTGATCGCCTCGATGGGGAATGCCGTCTACGCGATCAACAAGCAGACTATGCAGCAGATCTGGCGTTATGATGCCGGAGCAACTGTTGCCACTCCGCCCGCCTACTCCACCTCACGCGATGTCGTAATTGTCGCCACTGAGCCAGATCTGTTCGTTCATGCGATCAACAATAGCAACGGCACGCGAAAGTGGCGCGCGCGACCGGTGCATGCCAGCCGCAATTTCAGCGACCCGACCGAGTTTCGGTATGGATGGCCGGTTATCGCCGACGGCGCGGGGTATGTGCTGATCAAGGCGCGCCTGGACTGGCAGACTATGTGGCGCAACTGGCCGCAAACGAACAGTGGCATGCGACAGTTGCTGACCGAACATCCCGGTGATCAGGCACTCTTCGCGCTTAGCCTCGACGACGGCAGCAAACCGTTTATCGCCAATGTCGGACACGGCGGCTATGGTGATGGCGGGTATATGCCGATGGGCCCACAGCCGGTTGTCAGGCGGCTACCGAATGGCAAAGAAGTTGTCTACATCATCATTCGCGCTCAGCACATCTTTGACGGGCGCTGGGATTCTCACTTCGGCGAGATGGTGCTCGATAACACGACAGTGACCGGCCTGCAGGGCGGGGATGTGCGCTTCATCGCCTATGACTACCCGCCAGGGGACTCAAATCCCTATTTGCTCACCGATGAACAGCCAAACGTGACAGTAGCCGGCGACTATCTGTTCGGCGCGCACTGGGAAGCGGGTTTTGCCGCCCGGATTCTCGATCGCTCTGACGCGCGCGGCAGTTTCAGCAACAAAATCACAACCGAGCGGCTGGCTACGATTGCTACCTCGCAAGACACCAGCGCCTGCCGGTTCAGCGCTTCACGCTACTGCGCCAGCGGCCTGCACAACACGCGCTTCTACGATTCCGGCTTCTATATTTACTACAACCAGGGGGCAGTGTACGATCGATACTGGCGCGAGTATGCCTCGTGGGTGGTGAGCAACGAGAATGTCTACTTCGTCAGCGCCGATGGCGCGGTGGTGGCGCTGACCAGCGGCAATCCGCAAACCAGCGCCGCCGCTGAGATTACGCTGACCGCGACGCCGTCGCCAGATCCGCCCGATCCCTTCCCGGTGGCCACGATCGACTATGCCGAGGCGCGCGCATGGGCCGGACGCGCGGTCACCGTCACCGGCACGATCCAGTACGTCTTTAATAACGGCAAGGAAGTGCTGCTCGGCTTTGCCTATCCCCATCAGGGCAGTTTCAAGATCATGATCCGCCAACCGGCCTGGGAACACTTTACCGCACCGCCCGAACAGATCTACCAGACCGGACAGTCGGTACAGGTTTCCGGGGTGATTCAGTGGTATCAGGGCGATCCGGTTATCTTCGTTACCGATCCTGTCCAGATCCGGCTCGCCAGGCCGTTGGGCAGTCCTCCTAGACCACTAATCGAACGCTAGTGGTTGCCGGTCATTGTAACGCCTGTGTCGATCCTGTGCGAAAAGGACGTTCGCACAGGATCGTCGCATGTCGGCTATAATAGGCAGCAGGACAATCAGCGCAGCGCGCTGGCACAAGTGAGTTGCAACCAGCCCGAGGAAGCGGCATGCCGAAAGATGTCATTACCCAACGCAGTGTTGATTACAACCAGTGGTATCTCGATATTGTGCGCGAAGCCGATCTGGCCGAAGTGGCGGAAGTAGTGCGCGGTTGTATTGTGGTGAAAGCGCACGGCTGGGCCATCTGGGAGCTGATGCAGCGCGCGCTCGATGATCGGATCAAGGCCACTGGCCATTCTAATGTGCAGTTCCCACTGCTCATTCCCAAAAGCTTCATCATGAAAGAGGCCGAGCACGTGGAAGGCTTCGCCCCTGAAGTCGCTGAAGTGACCCGCGCCGGCGGCGAAGACCTGGCCGAACCATATATCATTCGCCCCACCAGCGAGACGATTATTGGCTATTTTTACAGCAAGTGGATTCGCTCGTACCGCGATCTGCCCCTGCTCTACAACCAGTGGGCGAACGTGATGCGCTGGGAGATGCGCACACGACCATTCCTGCGCACTGCCGAGTTCTGGTGGCAAGAGGGGCATACCGCCCACGCGACCGAAGCAGAAGCTGAAGAGGAGACCTTGCGCATCCTCCACGAAGTGTACGCCGATTTTGTCGAGCAAGAGATGGCTGTTCCGGTAATCCGCGGCTTGAAGACCGAGAAAGAGAAATTCCCCGGCGCGCTGCGTTCATACTGTATCGAGGCCATGATGCAGGATGGGCGCGCATTGCAGGCCGGCACGTCACACAATCTTGGGCAGAACTTTGCTCGCGCGTTTGACATCACGTTTACCGATCAAAACAATACGATTCAGTATGCCTGGACGACCAGTTGGGGGGTCAGTACCCGCTTGATTGGCGCGTTGATTATGACCCACTCCGACGATGAGGGGTTGGTCTTGCCGCCGCGTTTGGCGCCTATTCAGGTAGTGATCGTGCCGATCTACAAAAACGATGAAGAGCGCAGCGCAGTGATGGCCGCGGTGGCGCGCATGACTGCCGCATGGCGCGGACGACTGCGCTTCAAGGTCGATGATCGCGACAACTACAGCCCCGGCTATAAGTTCAACGAATGGGAGTTGAAGGGAGTGCCGGTGCGGATCGAGATCGGGCCAAAAGACGTTGCTAAAGAGACGGTCGCACTCGCGCGCCGCGATATTCCCGGCAAAGCCGGCAAGAGCTTTGTGCCGCAGGCCGGGCTAACTGAACGGATCGAGGCGCTGCTGGCCGAAATGCAAACCGGACTCTTCCAGCGCGCGCTGGCCTTCCGCGAGGCTCATACCGCCGATGTCACTACGTATGACGAGCTAAAAGCGCAGGTGGAACGCGGCTTCGCGCGCGCCTACTGGGCCGGCGACACCGCCGACGAGAAACGCATTCAGGAAGAGACCCGAGCCACCATTCGCTGTATCCCGCTCGACCAGCCCGGCACAGTAGGGCGTTGTGTCTACACCGGGCGTGAAACCAGTCAGCAGGTGATCTTTGCCCGCGCCTACTAAAAGGTTGTCGCGATTAGCATCGAGGATTGATCATCATGAGCGTGTCGTTAAGTCGCCTGGCCGTCTTTATTCGTGAGCGTCTACCCCGCGAAGGCCATCGACTCTGCCAGGCCGTACAGGGCGAGAGTGCGGGGTATGCAGCCATTCCAGCCCCTGAATTGACTCCCGCATTACAGCGTTCGGTTGAGACCATTTGCACCCTCTTCGGCACTGGCGATGGGCGACCACTGGCGGAATGGGCGCCTCAGATCGGCGAGCGGCGCGCCCGGATGGGACTCTCGCTCGACGATATGATGACGGTGGTGACGAAGATTCGCGAGTTCTGCTGGCAGGAACTGGAAGCCTTCAGCAGCGATCAACTGTCGATCAGCGACGCGCGCGAGTTTGAGAACGCAATCAATGAGTTTAACCGGCTGTTGCTGTTGGGCTATAGTCAGGCCATGATTGCGCTTCAGCAAGAGCTGCGCACTCAGGCCGAGCAGATCGAGTCGCAACAACAGACGATCCGCGAGCTGAGTACGCCAATTCTGCCGCTCTACGAAGGGATTCTGGTCTTGCCGCTGGTTGGCGCGATTGACAGCTTCCGCGCCGGGCAGATCATGGAACGCCTGCTTACGGCGATCGCTGAGCGTCAATCAGACATTGTGATCATCGATATTACCGGCGTGCCCGTGATCGATACCGCTGTTGCCAATTACCTCTTGCAAACCGCTCGCGCCGCGCAACTGATCGGCGCCCAGGTCATGCTGGTCGGTATCGGCCCGGAAATTGCTCAGACGATCGTCCAGCTAGGCGTCGATCTGCGCGGCATCCAGATTGGCGCGAATTTGCAGGCCGGAATCGAACTGGCGTTGAACCAGTTGGGGTACGTGATTCGCTGACCAGCGCGCTTGAGGTGACTATGCCACACGTCTTTGCCGGGATCGTCAACTTCCTTGAAGAGCGGCTGGCGGAAACCGCGACTGCCTTCACCGATCGCCTGCGCGCGCGTCAGCGGAACTATGCCGCAATGGATCGGGAGGCATTGTTGCAGGCAGTGACCACCACCCTGCGCGCGCTGGCGCAGGCGTTGGGCCAAAACAATGCCGAACCGTTCTTAACCCATGCGCGCGCAGTGGGTGAGGCGCGCGCGGCCAGCGGCTTTATTGCGGCTGACATGTTCACGGCGCTCAATGAATTGCGGCAGACCACCTGGGAGTTGATCGAGCAATTCGACCGCGATCGTCAGATGGTCACCATCACCCATGTGCGCCGAGTGGAAGACTTGATGCAGGACTTTGGCAGGGTGCTGCTGACCAGTTTCAGTGAGGTGTATCGCGATCTGCAAAGCCAGATCCACGATCAGGCCGAGCAGATCGAGGCCCAACAGCGCACTATCCGCGAGCTGAGCACGCCAATTCTGCCGCTCTACGAAGGGATTCTGGTCTTGCCGCTGGTTGGCGCAATCGACAGCTTCCGCGCCGGGCAGATCATGGAACGCCTGCTCACGGCGATCGCTGAGCGCCAGGCCGACATCGTGATCATCGATATTACCGGCGTGCCCGTGATTGATACCGCTGTCGCCAATTACCTCTTGCAAACCGCCCGCGCCGCGCAACTGATCGGCGCTCAGGTTATTCTGGTCGGTATCGGCCCGGAAATTGCCCAGACGATCGTCCAGCTAGGCGTCGATCTGCGCGGCATCCAGATTGGCGCGAATCTGCAGAGTGGGGTAGAACTGGCTTTCCAGCGCGTGGGACGCGCGATTCTACCGGCAACGCAGCCGGTGAACAATGAATAAGACCGGTGGGGGGCGACGAGGAGGTCGCGTGACAGTACTCAATGATTTTCAGCAATTTCTCCTGACCCGCCGCACTGAGTTATTGACCGAGCTGGCGAATCGCGTGCAACAATCGAGCGCCGGTTATGCTCGCCTGTCTCAAGAAGAGCTGCTGCCAACGATGAGTACAACCATCGAAGTGCTGGCTGAAGCCATCGCAACCAATGATACCAACTTTAGATAGATAGTCACGTATTGGGCAGCCACGCAAACCCGGTCACACCCTGAACCACTGCGGGATGC
>FWPV01003856.1_pt1 | contig 33116 bp, 25 predicted proteins | sample 2228371 | NCBI WGS metagenome assembly FWPV01 (sample SAMEA103939776, study PRJEB20133) | metagenome
TTTCGGACAAGCGAAGCTTGCAATCTGATTTTATACTACGGGCGTAAGCCCGTAGCAGTTAATTATCTAAATCTCTGCCCACCGGCGGGCAGACTAAACAATATCAAAATCCCAATGACCAAATTCCAAGACGTTTTGAGCATTTGAGTTTTGAGATTTAGGTTTATTGTTGAGCGAAGCGAGAGAAACCAAAACCCGTTTTGATTTCCGAGCAAGCGATGACATCGAAGTGTTAAATACCAATTTATTTGGAATTTAGTGTTTGGGATTTAGGATTTATAATTTTATGGATTCCTTAGCTTCCGCATATAATTCTTTTCTTCAGTCTGATTTTTTCTTTTATCTCAAAATATTTTCCGCCTTTGTTTCAATTTTGCTTTTTATTGATGTCATTCTTCTTCTTTCGAAAAGAGCGCGGACGGACCTGTTGATTGCTCTTTATGGAATGCCAACGGTCCGGTTCAAAAAAAAGAAATACGCTCCTCGCTGGAAAGCAATCCAAGATCGGCTGGCGGCGGGAAAAGTTTCGGGAGGAAAAATAGCCGTCATCGAGGCGGACAGGCTTTTGAGCGAAGCTTTGGAAAAGTTGGGTTTTTCTGGAAAAAGCACGGGGGAAAAGGTGGAGAAAGTAAAACCCGGCCAGCTGGTCGGAATCGAAGAACTTCGAGGAGCTCGAAATTTGTATCATAAAATAATGGAAGATCCCGCTCACGAAGCCAGCCTGGAGGAAATAAAGTCAGCCCTCTTAGCCTATGAAAGATTTTTTCGGGGGATAGAGTTAATTGACTAAGGTTTACGAATTACCTGCCTGCATACCTATCGGCATGTAAACCGGCAGGCAGGCGAATCTCTTGCGAATATACAAATGTGCGAATTTCGTAGTTTGTGTTTTCGTAAAGCGCAGCGTTTTCGTAGTTCGCAGGGAAACACATAATCCATAAAATGAAAACCATGAAAATTCGTCTCGCCATCAACGGCTTTGGCCGCATTGGCCGGCCGGCGTTCAAGATCGCGCTGGAAAAAGAAAATCTGGAAGTAGTCGCGATAAATGATCTTGCCGACGACAAAACTTTGGCGCATCTTTTGAAGTTTGACAGCTTGTATGGAGCTTATGCGAAAAGTGTCGAAGCCGGGAATGGAGAAATAATTGTTGACGGCAAAAAAATAAAAAGTTTCACCGAACCCGATCCAGCCAAATTGCCCTGGGGCGAATTGGGGGTGGACATTGTGCTCGAGTGCAGCGGCGCTTTCACAAAACGCGAAGACGCCCAAAAGCATCTTGCGGCCGGCGCGAAAAAATTGATTTTGTCAGCTCCTCCTAAAGGCGAAGGAATACCGGTTTATCTTATTGGAGTGAATGAAAATGAATTGAAATCGGAAGATGATATTGTCTCCAACGGATCCTGCACAACGAATTGCCTGGCGCCAATGATCAAAGTTCTTGACGAAAAATTCGGCGTCGAGAAAGGCTTTATGACGACGGTTCATTCCTACACAAACGACCAGCGCATTTTGGATTTGTCGCACAAGGATTTGCGGCGCGCCCGCGCGGCGGCTCAAAATATCATTCCGACTTCAACTGGAGCGGCCAAAACGGTTGGAAAAGCCCTTCATCACCTTGAAGGAAAATTGAACGGAATTTCAATGCGGGTTCCAACGCCGGTTGTCTCTGTTGTGGATTTTATTTGCAATCTTAAGCAGGAAGCAACGGTTGAACAAATCAACAAAGCTTACCGCGAGGCGGCTACTGGGAATCTCAAGGGAATTTTGGAAGCAACTGATGAAGAGTTGGTCTCGATGGACTTCAAGGGAAATTCGGCGAGCGCAATTGTTGACCTTCCCCTCACGATGGCGAATGGAAATCTCGCGAAAGTTGTGGGATGGTATGACAATGAATGGGGATACGCGAACAGATTGGTGGAGATGGCAGAATTGATGGGGAAATCAGCATTTAACAACTCCTAACTTAAATCCTCGAGCGTAAGCTCGTGGGAGATTCATTAATATTATAAAATAAATTTGCATGATAGGAATCTTTGATTCAGGAGTGGGGGGATTGACGGTGGTGAGGGAAATTAAGAAAGTTTTGCCCGACGCGCAGATCGTGTATTTCGGCGATACGGCGCGTTTGCCTTACGGTAACAAGAGCCGGGAAACGATTCAGAAATACTCTTCCGAGATCGTCGATTTTTTGAAAAAGACGGGTTGCGGGACAGTTGTCATTGCCTGCAACACGGCATCGGCTCTTGCGGCAGATCATATCCGTGAAAAATATCCCGAGCTCAAAATATATGATGTTGTTTCATCGGGCGCAGAGGCAATTGTTGAGGCGACGAAGATCGGGAAGGTCGGAGTGATTGGAACGACAGCGACAATTTCCAGTGGAGTGTATGAGAAAAAAATCAAGGAGATTGATTCAAGAATGAAAGTATATTCAGCGGCTTGTCCCTTGTTCGTTCCTTTAGTCGAAGAAAACTGGATTCATCGTCCGGAAACAAAAAAAATCGCAAGAGTTTATCTCAAAAATTTAAAACTGAAAAAAGTTGACACTTTACTTCTTGGTTGTACCCACTATCCATTACTTCAGAAAATAATCTCTGGCGTGATGGGGAAAAGGACAAGAGTGATCACGTCGGGGGAAAAATTGGCGGAGAAGTTACGTGGAAGTTCCGCCTCCATCGTGGAAGCGAAACTTCCAGCTGAAGATCAATATTTCGTGAGCGATCTTACGCCGCATTTTGAAAAACTAGCCATCAAGATACTTAAGAAAAATATAAAAATAGAAAAAATCGTGCTATAAAACAAAAGAATTGAGAATGGGAACTAGGAATAAAGAATTCAGAATTCTGTCTTCAATATTCCCATTCACGATTCACAATTCTGAATTCAAAATTCAAAAATAGAAAATGTACGATGTTTTGATCAAAAACGGCATAGTCATTGACGGTTCCGGAAAAAAGGGATTCCGAGCCGATGTAGCTGTTTCAAAAAACAAAATAGCAAAAGTCGGAAAAATAAGCTGGTCAAAAGGAAAGGTGGAAATTGATGCTTCCGGAAAAATCGTGGCACCCGGATTCATCGACATACACAACCACTCCGATGCTTATTGGCAGATTTTTCTCGAGCCGCAGCTTCCCAGCCTTCTCTATCAAGGCATTACTACTATTATCGGCGGAAATTGCGGGGCGTCTATCGCGCCGCTGGCTGACATAAAAATAATCGAGTCAATTCAGAAGTGGACTGATCTCAAAAAAGTGAATGTGGATTGGCTGTCAATGAGAGAATTTTCCGAAAAAATGCGGGAGCAAAAAATGAGCCTCAATTTCGGAACTTTGGTTGGTCATGGGACTTTGCGGCGGGGAATTATTCACGACGAGATGCGTCGGCTGGACCGGAATGAATTTGAAGAGATGAAAAGAGAATTGGAGAATTCCCTTGCCGAGGGAGCGCTTGGATTTTCGGCAGGCCTTGCCTATAGCCACGAAAAAAAAGCCGCTTGGGACGAGTTGGTTGAACTTGCCGCAGTTGTGAAGTCTGCTGAAAGAGTTTTTTCAATTCATCTGCGGGATGAAGCCGGCGGGATTATCGTTGCTATTGAGGAAGTTGTCGATTTTGCCAGGCAGACGGGAGTGAGTCTTGAGATTTCCCACTTCAAAATTATGGGGGAAGAGAATTGGCTGCTGGCGGAAAAAGCTTTGGATATGATAAGATGCGCCAATGATTCAGGTTTGAACATAAACTTTGATGTTTACCCTTATACCTACACTGGTTCAGTGCTCTACGTCTTGCTTCCGGATTGGGCGGTCGAAGGCGGAAAAAAAATGCTTCTTCGGCGCCTCAAGGAAAAACATTTGCGAGCAAGAATTGTCCAAGAGATGAAGGAAACGGCGAAATACCACTATGAAAACGCGATAATCGCCGCCTGCTCTTTTGTGAAATCGCTCACGAAAAGGAAAATATCAGAAATTGCCGCCGCGAAAGGGCTCTCTGTCGAAGAAACAATTGTTGATCTTCTTGTGGCGGGTGAAGGGAGAGTGATCACGCTCATGGAATGTTTGAGCGAAGAAAATTTGAAAAAATTCATCAGGAATCCGCTTTCAATTGTTGCTTCGGATGGGGCGGGATATAGTCTTTCTCACAAGGAATCAGGGGAGCTGGTTCATCCAAGGTGCTTCGGTACTTTCCCGCGAGTTTTGGGGAAATATGTCCGGGAAGAAAAACTGTTGAGTCTCGAAGAGGCGGTTGCGAAAATGACTTCCCGTCCGGCGGAAAAATTTGGACTTGTTGATCGGGGAAGAATTGAAAAAGGAAAAATGGCCGATATCACCGTGTTTGATCCAAAGATTGTTTCTGACAAAGCAGCGATTGAAAATCCCTATCAATACTCTGAAGGAATTGAGCAGGTGATTGTGAACGGAAAGTTTGCTCTTCGAGACAGGAAGCTGACGGGGGAAATGGCAGGGGAATTTATCGCAAGTTGACTTACGAATTACAAATCTTTTACAAATATACGAATGTTTGTGGCGCAAATAATCAAAAATGCAAAGCCGTCTTGTGTGTATTCGTATATTTGTACAGATTCGTAATTCGTAAGGATATTCATGAAGAAATCTGATTTCAAAGGAAAAAAAATAACAGTCATGGGCATTGGACTTCATGGAGGTGGTGCGGCAGCCGTTCGTTTTTTTGCAGAAAACGGGGCAAAAGTGATCGCGACGGATATAAAGACAGAAAAAGAACTGACTCCTTCGCTTGCGAAACTCAAGGATTTGAAAAATATCACTTTTGTTTTGGGTCAACACCGGATGGAAGATTTTGTTCAGGTGGATATGGTCGTCAAAGGCCCGGCAGTCCTGTGGAGTTCAAAACATATCCAAGCGGCACTCGAGAAAAAAATTCCGGTTGAAATGGATTCGAGCATTTTTTTTAAACTTTGCAAATTGCCGATTATTGGTGTCACGGGGACAAAAGGAAAGACAACCACTGCGTCTTTAATTGCAGAAATCTTGAAAATGTCAAGAAAAAGAGTCTTCACAGTCGGAATTGGGCAAGAGTCGGTTTTGGATGCGCTTGAAAAAATTGAAGAGGTTCAAGATGGCGTAGTAGTGTTTGAACTTTCTAGCTGGCGTTTGAGCGCGCTGGGGCGGGAGAAGTTGAGTCCGCATATCGCTGTGATCACCAACATTTTTCCGGATCATCTCAACTATTACGGCACGATGGAGAAATACATCGCCGATAAAAAGTATATTTTTTCAAACCAGAAGCCAAATGATTTTTTTGTTTTGAATTGGGACAACGAGGCTTCCCGGGAATTGGCAGATGAGGCGAGATCAAAAGTGATATTTTTTTCCAGCGAAATTCAGAGGGATCCGATCTCTCCGAAGGGATTGGATTCCTTGATTTTTATCGCAAGCGGTAAAATTATTTTTAGCAACAACGGTGAACAGAAGGAAATCTGCGATCTCAACGACATCAAATTGCGCGGCGGACATAATATCGGAAATATTCTGGCGGCTACGGCGGCAACTTTAGCGTTCGGCGTTGCTCCAGAAAAAATCTGCAAAGCAATCAAAAATTTCAAAGGTGTTTCGCATCGATTAGAGCTAGTGCGTGAATTGGACGGCGTAAGGTATTATAACGATACAGCCGCAACAATACCCGATGCGGCAATTGCAGGAATCAATTCTTTTTCAGAACCGGTGATTTTAATTGCTGGCGGAGCAGATAAAAATTTGGACTTCAAAGAATTTGCAAAAGTTATTTCGGAAAAAGTCAAAAAAATTATTTTACTCAAGGGCGAGACGACAGAGAAGATAAAAGGAGAGCTGAAAAAGATAAATTCCGAAAAAACAATCGACAGCGAGTTTGATTCGATGGAAAAAGCGGTTGTCCGGGCGAAGAATATTTCCGGCCCCGGCGATGTGGTGCTTCTTTCTCCCGGCGCGGCAAGTTTCGGACTTTTCCTTAACGAATTCGACCGGGGAGAGAAATTTCGCCAAGCGGTGGGGGAATTAGAATAGGAAAATGGTTGAGTTAGAAATATCAAAGGCAAGAATAACTGCCGAATTAGCTGGTTTTGTTTTCTATTTGTACGAACTTTACAGCTTCTTTCATACGCCAATAACGGGATATATTTGGGATGGTAGCCCGGAGATTTTTGCTTTGAGACTAGTCCTATTAGTCATTGCTTTTCCAATTCTTTATCTTTTCAGAATTTCTTATCTTCTCGGCTGGGGGGATGCCTTCGCTTATTTTCTGGCCAGTCTCTGGACCGAAGAAGGAGAGCCGATTATATCAGCTGGGGAAGAGGCGACTTGGGTAGCGATCGCGACGATTATTAATTTTTTGCTTGTAATCCTTATTATTTATAGAGTTGTTAACCTCGCTTATAAATTTTTCTAGTGACCCTTGACACGTTTTTTTGCTCTGCTATTATTAGAGTTGCCTATAAGCATTAATTGAAAAATCGCATATAAATTTAGTCGATCATTTTGTGTCCATAATTAGGGTGAACCCTCCTTCGCTAAAGCTTCGGAGGGTAAATGAAAGACGCGACTGGAATAGTGGGTAATTCAATTGCCGATTATTCCGGTCGTGTTTTGATTGACTCAATTAGAATACGTGAACCTTAAAAATTGAAATTGCAAGTTTTTGCGGTTGTCCTACTTCGCTAAAGCTTCGTAAGGACAAGTCCCACTTGGTTGAGGCTTTGTGGAGCAAGTCCTTTAGAGCTGGAGCAAGAGCTAAGATCTATTCAATTCAAAATCAGTTACTTTTCAAGAGTTTGCCGGAATTTCCATCAAAAAATTCCGGGTGCTCAAAATTATCTGAAATTCGTTTTAGATAATTCTTATTGAGAGTTTGATCCTGGCTCAGGATGAACGCTGGCGGCGTGGATAAGGCATGCAAGTCGATCGCCACACCATTCAGCTTTTGTAATAAAATAGTCTTATTATTATGTTTATCTAATCAAAAGCAAAAAGCTTCAGAAGATTTATACCGGCTATACGACAGATTTAAGAAAAAGAATGCAAGCTCATAATTATATGGTAAGTCAGATTATACAAGCAGGGGTATTCCTTGGAATCTGGTTTATTATGAAGCGTATGCATCAGAAGAAGATGCGAAGAGACGAGAAAATAGCCTGAAACTAAGAAGTAAAGCATACGCACAGTTGAGAAAGAGAATTGAAAAGTCTTCAAATGAAAGCTGAATGGTGTGGCGAGGCAAACGGGTTAGTAATGCATAGGAACGTACCGCGGAGTTGCGGATAACTCATCGAAAGGTGAGATAATACGCAATGGTTATCTTTGGATTAAAGCCGTGCATAGCACGGAATTCCTAATTCACCTAATTCCTAATTTACCTAATAAATGTCCAATGTCCAATGATTAATGTCTAAAATTTTAGTCATTAGAAATTTGGATTTTGAAATTTTATTAGAAATTAGAAATTAGAAATTAGAAATTCCGCGCTGTGCGCGGTGCTCCGTGAGCGGCCTGTGTCCTATCAGCTTGTTGGTGAGGTAATGGCTCACCAAGGCTATGACGGGTAGGGGATGTGAGAGCATGATCCCCAACATTGGAACTGAGACACTGTCCAAACACCTACGGGTGGCTGCAGTCGAGAATCTTCGGCAATGGGCGAAAGCCTGACCGAGCGACGCCGCGTGGAGGATGAAGGCCTTCGGGTTGTAAACTCCTTTTCTCACAGAAAAATAAATATCACTCGTGATATTTTTGATGGTATGTGAGGAATAAGAGGTTGCTAACTCTGTGCCAGCAGCAGCGGTAATACAGAGACCTCAAGCGTTATCCGGATTTATTGGGCGTAAAGCGTGTGTAGGCGGCGATGATAGTCAGATGTCAAATTCCAGCGCTCAACGTTGGAGCCGCATCTGAAACGTCATCACTCGAGACAAGCAGAGGTTCATGGAACATATGGTGTAGCAGTGAAATGCGTTGATATCATATGGAACGTCAAAGGCGAAGGCAGTGAACTGGGCTTTGTCTGACGCTGAGACACGAAAGCGTGGGTAGCGAACGGGATTAGATAGATCCCTGTCCCGCATTACAATAGGACAAAACGGTGTCCCTTCCGACAGCGATGTCGGGATGTGCATCCAGCTGTATCGGGGAAACTCCGATTCATTTCATGCGGCGAACTACGGCCGCGAACCGGACAATCCCGAGGGAAGCTTCGACAAAATGTCGAGGCCCCGTAGAGACTATGGAGCTGATTGAAAGATAGTTGGTGCAATTAATTTTCAAGCCTATGAGGCAAAAAATTGTGCCTTTGTCAAAGAGAACAAGGGAAATCATACTTGGTTCTCTTTTGGGGGACGGATCCCTCAAAATCCATCGACCGTACAAAAACGCAAGATTTTCTTTTCGTCATTCAGTTCGGCAGAAAGAGTATTTCTGGTGGAAAGCCAATTTACTCAAAGAAGTTGCTGGAGAAAAATCTGTATTCATTCAAAAAAATGACGGCGGATTTTCGAAAAATCCGAAACTAAGATTCCAAAGTAAGGCAATGGAATCCCTGACGGATTTGTACCAGCTCACGCATAAGAAAGGGAAGTTGAACATCAGACGAAAGTGGCTGAATATGATGGGGCCGCTCGCACTTGCCATTTGGTGGCAGGACGATGGCTCGATCATTGCCAATGGAAGAAAAGGCGTTTTTTGCACGGACGGCTTCGATGAGAAGCCAGTCAAAATAATTTCGAGATATCTGAAAAAAGTTTGGGGAATCAAAACAAAGGTATCTCCAATCAGAAAAAAGAAATTCTCGAAAAAAGAGAAATATTTCCGACTTTATATCCATTCGACGGAAGATTTGAAAAAATTTTTCCGAACGATTCTTCCGCACATACATGTGCCGGAGATGTTAACTAAAGTCACCATTCTCTATCGTGATAATCAGCTTCAACAACGCTGGATTTCTGAAGCCGCCAAAATTTCCAGTTTTTCTGAAGCGATAATTAGCCAGATTGTCGAAAAGAAAAAAAGAAAATGGCGAAAATATTCAGAAAAAGATATAGTCCAATCTTTATAGAGATATAAAGCAATTGACCCCGGTAGTCCACGCCCTAAACGTTGCCTGCTAGGTCTGGGGAGTATCGACCCTCTCCGGACCGAAGCTAACGCGTTAAGCAGGCCGCCTGGGAAGTACGGCCGCAAGGCTAAAACTCAAAGGAATAGACGGGGACCCGCACAAGCGGTGGAGCACGCGGTTCAATTCGTCAACAAGCGAGGAACCTCACCAGGGCTTGAAATCCTACTGCAAATCCCGAGAAATCGGGACTTCTTCGAGAGTGTAGGACAGGTGCTGCATGGTTGTCGTCAGCTCGTGCCGTGAGGTGTTCCATTAAGTTGGGAAACGAGCGCAACCCCTGCCGAGTGTTACAAGTGTCACTCGGGACTGCCCAGCCCTAGTTTTTAGATCGGAGATCGAAAAACTGGGGCTGGGAGGAAGGTGGGGATGACGTCAAATCAGCATGGCCCTCTGACGCCCTGGGCGACACGCATGCTACAATGGCCGGCACAATGGGTCGCGAACCCGTGAGGGGGAGCCAATCCCAAAAAGCCGGTCCCAGTTCGGATTGAAGTCTGCAACTCGACTTCATGAAGCCGGAATCGCTAGTAATCGGGAATCAGCCATGTCCCGGTGAATACGTTCTCGGGTCTTGTACTCACCGCCCGTCACACCAAGAGAGTCGGTAATACCTGAAGTCCCACTTCGGTGGGCCCGCGGTAGGATCGATGATAAGGGTGAAGTCGTAACAAGGCATCCGTAGCGGAAGCTGTGGATGGATCACCTCCTTTCTAGGGAGATACGGTGAAGTAGTGGCATTCATTATCACTATAATCCTATACGGTCGTTAATAGACTTTAGCAACGGCCCTCCTTCGCTCGCAAGAGCTTCGGATGGACAAGGACAACCGCAAAAATTTGCAATACTTTAGATAGCAGAAACACCTACTCAATGGGTGTTTTTGTGCTATTTACCAAGAAACGAACTATTTTGAGGGATATTTTTGGAATATATCATTCTACTTGACTTTTTATATCAAAAATGATACAATTAGAGCATATAAATGATATAAAAATATATGCGTGCAAAAAGCGAAAATCTAAACAAAAGACAAGATGCTATCCTAGCCTTTATTGAAGCCGAAAAAACTGCCTCCATCGGCCAGGTATTTGACTATATTCGAAAGAATGTCGGTGAGGTGACTAGAATAACTATATCCAGAGACCTAGTAAAATTGCTGGAGATGGGATTGATTGAGAGGCAGGGAGCAGGACGGGCAGTTGTTTATCAGCCATCACCTCAATATTCAATGTTGAAAAAAATAGATGTTGAAAAGTATTTTTCTGTTGACTCTGATAAGAGAGAAATTAAGGATAAATTCAACTTCGATATTTTCAGCCAGCTGAAAAACATTTTTACCGGTGCCGAAAAAAAGAAACTGATCGAATTAAACGAAATTCACAAGGAGAAAATAAAAGATATCTCTCCTGATGCTCTTTGCAAAGAAATCGAAAGATTGAGCATAGATTTCAGCTGGAAGTCTTCCAAGATTGAGGGAAATACTTATAGTCTTCTGGAAACTGAACAGCTGATAAAAAACCAAAAAGAAGCGAGTGGGCATCCCAAAGAGGAAGCTATCATGATTCTCAATCACAAAAAGACCCTGGACTATATCGCCAGCAAGAAAAAGGATTTTCAGACAATATCCGTTCCCAAAATAGAAAATATCCATTCATTACTAGTGGACGGCTTGAACGTGACAAAAAATTTGAGAAAATCTATGGTTGGCATCACGGGAACGAATTTCAAACCGCTAGACAATGAGTTTCAAATTCGAGAGGCTCTTGAGAAAACTTGCAAGCTGGTGAACGAAACGAAAGACATTTTTGAAAAAGCGATTATTCTGATGCTTTTAATTGCCTACATCCAGCCTTTTGTTGACGGGAACAAACGAACTAGCCGACTTTTAGGAAATGCTATCCTGCAATCTTTTGGTTCCTGTCCGCTCTCTTATCGCAGTATGAACGAAATTGAATACAAAAAAGCGATTCTGCTTTTCTATGAACAGAACAATATTTCTTATTTCAAAGAACTGTTTTTGAAGCAGTTCGAGTTTGCGGTGGAAAATTACTTTGGGTAAACTTCCTTTCCCGCGAAGCTAAAGTGTGACAGCTATGGAAATTTATCCGCCTCTGGCGGAGGAGTAAGAGCCTAAGAACTTCCGAAAAGCTTTGTCATGGGGCAAGCTCCAAAATTTGCTGTTTATCAAAATTTAATATAATAGGATTATGGGAAAATATGAAGCAAAAATTCCTGAAATCAAGGAAAAAATAGTGAAAGCTATCAATCCCGAGAAGATTATTCTTTTTGGCTCTTATGCTTGGGGAAAGCCGGCTGATGACAGCGATGAGGATTTGCTAATAGTCAAAGAAAGCAAGCAAAGGAAGCTTGATAGAGCCAGAGAAGTGCGGGATGTCATATCTGATAGTGGTGTGCCAGTTGATATACTTGTTTATACCCCCGAGGAAGTCAAAAAAAGCATCAATGAGAATCGAAATCTATTCGTTGAGGATATTGTTCGCAATGGAAAAATTATTTATGAAAAAACGAAAGACACATTTGGCGTTGTTATCCCCTCGCGTCCTTTTTCGGTTTTACATTAATATTCATGACCACAGATTACGTCAAAAATTGGTTTTCTCGCGCTGATGAAGATTTGCATCTCATTGAAATTTTGCTAAAGGAAGAAACCCAATTCCAAGCCCAATTTGTTTTCATGCCCAACAAGCAGGTGAGAAGTATCTCAAAGGATTTTTGGCTTATCATGAATTGCATGTCAGAAAAATTCATGATCTGGAAGTTCTCATGAAAGACTGTGAAAATGCGGATAAATCTTTTGCGGAATTGATGCCTCAAGCGAAAATTTTGAATAAGTTTTATACCGAAGCCAGATATCCTGATGATTATGTGGAATTTTCAATCCAAGATGCAAAAGAAGGTTACGAAGCGGCAAAAGAAATAAAAAACTTTGTTTTGGCAAAAATAAAAGGCTGAATTCCCCCAAAATCACCTCTCCGTCCAAAGATAAGAAGGCAAGACGGGGGTTTTTGTGTTATAATAGGAGCATAAAGTTTAGGCTAGAAAAAAAATGAAAACAAAAGGAAAGAGTTCTTCGAAAAATTTAGCCGGTAAAATTGCCAAAGCGATAAAACATCCTTTCAATCGCAAACACAAGCCGATTCTTCACACAGTTGAATGGATATTCATCTTGGTCGCTTTTTTTATCATCGGCTTTTCTGTGATATACCACGAGCGCGTGACAATGTTTTTCGGGGAAAGAAATTTTTTTGCTCCCGAAAGTAAAGGAGTTCTCATTCAAACTCCCGAGGAGCAAGAGCTTTTCACCGGGGAAACTCTTTCAGAGCCGATTGACACAACCAGCTGGGACATCTATCAAAACAAATGGTATGGTTTTGAAATCCATCATCCGGATGCCTGGAAGAACAACACGCAGTATAAAACAGCCACTGAAAAAAGCGCTGTCTATGAAACGATATACAAATTTCGGCGCGACGGGGATGGCGCGGGCAATGTTTTTGACGGATACGATGTGAAAATATATCAAGTCAGAAAAGTGAAAGATATCACTGGAACAAACGACCTTCACAAAAAAGACAGCGCGCCGGAAGACACGGGCGGATGTGAATTTTCAAAAGAGATGGACTTTGGTCCGGAAGAAGGCCTTAGTTTTCAAAAAGTGAGTATTGATGAAAAAAATCCTTGCTACGAGCCGGCCTATTTTTTCACCGTCGCGAAAGGAGATTATATTTATAACATTGTTCCATCAGTCGGAGAAAGCGGAGAGAGGTTCGCAAATCCGGAAAAAGAAACAAGTCGTCTGTTTCCCGAATACAAAGAAGCTGTTTTTACCTTCAAATTCATTCCGATTGTCCGTCCCCAGCCCAAGCCGAATCCGAGACTAACCGTCCAGCGCCCAGTTTCAGCAAAAGTGGTTGACGGCAAACTGGTTTGCGCCAAGAAAAACGACAAGCCCCGGAAAAGCAAAAAAAACAAGCCGGGACATCTTGATTTGGAATGCTGTCTCGATCCGGACGAGACTCCCAATCCGTGGTGCACGTATTAAAATCAAAAAATTCAAGATTTTGATGTTTTGCTTCACCGAGCGGTATATTTCTCGAAGATGTTGAAAGAAAACGAGCTCAAAAAGCATTCTGTCTCTCAAGGTATGGGACGGGGTGTTTTTTTATTTTCATTGTGCTAGAATTTTTATGTGCCTTTTGACATCAAAACAGAAATGATAAAAAAAGTCCTAAAAAGCCGATATATAAAGAATAATTTGGCTATGATGACAGCAACTGTGGTTGGCGGTTTTTTGGGCTATCTTTTCCACTTTGTTGTTTCCCGTCAGCTATCAGTTGCTCAATATGGAGAACTGCAGAGCCTTCTTTCAATCTCCATTATTTTCGGCGTGTTCAATTCGGCTCTTTCCTATTTTGTTGTGAAGCACACTTCGATTTTTGCCGCTCACAACGACGAATTTGCCAACCTGGATTTTATGAAATATTTATCACCAAAAATTTTCAAATTTGCCGGCGTTTTGTTGATAGTTTTGCTGATTTTGAGTCCTATTTTGTCTAGGATCCTTCACTTTTCGAGCTATCTTGGTTTTTTTATTATTAGCTTTGCTACTTTTATTTCCACGATGGCGATTTTATATTCTGAAATTCTGCGGGGCTGGCAAAAGTTTGTTCCTTTGAGCTTGATCGGAATCATAGTCGCAGTCACGAAGCTTGTTTCGGGCGCGAGTCTTGCTTATTGGTCGCATAAAGCATCGGTGGTTTCATTTTCTTTTTTGATAACGGCCTTTGTCAATTGGTATTTGGCAAGACGTTGGTGTGGGGAAAAGGCGATTGGCGCGGAAGCTCAAAAGAGAACTTTGAACTGGAAGGAAAAATATTTTTCCGAAGTCAATACGAGAAAAATGGCTGTGAATGTTTTCTTTTTTACGTTGGCGCTTGTGCTGGTTTCCAATCTGGATGTTGTTTTGGTGAAATATTTTTCTTCCGCTGAAATGACGGGGCGCTACGGAGCCTTTGCTCTTGTTGGGAAAATTGTTCTTTGGCTGAATATTTCGGTGGTGGGAGTGATGCTTCCCGGAGCAATTGCGGATGGGCACAGCGGAAAAAGGCCGGGGAAAAACGATCTTTTGAAATCATACGGTTTGATGACAGCCGTTGCTCTTGGTTTTATTTTTGCATACTATCTTGCGCCCAATTTCATTATCGGCGTCTTTTTTGGAGGGAAATATGTTTTTGATACCCAAATCCTTTGGGTATTCGCATTGATGTCGTATTTGCTTTCCATTTTGACGCTTGAAGCCAACTTGTCTTTTGCCAAGCATGACTTCCGGGTGGTTTATTTTCTGGCGGCGACTGTTGTTGTGATGGCGGTTGGTCTCAAAAGGTACCACGAAAATCTTGAGCAAATGGTTGTGACATTTTCTGTTTCGTTCTTGCTGGGATATATTTCAGTAATTATATTGAACTTATCTCACGAGAAAAAAAGAACAAGAGAATTAAGCTTATGATAAAATACAGCTTCGTCATTCCCGTCAAAGAAATAAACGACTACGTTCGGGGTGCTGTCTTGAAAATTCTTTCTTTCAAGAGAGACGATTTTGAAATTATTATTTATCCAGACGAAGTGTCCGACGAAAAGTGGGAAAAAACGAGACAAATTGCAACGGGTCGGATTGGTCCGGCGCTCAAAAGAAATTTAGCTATTCGCGATGCAAAAGGGGAAATTCTCATTTTCATTGACGACGATGCGTATCCCCGAGATGATTTTTTGGATGTTCTCGAAAATGATTTTGAAAATGAAAACATTGTTGCAGTTGGTGGTCCGGCGGTAACACCAAAAGAGAGCAAATTCTGGCAAAGAGTGAGCGGAGCCACTTTTTTGAGCGAGCTTTCAGGAGGATTTCCGGAAAGGTATCGTCCGATGGGAAAGAAAAAGTTCGTGGCGGATTGGCCAAGCGTCAATCTTTCCATTCGAAAAAAAGAATTTGAAGAACTGGGAGGATTCAATTGCGAATATTGGCCGGGAGAAGATACTTATCTTGGTTTTCAACTGCTTATGAAAAAGAATAGCCGGATATTATACGATCCCGAGCTGATTGTTTATCATCACCGGCGGGAAGGAATTCTAAAACATGTTCAGCAGGTGAGCGCCTACGGATTGCACCGCGGATTTTTTGCTAAAAAATATCCCAAAACATCTTTCAGATGGAAATATTTTATGCCCAGTCTGTTTGTTTTGTTTATTATTCTGGGCGGCGCGGCAAGTTATTTCCAAAAAACATTTCTTTATTTTTATGTCTTTGGCTGGTCAGTGTATCTTACGGCTCTTCTCAATGCTTTTTACGATATTTGGAAACAAGAAAGAGATATTTTGGTGACTCTTGCCGCTTCCCACTATATTTTTCTCACGCATATATTTTACGGTCTAAGGTTTTTACAAGGATTTGTTTTCACTAGAAATTTGAAAAGCAAGCTTCGCCAGTAACACGAATTCAACGAATAGAAACACCAATTAAACGAATTTCGTTGTCTTCGTGTTAATATTAGTTGTATTAGTGTTTACTGGACTATGAAAATTGCTATATCTTTCCCGCCTCTCGAATCATCCAAAGGCGTGCCATTATTGTCCCAGAATCGCCAGTTTCAGTGGTTTTCCGATCCAACTTATATATATCCAATGATTCCGGCTTCGGCGGCGACGCTTTTGAAGTCGAAAGGATATGATATTTTTTGGGACGACGGAATTGCGGAGGGGCTTTCGTATGACGAATGGAAAAGAAGGCTCATCCGTGAAAAGCCGGATATTATTGTTATTGAAACCAAAACCCCGGTCATAAAAAAACACTGGAGCATAATTGATGATTTGAAAAGCTTCCACCCCGCTGTCCCTGCGAGACATCTCTCCTCGGGGAGGGGAGAGGGATTGAGATGGAATCCCAAGATTGTGCTTTGCGGCGATCACGTCACCGCGCTTCCCGAAGAGTCTCTTGGAAAATCAAAAGTTGATTTTGTTCTTGCGGGAGGAGATTATGATTTTCTTCTCCTGAAACTCCTAAGAAACCTAAGTAGCTTAAGCAACTTGGAAAATTCGCGAATCATTCGCGATGATGCTCAACATTCTCTCGATGAACTTCCATTGATTGATCGCGAGCTCACCAAATGGAAACTCTATGCCTATAAAAACGGCAATTACAAATATACTCCCGGATCCTATGTTATGAACGCCCGCGATTGCTGGTGGGGGAAATGCAGTTTTTGTTCCTGGACAACGATGTTTCCCGGAGAAAAATACCGGGTTCGGTCGGTTGAGAAAGCCCTCGATGAAATTGGGGAACTCATTAGGCTCGGCGCAAAAGAAATTATGGAGGATTCCGGAACACTTCCGGTTGGGAAATGGCTTTTTGATTTTTGCCGCGGGATGATTGAGAGAGGATACAATAAAAAAGTCATTCTCGATTGCAATATGCGCCTCAACGCAATCAAAGATATTGAAATTTGGAAGCTGATGAAAAAAGCCGGATTCCGGATGATTCTATTTGGTCTCGAATCCGCGAATCAGAAAACACTCGACCGGATTAACAAAAATCTCAAAGTTGAAGAAATCGAACCGGCGCTCAGGATAGCAAAGGAGGCAGGTCTTGAACCGCATCTCACTGTGATGGTTGGTTACCCATGGGAAATAAAAAAGGATCTGGAGAATACTTTGGCTTTTGTAAAAAAATTATTTCGTCAAGGCTATGTTGATTCTCTTCAGGCAACGCTCGCTGTTCCGTATCCTGGAACGTCTCTATATAACTACTGCCAAGAAAATGATCTGCTTCTTGCCAACGACTATGACCGCTTTGATCAGCGCGAGCCGGTGATGAAAACACAAATGTCTCCAAAGGAGCTCAAAAAAATAATCAGCCAATTTTATCGCTCATTCCTCACGCCGAAGTTTTTTGCGAACAAAGCCAAAAATATCCACAGCGTGGCAGACCTCAAATTCCTTGCCCGCGCCGGAAAAAAACTTCTGGGGCATCTCAAAGATTTTTCTTGAGAAAATATCGCGGGAAGATATTCCATGCGCAGATATTAAAACACAATTTTATTTTATCCCCTTCAAGCAAAATACCACGAGCGACCTACTCCGCCGTAGCAGCTACGGCTGCGGAGGCTGGATAAGCCCGTCGGATGAATAACTCCTATTTTGTTTCGGAAATTTAATTTTATAAATAATAAATATCGGTTTGCATATCGGATAGGATAAAATCATTTTTGGCGCTTAATAAAGTTATTGGATAATATTTTTGGGGAAAATTTTTTTGATATTTTTGTCAATACGCAAGTATAAAATTAATCAGAAAAATTTTTTGAATTTAATTTTTGTCTATTCTGGCTTATATAAAACTTGTTTCAACTTTTACTTTTTGTTATAATTTAAACATGGGATTTTGTTTGAGGGTGACAAACAACAACTCTCTTTTTTCGTTTTGGTCTTTTTCGATTTCGACGGAAACTGACCAAATCAACTAAATTGAAGTCAATAGGAAGAAGACTAAATTTTTTAGTAATGGCTTTTGCTGACAAGTTTGATTTTTTAAGTGAAGAAAAAAATTTGAAAAATAAAAAGATAAAGAAACGAAAAATAAAGAAGAGGAAAAGGAGAACTTCCCACAACAAGAAGAGGATGTTTAGGTTTGGAAAAAAAAAGAGGTGTTTGGCAAAAAAGAAAGCAATGAAAGTAAGTAAAAAGAAGAAGCACAACGCTGGCTTCGGATTAGATAAAAATGAAAAAAAAATATCTTCCCAGGTAATCTTAGAGAAGTATCTTCAAGGGATCAGGATAAATCCCAGGCTATACGCAAGGACTTTAAAGTGTTTTAAATTCTGGGAAAAAATTTTTAGAAAAACAAGAAAGGGAACTGTAAAACTTTTCAGATTCCTTTCTTGGTTTTCTTATCACGCGGTGGTTGCGACTTTGGTCATTATTTTGATTTATACTATCGCGCCCGGGGTGCTTTCGGCTCCGCAGTCGGTGAGTGTGACGCTCAAAAATGAATGGGAACAGGGGACATTTACGGATGTGGCGACATATAATTCAACAGAGACTCGCGATGCGATTCAACTCAAAACCCAAGGGACCTGGACAGCTCGCGTCTGGGCGCCGCCGGAAGATATTATTGGTTATGGTCACACCTCAGTGATGGTGGGAAATAATCTTTATGTGATGCGCGGATATTCGGACAAAGCCTTTTGGAAATTTGACACTGTGACGAGCAATTGGGAAACAATGCCGGATCTGCCGGTACCGTCTTACTATGGAGCGGATATGGTTTATGATCAAAACGGCCATATCTATATGATGTTTGGCGGGTTCTCCAAAAAATTTTATCGCTATGATGTGGAAGACGAAACCTTCACAGAGCTTGATGAACTTCTTGACACGCCCTGGACCGGCGCGGCGATGGAAACAGATGGAACCAATATATATGTTGTTCGCGGAAACAATTCAACTGACTTTTGGAAATATAACGTTGAAGAAAACCAGTGGTACGCGATTTCGCCAACGCCGGCAACCGTCTCGACGGGAGGAGATTTGGTGAACGGAATGAACGGCTATTTATATTTGGTGCGGGGAAATGGAACGCTTAACTTCTATCGCTACAATCTCACCACGCGCCAGTGGGTTTCGGATGTGGCTAGTCTTCCCTCTGGACAAACAATGTCAGGTGAGCAACAAGGAGCTTATAGCAATGGGTATCTTTATTTCTTCCGCTCTTACGGAACGACTACTTTTTTGCGATACAGTGTTTCCGGAAATAGTTGGGAGGAACTTTCTTCGGACCCAGCGCCGGCGACGGTAAATTACGGCTCGCTTACTCTCAACAGCAATGATAATCTCTTGTACGCCTTTCGCGGCAATGGAACTTTTGATTTTTGGAAGTTTGATCCAAGCGCTGCGGCTGGTTCGCGCTGGGTGGGGCCGCAGCAAGTGAACAACAACAGCAATGGAACCATTGGAACGGGCGGAGATTTGATTTGGAACGAAAATTACGGGGGTAATAACTACGTCTATTGTATCCGTGGCGGAAACACAGCCAACTTCTATCGTTACAATGTCGCGACAAACACCTGGACGGCGATGACGAATGTTTCATACGGGAACGTGAATAACGATGTAAAGGGAACTTGGTATAATGGAAGAATGTATTTTCCGCGTTATAATAGCACAAGTATTTATACTTTTGACGGAGCAAATTGGGGGACGGTCACTCCAACGCTTCCGGCGGTGGCCTATAACGGCGCGGCGATGGCCTATAATTCCGGAAACAGCCGAATATATATTCTGCGCGGAGGAGGAACCCAGACGCTCTATGGCATAGACACAGCCAACTTGGGAGTTGGCGGAACTTGGCCAACGATGGCTAACATTGCGGTGACAGACGGAGCGACGACGGTGAACTATTATCCCAATATCGGGGCGCGGCTGGTTTCTGATGGCACAAATCTTTATATAATGCCCGGTGACGGCGAAACGGCTTTCATCCGCTACAACACCGCCACCAACAACTATACAAAACTTTCTTCCACTCCTTTTGCTCAATATTACGGAACAGATATGGCTTATGATGGAAGCGGGAAAATCATTGCCTTAGCCGGCTGGTACAAAAATGAAACTTGGGAATATGATATTGCCGCTGATGCTTGGACGCGTCTTCCGGACAACCAGAAGTATACCTATGGCCGCGGACCCTACAACGGAGCCGCTATTGAATTTGCGGGGGGAGGAAGTTTTTATGCTCTTGCTGGTGGAGGCTTGGCGGATATGTGGAGCTTTTCGGAGAGCGCGACCAAATATCCAACTAGCGGAACATACGTGAGTCAGCCAATTGACCTTGAGCAAGTTTCCAGTTGGACTTCTTTTACAAAAACAGAAAATAAACCGACAAACACCGATATTACTTATGAGACGCGAACAAGTTCGGATAATGAAAACTGGTCAAACTGGGAAGAAGTGAATGGAACCGATATTCAATCGGACGAGAATCGCTATATTCAAGTGAGGATTACGTTTGAAAGTACGGACGGAGCAAATACTCCAACTGTTTATGACTACACAATTTCTTATAACAGCGAAGACGCCAATCCGACGAATCCCACTGCTCTTACCGCGCTTTCCAAACGGGTGGGTGGAACGGCCATCACTTCCGGCGAGACATATACATATGATCATCCCTATTTTGACTGGCCGGAGGCGGAAGCTTCAGGAGGAGCTTCTGACAGCGGGGGATCGGGTGTAGCTGGTTACTATGTTTATTTTGGAACTGACTCAAACGCCGATCCTGTCACGGATGGGAGTTATGCAACTACAACTAATTATGAGGTCAATGAAGCCCTTTCCGCGGGGACGTATTACCTAAGAATAAAAACCAAAGATAATAAGGGAAATATTTCCGATGAGACGTGGGGAGCTTTCACTTATGCCTATAATGGTGTTTCTCCTCCTCAAGATTATGAAAAGACTTCAGAAGATGATTTTGACGATGGAACCCTCACGAATGTTTCGGCAACGAGTGTTTCCGGATCACTGCGCCTTCTTTCGAGAGCGGGATTTTGGAGAGAGGCGCGATTAACTTTGGCTTCAAGCACTATCTATGGCGGGGGAGAACTGGCAATTTCTTCCTGCGCTGGCTCGTCTAATCACTGCCTTTATACTTTTCGGGGTTACGGATCAAATACCTTTATGCGCTATGAGATAGAAACTGATACTTGGGTGTCTTCTCCGACGACGGTGGCAAACGCGCCGGCAACCGTCTATTGGGGAGGAGCGCTGGCGGCTGGGCCAGCCGGATATCTTTATGGTTTTCCGGGGAAAGGATCTTCAGCTTTTTGGCGCTATGACATTGCCAACAATACTTGGGAAGTGATTGACAGTGTTCCCAAAGCCATTACTTATGGAGCGACGCTTACTTATGACGGCTCGCGTTACATTTTCGCGACAGTCGGAAATGATGACGCTTTTTATCGCTATGATACCTGCAATGGACAGCAAAGTTGCACTCCGGGTTGGGCGCAGAGAGAAAACACCAATTTTGGAAATCCCAACACTTCTGACGGTCAAAGGGTTTATGAAGGGGCGGATGCGGTTTATGACGGGGCGGGAAATATTTATCTTTCTCAAGGAAACTATTATCCGTACTTTGCTAAATACTCAATTTCTGGCAATAACTGGACAGTTCTTTCACCGATGCCGGCTGGCCCCTATGATGGCGGTTCACTGATCTATGATGAAGACAACAACGACATCTACGCGCTTATGGGAAAATCTCGTTTGAGTATGTATAAATATGATGTTGATACAGACACTTGGACGCAGGCGCCGGACGCGCCGGCAGGAATTTCTTTGGGCGCTGATATGATAAAATATGGCAATTATATTTACGTCACCCGAGGCGGAGCTTCGACTGGATTTTATCGCTATGACATTGCGCACGGAACTTGGCAGCTTCCCACTTTTGGTTTTTTCGGGCCGCATTATTTGGGAACAAGCTATTTCAACTATTATTACGGCACGGCGCTTGCCGCTGATGATGGAGAGGGCTTCTATATAATTCGCGGCTATTATGACAATACTTTTGGCTATTATGATGCTGAAGAAGGGTCATTTGCGGAGCTGGCGCGACTGCCGGTGGGGGCTTATGCGGGAGCAAGTATTGTTTATAACGAAGATGAAAACGCGGTCTACTTCAATCCGGGACAAATTCGAACTACCCGATCAGCAAACGGAACTTATTTCTTCAAATATGACGTGGCGACGAACGTCTGGTCGGAAATCACAGCTGATCCTCCGCCCGACGAGACTTATACTGGCTCAAGCATGACTTATGACGGGTCGCGATATATTTATCTCACGCGCGGGAACAATTCGCAGAACTGGTGGCGATATGATACCCAAGGCTCTGCTGGCTCGCGCTGGAGCGCTATGCCTACGACCAGCGGAGCATATTGGACAGATGGAGGGAAGATTGTCTATAAGGACGGGTATATTTATGCCACGCGAGGAAATGGAAACAATACTTCTTGGCGCTATAGTGTGAGCGCGGGAACATGGACCTCGCTGGGGACATTGCCGGCTAATCTTGGTTCGGGAGCTTCGCTGGTTGACGGCGGGGACGGATATCTTTATGCGGCGCGCGGTGCAAATTCAACAACTTATTACCGCTATGACACTGCGCAGGCAACTCCCGGATCCTGGACAACTGTTTCGGGGAATATTCCGGCTCAAATTACCACCGGAGGCAACGCCGCTAATGTTTCCAACCGCAACTGGCAGACAGCTGGAGGCGGGGGAGGAATCACTTTTGCTGATGGAGTTTATACTTATGTTGTTGGCTCTGAAAACAACGGAGTGGGCTTTGAAGAAACAGGAACTTATGAATCAGAAGCCATTGATCTTTTGAGTGTTTATCATTGGGCAAACTTGACGGTCAATTATGATTTGCCGGAAAATACTTCTCTTCAGTTTGAAACCAGCACTTCTTCCAACGGGACAGACTGGTCGGACTGGTCGGAGGTCTCCAACATTCACTGGCTTGAAGGCACGAATACACGGATGATGAATATCAATTCAACTCCCGCTCGGTATATAAAAGTGAAAATTACTTTTTCCTCCTCCGACCAAATATTTTCTCCGCGAATAGATGATTTCACAATAAATTATTATCAAGACATAGACGCGCCCCAAAACCCTTCCAGCGTCACCGCTTGGAGCAACTCTGGGAAAATCCAAAGTATTGCAACCGAAACTTGGTATAATCACACCGGACCGTATTTTGAGTGGCCGGCTGAAGGGGTGGCAGGGGGAGCAAGTGACGGATCGGGAGGCTCGGGTATTGCCGGATATTATGTTTATTTTGGGACAAATTCAACGGCCGATCCGACGGAATTCCAAACTTCTACTAGTTACACTGCTTCCAATCTAACTTCGGGAGAAACTTATTACTTAAGAATTCAAGCTGAAGACAATGCCGGCAATCCCGCTTCGAGTGTTTGGACGGCTTTCACCTATAAATTCGACGCGACTGCTCCAACTAATCCCTCGGATATCAATGTGACTCCAGCCGGGTACACTTCAATTGATAGCTTTGTTTTTCTCTGGAACAGCGATGCCAGTGACGCGCATTCAGGATTGCAAAAACTTCAGTATAAAACAGGCGGAGACGGGGATACTTGGTATGATATTTCGGATCCTTCCACTGTAAGTATTACTCTTCCCAATGGTGAGCATCCCGAAGGAGCGTATCAGTCCGGAAAGAATACCTTTTATCTGCGGGTAGTAGACAATGCCGGAAACACCTCAACGCCGCTTTCACAGGATTTCTATTTTTCTGCCAGCGCTCCTTCTCCGCCGCAAAATCTCACGGCTATGCCGGAATATTCTTCGTCAAATAATTTTTCGTTTACTTGGGATATGCCGGCTTCTTATATTGGGGATGGAAGCAAGCTTAAGTATTACTATTCCGTAAACGCTAAACCAACTCTTTATAACACAGTAGAAACTACCGCGCGAGCGGTTGGTCCGGGACCTTTTGCCACTCAAAAGGGCGGCAATACCTTCTATGTTGTGGCGAAGGACGAAGCTGGAAATATTGATTACAGTCTTTACGCCTCAGTTGAATTTACGGCCGATACTTCCAATCCGCCGGTGCCGGGCAATGTCCAAGCCTTTGATACCTCCGATCGCGAAGCTCAGGAATACTCTGTGGCTATAAAGTGGAGCATTCCTTCCGGGATCGACACTTCCAACTTTGCCGGGTATGTGATCTTTCGCTCCGAAGATAACATCAATTTTACGGAAGTGGCTATGACAACCGGTTCGGCTTATGTGGATACGGGACTTGAGAGCAAGCTTTATTACTACTATGTAAAATCCAAAGACAAAACCAACAACTATTCCATTGCTTCTTCAACGGTGAGTCTCACTCCGACCGGCCGTTATACCCGGCCGCCCAACATCGTCCAAAAACCTTCTGTTTCTGTTCAGTCTTTTCAGGCTACTTTCCGATGGGCAACCAATCGGGTGTGCAGTTCTTTTGTGGAATACGGAAAAACAACTAAGCTTGGAGAAACAACAGGCCAGGTGGATTCCGTTACTGATCACGAGGTAATCGTAAAAGGGTTGTCAGCCGGGACAAAATATTTCTATCGGGTTAAATTTATTGACGTAGATGGCAACATCGGCACTTCGGAAATCGAAAGTTTCACTACTCTTCCGCCGCCGACTATTTCTGATTTCACGATTTCCGATGTAGGGCTAACCACGGCAGTAGTTTCTTACAAAACCAACACCGGAGCGACTTGCACTCTCAAATATGGAAAGGGCGCTTATACAAACACGAACGAAGAAACAGCTTCCTCAACCAGCCATGTGAACAAACTTGAGAATCTGGAAAGTTCTACGACTTACAATGTGATGGCGGATTGTGTGGATGGAGATGGAAATTCTTTCTCTTCAGATGAGTATACCTTCACAACCCTTCGCCAGCCGGTTGTTTCGGAAGCAAAAGTGGAAAACAAAGAGAACGTAGATCTTCCCACAGTTGAGGTCTATTATAAAACTGACGAGCCGACAACAACACTTGTGAAATTCAAAACTGCGGAAGAGGGTTCGTATCATAACTATCTTACTAATGATTCCGTAGTCGAACACCGAGCGACGATTGAAGGATTGGATCCGGCTAAGGAATATGAAATGATCCTTACCGGCGTGAGCGGAAGCGGCGTGGAAGCGATTCCTCAAATTTTGAAAATAACCACTCGTTCCGACAGCCGCCCTCCGGAAATCTTGGTAAATCGGGCTATTGGAAAAGTGAACGGACGCGGAAAAGATGCTCAAGCGACAGTTTATATTAAAATAGAGACAAACGAAATAACTCGCATCAAGATTAATTTTACCAAAGGAGTTTCGGTGTCTGGTTTTGATCAGAGCACCCCCGAAGATAACGCAAATACTTATCATCTGATTACCATTCCAGTCGAAGCCGGCCAGGTTTATTCTTATCAAGTAGAAGCTTATGATGAAGCTCGCAATCAAACACTTTCGAAAGCCAGCACGATTGTGGTTGAGGACAAAAAAGAAAACGCGGCCGAAATTGTGACCAACACTTTCTCCGCTCAATTTGGCTGGCTGGGGAGTTTGTTCAAAAAATAATTTGAGAATTTTGCAAAATGGAGCTTGATATATTGAAAAAAAATCAATCCAGAAAGATACAAGATTTTTGGAATGGTGGAGAAACAGGAAAAACGGACGCAAGTGAAGAAAAAATAAAAACGACATATAGAAGAACTTCCAATTTCTTGAACACCGGAACGCGCTATGAAGGGGAGAACAAAAGAAAGGATTCGATATTCGGGTCGATTTTTCGCCGTTTCCGGAAAAAAGAAGGAAATTTGGCTCCGGAAAGGAAAATACCCGAAAAAAAACCGGAATTCGAATTGGAAAAAAATAAACCGACTTTTTCCAAGGAGCAAATTGAGAAAATTTTTGGAAAGGAATATATAAGTCGTCAGGGGAACCAGGAGGTAATTCGAGTGGAAAATGTTTTCAAAGATTTTCTTCTGGGCGAGACGGTGGTTAATATTTTGAAAAACGTAAGCTTCACGGTAAACCAAGGGGAATTTGTGATGCTGGTGGGTCCTTCCGGATGCGGAAAATCAACCCTTCTTCATTCAATATATGGATTGGAAGAGCCAACACAGGGAAAAATATGGATCGACGGTCTGGATATTTGGAGTGAAACAAAAAATTGGCGGGCTGATTTTCGCAACCGCAACATTGGATTCATTCCCCAGCAGTCGTTTTGGATAAAATCATTCTCTGTCCTTGAAAACATTGCCATTCCGGCGACTATCAGCGGAGAAAGTTTTTCCTCGGCGCTTGAGCGGGCGGCGAAACTCATTCAGCTCATTCAAATGGAGCATCGCTCGGATAACCGTCCTTACGATCTCTCTGGAGGAGAACAGCAGAAAATAGCTATGGCGCGAGCGCTTCTTCTCAATCCCAAATTTATCATTGCTGACGAACCGACGGGAAATCTTGATCAAAAATCCGGGCGGGAACTCATGGATCTCTTCAAAGAGTTTAATGAACGTTTTAATATAACAATTCTTATGGTGACTCACAATCCAGAGCAGTACAAATACTGCACGAAACTTATTCAGATGGTTGACGGGTGGATTGTTGATGACGGAAGCAAAAATACTGGAGTAAATAGGGAAGCCAAAATGGAACTCGAAAAAGAGCAAAACCTCTCTTCCGCGGCTTCGCAAAAATAATTATAATAACAAGAAAGAAACCCAAAATGCTCAATTTTTTGCGAAAAAAAACTGATTACGATAAAGCGGCCAGCAAATCCGAAGAAAAAAGTTCTGAGAGTACATTCAGCAAGCCAAAGAGTGAAAAAGACAAATCCTTCAATTCGGACAAATCCCGGAAAAAAACCAAAATTTCCAAAATGCGGATTGGGATGCTGATTTTTATTGGTTATCGCAATTTACGTTCAAGCAAGCTGCGGTCCTTTCTTACCATCGGCGGAGTGGCGATTGGGATTGGTATTATCACTGTTCTTATTTGCCTTGGCTTTGGAGTGCAAAAAATGGTTGTGAGCGAGGTGACAAAAAACAATGCCATAGACGTGGTTGACATCAGCAACCGGAACCTTGAAAATTTTGTTATCCTGAGTGACGATAACATTGAAAAACTTCGCAGTATTGAGGGTGTTCAAAAAGTTGCCGCGGTTATGGAAACGGGTGGAAAAGTATATTGGTCGGACTCGCAGACAGACGCCATCATATACGGGACGAACAAGGAATTTCTTGAAATGAGCAACGTGAAATTCGCAAATGGAAAAATCGAAGATTGCAATTCCGAAGAGGGAACAGCCGCTTTTTCGTCTCGCCTTGCCAAGCTTCTTGGTTTTTCCAATCCTGCTGATGCCATCGGAAAGGAAATGGAATTTGACATGGTGCTTTCAAGCGATATAATGGCCGATCTTCAGAAAGAGACAACTTCAGAGAAGGGAACGTTTAAGGTCGTGGGTATAATAAACGACGATTTGAACACATTCTTATATCTTCCTTTGCCTTTTCTCAAGAACAAGTATGGCATTACCGGCGCCCAGTCCGGAAAGATCAAGGTTGACGTAGATAAAGTTGCCAACATAAGGGCTCAAGTGGAGCAGATGGGATTTGTCACAGAAAGCGTGACAGATCTTGTGAAGGATATTAATTCATTTTTTACAATTATTCGGGTGGCTATGATTGTTCTTGGGACAATTATCATGTCAATTTCGGCTATGGGAATGCTGAATACTTTGAGCGTATCTCTTCTTCAGCGCACCAAAGAAGTTGGGATTTTGAAAGCGCTAGGCGCGAAAAGAAAAGATATTTTCAAAATGTTTGTGTTTGAAGCGGCAATCATCAGTTTTTTGGGCGGAACAATCGGTTTTTTAGGCGGGTACGGCGCAGCTTATACAATAAACATCATTTTCAATATTTTAGCCGTAAGAAATGGACACAATACTTTGAACTTTGTCTATATTCCTTATTATTTCGTTGTCGCAATTGTCATTTTCATTTTTTTCTTGGGGCTTGTTACCGGGCTTATGCCGGCTCGACGAGCGGCGAGGATTCACGCGCTGGACGCGTTGCGCTACGAGTAGAATGTAAACTCAAAACCCGAGTCGCAAAACCCCCAAATATGGAGCCGCTATATGTTTTTCATCCTCCTCAAGCGGAATGCCGCGAGTGTTGGCGCGCGGGGCTTCATAAACTGCGAAAAAAGTTTCTATTTCTCCTGCTGTTTTGACTGAATAATTTGAAGATTTTGCTGCAAGTTTGGGTCGCTTGGATTGATTTCCAACGCCTTTTTCATATTTTCAAGCGCAAGGTCGAATTGACCGGCGTTGAAATAGATGACGGCTATGTTCTGAAAAGACTGCCAGAGATTGGGATTTATGGAGGCGGCTTTTTGATAGTTTTCCAGCGCCAAATCCATTTGTCCGATTTGCTGATAGGTATTTGCGAGGTTGTGATAAGCGTCGGCGTAATTGGGATTGATTTCAATGGCTTTTTTGAATTCCTCAACGGCTTTTTGCATGTCGCCTTGTCGGGCATAGACGTCTCCCAGATTGTTGTGAATTTGCTGGCCGGAAGGCGCGACTGCCGCTGTTGCCAGCCACAAAGTGTCCTCATTTTTCCAGTCCCGATTGCGGATGATAGTCCGCACAGAAAGAGAAGCAACAACGACAACCAACGCAAAATACCCGACCATTTTTGCGTTTTCGTTTGTGCTCAAAAACTTGTCGGCTAGAATAGCCGCGACGACGATGATTCCCAACGTCCCAAGATAAGCATATCTTTCCGCTACGATCCAGGAAATTTTGAAAGGGGTGAGAGTAGGGAGAAGAGTGACTGGAAAGAAAGCCAGCCAGAAGAAAATGGTTTTGTTTTTGAACCAGCTCCAGGCGATCCCGCCGAAAAAAAGAAGGGTAATCATAGCCAAGCCAATAAATTGGACTTGAGTAAAAGCCATTTCGGTTTGATAGAGAGAGAGCTTGGCTGGCCAAAAAATAAGCTTCAAATATGATCCGAGGGCAATCGGAATTTGAACGAATGGGTTATACATACCATCTCCTATTGATTGGTAGGACTGTGCTTCTATGGTGGACACACGATATCCAATTTTGGAAACGTAAAGAACAGCTAAGACAAAACTGATCGAAAAAAAAGGGATTATTTTCTGCCAGTTGCGTCGCAGGCTGCCAAAGGACAATTCGTAGAGGACGAAAATCAAGAATAGGACAATTGCTTTTTCGGAAGAGAAGATAGATAGGATATAAAAAAAGATCGAATAGTAAAGGTATTTCTGGTTGTTTTTTGAAAAGAGGTAAAACAAAAAAGACAAGAGGAAAAAGAAAGCATAGCAGGAATATAACCCGCCCGATATCCAAGAAACTGACTCAATTAAAATGGGATGAACAGCAAAGAGAGAGGCCGCAATGAGGGCAATTCTTTTTTTCAGCGAAAGAGCCAGAAGGGTATAGATAACAACAACACATCCCAAGTGGGAAATGATGTTTAAAATTCTGAAAGTAAAAGGATGTAAGCCGCCAATATGAAAAGCAATCCATTGGAAAAATCCCATCAGGGAAAAATGCATAGAATTGGCGGTTACATTGGAAAATTTTCCCATGTTTTCATTCCTGAGAAATCCGCCAATATCATCGGAAACAAACCCGTTTCCGAAAGAATTGGCGTATACAGCGAGAACTAGAAGAGCAAGAAATGCCACAGCAAGCCTATTTTCGCGGAAAAAATTCACGAAGCTGAAGGAGGCAGTGCCTTCATCTGGTTTTGTTTTTTGAGAATGCTGGTTTCTCAAAAATTTCTCATACTTTTCCCGCGGCCATTTTTTCTTGAGATAATCCAAAACTTCACTTTCAGGAATTTTCAAATCGGCAGCGATTTTTGAAACCGGATAGCGGCGGAGATTTCTTTTTATAAAGTTTTTTTGGGAGGAAGAGAGGCTCATAAGAGTCTCTACGAACTACGAATTAGATACGAATATATAAACTTCTTGAGTAGATTTTTTTTATGCATTAGGATAGTATAGATAAAAGAAGTATGCTTGTATCTATAATTATAGCAACAAAAAACGAAGAAAGGAATATTGAAGCCTGTCTCAAATCTATTTTGGCGCAGAAATATCCAAAAAATAAGCTGGAAATTATAGTCGTAGATAACAATTCGATTGACAAAACGAAGGAAATAGCGCTGAAATATACCGAAAAAGTATTCAACTGCGGGCCGGAAAGGTCGGCTCAAAAAAATTTTGGTATCCGCAAGTCGAAGGGTGAATATTTCCTTCACCTTGACGCGGATATGAGGCTTTCAAAAAACGTTATTGCAGAATGCGTTGAAAAAATTTCGACGGATAAAGATATTATCGCTCTTTATATTCCGGAAAAAATAATCGGCCGTGGTTTTTGGGGAAAAGTGAGAAATTTTGAAAGGAGTTTTTATGACGGGACAGTGATTGACGGCGCACGGTTTATCCGGCGTGATAAATTTCTTGAGGTCGGCGAATTCGATGAAAAAATGTATTCTTGTGAAGACTGGGATTTGGACAAAAAACTGAAAAAAATGGGCAAATTTGATATAATTAGAAGTCCTCTCTATCACAACGAGAGAAGGTTTAGTCTGTCGAAATATCTCGCTAAAAAGAGTTATTATACAAAAAACGTGGATGTTTATATAAACAAATGGGGAAAAAACGATCCGGACGTGAAAAAACAATTTGGATTTTATTATCGGTATTTCTGCGTCTTTGTTGAAAGCGGGAAATGGAAAAAATTATTGCGACATCCGATTCTGGCAATGGGAATGTATTATTTAAGATTTCTAGTAGGAATAAAGTTTTTGTTTAGATAGAGTAAAGGTTTGACCTTGGGGAATCCCGTCGCTTGCGAGCGGCGGGAGGAAAGGGTCGAATCTTGAAAAAAATATGTCCGATCTCAAATTCTCAATTTTAATTCCGACCTACAACGGTGCTTCGGTGATCGGCGATACTTTGCGAAGCATCTTGAGCCAGTCTTTTCAAAATTTCGAAATTATTATCCAGGATGATGCTTCGGCGGACGATACAATAAAAGTTGCTGAATCCTTCAACGATCCAAGAATAAGAATTTTTCAAAACAAAGAAAATTTAGGTTATCCCAGAAATTTGGATAGTTTAAGCAAAAAGGGAGAAGGGGAAATCATCTATCTTATGGGTCAAGATGATATTTTAGGCGAAGGAGCGCTAGAAGAAACAGCTAAAGCTTTTGAAATTTCCGACGATATTGGAGCTGTTGCGCGGCCCTATTTCTGGTTTGACGAAAGCGTAACAAAACCTGTCCGAGCTACCGGCCAGCTCAATCCGGAAAAAGATGAAATTGTCCGTATCACCGATAACTTTGAAAGAATAATCCTGACCATCGATGTTGCTGGTCAGCTTTCGGGGCTGGCTATGCGCCGAAAATTTCTCGACACGCCTTTTCATAAGGATATTTTTCCTTGCCATGTCTATCCGTTCATTGCTATTCTCAAAAGACATCCGGTTGTGTTTTTGAAAGACTACAATCTCGCCGTCCGAATCCGCTCAAGCCAAAGCCGAAGCGTTTCTTCAATCTACGACAAATCGCCTGTTCAAAGCTGGATTGATTTTGCAAATGCTATGTTTTCTGAAGACGAGTTGCTTCCTTTTCGAGAGTATTTTATAAAAAACTATGTCACTCGAAATTATGTGGGCCTTGTGCAAATCAGAAACTATGCCCGCTTTTACAAATATCTGTGGCGTGAGGTTTGGCTGCTTATCAAATACCGCTGGCAAAATATTTTTAGTCCCACTTTTTGGTTTTTCAGCCTCGGTTGCGCGCTGACGCCGCCGTTTATTCTCATTCCGCTTGTGGACTGGTACAAAAGCGCGATAAATTCACGAAGATTGAAAAATATCAAGTTTAGGTATAATTTAGAGTATTTGAAATGAAAAAATTGATTGAAAAAATATATTATAGCCAATTTTTTTCCCTAATTTTTCCAACAACGGTTTGGTGTCTTCAAAAAAATCTTTCCGATTGCGAGTCGGTCCTTGATCTTGGCTGTGGGTCGTCCTCGCCGCTTCAATACTGCGATGACATAAAGTATAGTATTGGGGTGGAAGCGTTTACCCCCTATTTTATCGAATCAAGAAGTAGAAGAATCCACACTAAGTATCTCAATAAAAAAATAGAAGAAGTTGATTTCCCGGAAAAAAGTTTTGACGCTGTTATCTTGATTGAAGTCCTTGAACATCTTTCTAAAGAAGATGGAAATGATCTCCTTGAAAGAGTCGAAAGATGGGCGAAAAAAAAGATTATTGTTTCTACGCCAAATGGATTTTGGGAGCAAAATGAATATGACGAAAATCCTTTCCAGCGGCATCTGTCGGGGTGGAGTTTCGATTCTATGCAAAAGAGAGAATTTGTCTGTTGGGGCTTGGCGGGATTTAAATGGCTCCACGGGAAAAGACCTGTTGAAACAAGAATTGATGGTGATTTTACCAACTCCATTCGGTTTCGGCCCAGGTTTTTTTGGTTTGCAATTGCGGCCTTGAGTCAAATTATTGCATATCGGTTTCCAAAACTTGCTTTTGGGATATTTTGTGTTAAGAAAATAAAATGAATGCACTTAGCAAAATCTTTGCTTACCTAATCTCCATTCCCGCTCGAGCTAAAGGTATGAAATTCGGGAGGAACAGCTTTATTGGACCAGGCTATCCCATCGCTCCTATTCTTCGGGGAATTGTGCTGGGAGATAATGTCAGAATAGGCAGAAATGCCTGGTTTGATATTTCCAGATATACACACGGAGGTCAGATTTTGATTGGAGATGGAACTCAAATTGGAAGGAATGCCGTAATTTCGGCCTGCAAAAAGATTGAAATCGGGAAAAGATGCTTAATCTCATATAATGTTTCAATAATTGATCATGACCATAATGTTATGCAAGCTGGCATTTCACCTTTGGAGGGAGGAATAACCGAAGGCCAAGAAGTGATAATTGAAGACGAGTGTTTTATTGGCGCTCATTCGTTTATATTAAAAGGAGTCCGTTTAGGAAGGCACTGCGTTGTTGGAGCCAACAGTGTTGTTACGAAATCTTTTCCAGCGTGTTCGGTGATTGCCGGCAGCCCGGCAAAATTAATAAGATTGCTGAAATAACGCTTGGGGGATATCCACTGGGCGTCAATATATTTTAATTATGGACAAAAATCCAAAAATATCGGTGATAATGCCGGTATTTAACAACGAAACAACCGTCAAGGATGCGCTGAAGAGTTTAATTCCCTTGAATTACGAAACTGAAAATCATCAATAAAATCCAAGCAAAGGAAAATCAGTCAAATTGTTTGGATTCGAT
>FWPV01003859.1_pt1 | contig 33114 bp, 22 predicted proteins | sample 2228371 | NCBI WGS metagenome assembly FWPV01 (sample SAMEA103939776, study PRJEB20133) | metagenome
ACCGAGCCGGATATAAGTTAAACCTACATCCATCAGGGTTTGTAATTTGCGCGACACGGCCGGAATGGCATCAAAAAATTCCCGCGCATCTTCCACCGTCATTTCCAGCACTTCGTGAATGTTTTTGCCTTTGTATTTCACTTCTAAGGTTTCGCGGTTGTAACGTTTGCCTTTACAGACATCACAAGGCACATAGACATCTGGCAGGAAGTGCATTTCAACTTTGATCACACCGTCGCCCTGACAAGCCTCACAGCGCCCGCCTTTAACGTTAAAGCTAAAGCGCCCCACCTGATAACCGCGTGAACGTGCTTCCTGGGTGCCGGCAAATAAATCGCGTACTGCGGTAAAAATACCGGTGTAAGTGGCCGGATTTGAACGGGGTGTGCGGCCTATTGGGCTCTGGTCGATATCGACACATTTATCAAAATGCTCCAGGCCTTCAATAGCACGGTGGGGTGCCGGGTCGTCGCCCTCGCCTTTGTTCAGCACCTTGTGCGCCACCCGAAACAGCGTGTCGTTAATGAGGGTGGATTTACCCGAGCCTGAAACGCCGGTAATACAGGTCATCACACCAAAAGGAATGGTTAAATCCACGTTTTTCAGGTTGTTGCCGGTGGCGCCTAACACTTTTAGTTCCTTGCCTTTTTTACCGACATGGCGTTTATCCGGCACGGCAATTTTGCGTTTACCCGATAAATACTGGCCGGTCAAAGAGGCTTCAGAGGCTTCAATATCAGCCAAAGTGCCCTGCGCGACCACTTCACCGCCATGCACACCGGCGCCCGGGCCAATGTCGATAATATGGTCGGCCAAACGCACAGCGTCTTCGTCGTGTTCTACCACTATGACTGTGTTACCAAGGTTGCGCAGATGGGTCAGGGTGCCCAGCAGGCGGTCGTTGTCACGCTGGTGCAGGCCAATGGAAGGTTCGTCCAGCACATACATCACACCCACTAAACCGGCGCCAATCTGGCTCGCCAGACGGATACGCTGCGCTTCACCACCGGATAAAGTTTCGGCGCTTCTGGAAAGGTTGAGGTAGTTCAGGCCAACGTTGACCAGAAACATCAGCCGGTCCTGAATTTCTTTTAATACTTTTTCGGCGATTTGGGCTTTTTGCCCGGTCAGCGTCAGTGCCTGAAAATACTGATAACAATCACCAATCGACAGCTCAACTATGTGTGGCAAGGTGGTGTTGCCAATAAATACATGGCGCGCCTCTTCGCGCAGGCGTGAACCTTCACAAACAGGGCAACATTGGCTGGCCAGATATTTGGCCAGTTCTTCACGCACTGCATTGGATTCAGTTTCGCGGTAACGCCGCTCCATATTGGGCAAAATGCCTTCAAAAGGGTGTTTGCGCAGCACAATGTCGCCGCGATCGTTCAGGTATTTAAACTCAATGTCTTTACGGCCACTGCCGTTTAAAATGGCCTGTTGTTGCTCTTTGCTCAGGCTGTTAAAAGGGGCGTCGACGTCAAAACCATAATGGTCGGAAAGCGACTTTAACATCTGAAAATAATAAAAATTACGTTTATCCCAGCCGCGAATAGCACCACCGGCCAGGCTCAGTTCATCACTGACAATGACTTTATTGGCATCAAAATATTGTTTCACGCCAAGGCCGTCACAAGCCTGACAGGCACCAGCCGGGTTATTAAATGAAAATAACCTTGGCTCCAGTTCCGCCATCGAATAACCGCAGCTGGGGCAGGCAAAATTGGCGCTGAAAATCAGCTCTTCGCTACTGTGGCCGGGCTCCACCTCCATAGGCGCGACTTTGGCAATACCACCGCTCAGCTCCAGCGCGGTTTCAAAACTTTCCGCCAGCCGCTGCTTAATATCGTCGCGCACTTTAATGCGGTCTATCACCACTTCAATGGTGTGCTTTTTATGTAAATCGAGTTTTGGCGGATCGGACAAATCACAAATTTCGCCGTTAATGCGGGCGCGGATATAACCCTGTGCTGCTAAGGTTTCCAGCGTTTTGACGTGTTCACCTTTACGTTCCTGCACCACAGGCGCCAGCACCATTAACTTGGTGCCTTCCGGGAAAGCCACCACTTTGTCCACCATTTCGCTGATGGTTTGGGCGGCTAAAGGTAAATCATGGGTGGGGCAACGCGGTTCGCCCACCCGGGCAAATAACAACCGCAGATAGTCGTAAATTTCGGTAATAGTACCCACAGTAGAGCGTGGGTTATGCGAGGTGGACTTTTGCTCAATAGAAATAGCTGGCGATAAACCTTCAATGTGATCCACATCGGGTTTTTCCATCAGACTTAAAAACTGCCGCGCATAAGCCGAAAGTGATTCAACATAACGGCGTTGGCCTTCGGCATACAAAGTATCAAAGGCCAGAGAGGACTTGCCGGAGCCGGATAAACCTGTGATCACGATCAGTTTGTCACGGGGAATTTGCAGCGAAATGTTTTTTAAGTTGTGGGTGCGGGCACCCCGGATATCAATTTTGTCCATCACAGTTCCGGTTCAGCGGCGAGTTGCTGGGGCAGTTAAGGCTGGTCTGAGCCAGCCTGCCATCTGTAGTTACAGCCTAAAGCCAACAGGTTGAAGCATAAAGTATGTCAGGATCTTGTGTTCGGATCAGTCTGGCAGCACACACTGAAGTTCAACCCATACAGCAAGATACTGTATATAAATACAGATTTTTTGGCAAGCCGGCATCAACACCCACTGCTAAGTCTGGTTATTACCCCCTTTATTGCAGTACGGCCGGATAACCTGCTTCTTCCAGTGCGGCAATCACATCTGACACGTCAATGTCGCTGTGCACCTGTAAGGTCTGGGCTGGCAGGTCGATGTCAAAGGCTAAATCGGCCTGCAGCTGATTCAGTGCTTTGTTGATCAGGCTGACACAATGGTTGCAGGTCATAGTTTCAATTTTTAATGTAAACATCAGGTGTTCCTCTGTTGGTTGGTGCAGCAGGCAACAATCACAAAGCGGTCTCTGTGACTGGCTGCTGCAAACGACAGGCCTCTGTGCTGCTTGTTTATAGCTTTGGCCGGCATGCAGTCTGCGGTTTGCCCCCGGGGCAAGGTCAAGGCCGTTGTTGTCATTTTTTATATTTTAGCGTCAATAGCTTAAGCTGGCGTTATTGCGGGGTGAACAGTTGGCTTGCTGTGTTGCCGGATACTTGCATAAAAGGGCTTGACCTTACCATGATGGCAAGCTTTAGCCTCACCTGATAGTTGCAAAACTTGGTGTGGCGAAAGCCGGTTCCGGCTGGCACAAAGGAGACAAAATGATGCGGTTACAAATCAAAGGCATGAGTTGTATGTCTTGTGTGGGTCGGGTGGAAAAAGCGCTGGCTGCAGTGCCTGGTGTGAACGCTGTGTCGGTCAATCTGGCCAGTGAAACCGCCAGTGTCAGTGGCGATAAACTCAGTGCTGTTGCGCTGGCGCAAGCTGTGCAACAAGCCGGATATCAGCTGGAGCTGACAGAGCGGCAACTGGCGGTGGTCGGGATGAGCTGCGCTTCTTGTGTTGGCCGGGTGGAAAAAGCGCTGGCGGCTTTACCGGAGGTGCTTAGTGTCAGTGTGAATCTGGCAACAGAGCAGGCGCAGCTGACGCTGATATCTGCAGTGGACGACGCTGCACTTGCTGCTGTGCTACAAAAAGCCGGTTATCAGGCGCAGTTCCCACTGCCGGCCACAGCAAGCGGTGACGCCGCCGCTGCTGATACAGCACAAGGGCAGCGGAAGCCTTTCTGGCAACAAGACAGTTGGCCAGTGCTTGGCAGCGCAGTGCTCACCCTGCCTTTGGTGCTGCCGATGCTGGCACTGTTATTCACACCCTGGCTGGGCGCAAAGGCAGCAGAACAATGGATGCTCCCGCCCTTCTGGCAATTTGTGCTGGCGACCCCGGTGCAGTTTTATTTTGGCGCCCGTTTTTACCGCGCCGCCTGGGGCGCACTCAAAGCTAAAACCGGCAATATGGATTTATTGGTGTCGATTGGCACCAGCGCCGCTTATTTTTTAAGTTTGTATTTATGGTGGGACTCTTACTCTGGCTGGGGCTTGACCCAAAGTGGCCATCAGGCGCATGGGATGGTGATGCCACATTTGTATTTTGAAAGCAGCGCCGCTGTATTAACTCTGGTGCTGCTGGGGAAATATTTAGAACACAGCGCGAAAAAACACACCACAGATGCGCTGCGTGCTTTGGCAAATTTGCAGCCGGCACAAGCTATGGTCTGGCAGGCCGGCGCTGATGCACAAGACAACTGGGTGGTGATGGCCGCTGGTGCTGTGAAAAAAGGCGATTTAGTACTGGTCAAACCCGGTGACAGAGTGCCGGTGGATGGGGTGGTTGAAAGTGGCAGCAGCCATGTTGATGAAGCGCTGATCAGTGGTGAAAGTGTGCCGCTTGGCAAAAATGCCGGCAGCAAGGTCACAGGCGGTTCGGTCAATCTGGACGGCGTGTTGCAAATCAGGGCCACTGCAGTGGGGGCGGAATCGACCTTGTCGCGCATTATCAGCATGGTAGAACAGGCGCAAGGAGCCAAAGCGCCGGTGCAGGCGTTGGTGGATAAAGTCAGTGCTGTGTTTGTGCCTGCCGTGGTGTTGATTGCGCTGGTGACGCTGCTGGGGTTTGGCTGGCTGGCCGGTGACTGGGTGCAGGGCATTTTAAATGCAGTGGCTGTGCTGGTGATAGCCTGTCCCTGTGCTTTGGGTCTGGCCACTCCGGCCGCTATTATGGCCGGTACCGGCACCGCCGCCCGTTTTGGCATTTTAATTAAAAACGCGGTGGCACTGGAGCAGGCCAAAGCCATCACTCTGGTGGTGTTTGATAAAACTGGTACCCTGACAGCGGGCAAACCTGTGGTGCAACAACTGCAAGCCTTTGCCTGTACTGAAGCAGAAGCCGCCCTGTGGGCCGCCTCTTTGCAGCAACACAGTGAACATCCGCTGGCGCGTGCTGTGTTGGAACATAGCCGTCAACAACAGCTGCAGTTATTGCCGGTGACTCAGGTGCAGGTGGTGGCTGGCCGTGGCATTCGCGGTGAAGTGGCCGGGCGCAGTTTGCTGATGGGCAGTGGCGGCTGGTTGACTGAGCTGGGTCTGAGTTTGCCGCTGGAGTTAATTGCAGTGGAAGGGGCTTCAGTGTCCTGGCTGGCGCAGCAGCAAGGGGATCATTACCAGTTGCTGGCGCTGTATTGTTTTGTCGACCAGGCCAAAGCAGAAGCCAAAGCAGCTGTGGCCGCTTTACAACATCAGGGCGTGACTGTGGCTATGTTGACCGGCGACAGCCAGGCCAGCGCCCGTTATACCGCAGCTCAGTTGGGTATTACCGAGTTTAGCGCTGAGATGTTGCCCGGTGATAAAGCCAAAGTGGTGCAGCAGTATCAGCAGCGGGGAGAGCTGGTGGCTATGGTAGGGGACGGTATTAACGACGCGCCGGCGCTGGCCCAGGCCGATCTGGGTATCGCCATGGCCACAGGCACCGAAGTGGCAGTGAGCGCTGCCGCTATTACGCTGATGCGGGGCGACCCGGGCCTGGTCAGCGCGGCGCTGGAAATTTCACGGCAAAGTTACCGCAAAATTCAGCAAAATTTATTCTGGGCTTTTATCTTTAACAGCCTTGGCATTCCACTGGCAGCTTTGGGTTACCTGAGTCCGGTGATTGCCGGTGCGGCCATGGCCAGCAGCAGTTTGCTGGTGGTGAGTAATGCGCTGTTATTACAACGCTGGCGGCCAAAAACTCTGCCACAGCAAGTGCAGGAGGCCTTATGAGCAACACAAACTTATTCACCATAGGTCAGGCTGCTGCCCAAAGTGGTGTTTCTGCCAAAATGATCCGCCATTATGAAGAATTGGGGCTGGTAAAAACCACACGCACTGCTGCAGGTTACCGTCTGTATAACCCGCAGCAGTTACAGCAGCTGGCTTTTATCCGTAAAGCACGGGATTTGGGGTTTTCCAGTCACAGGATCAAAGAGCTGATGTTGCTCTGGCAAAACCCAGCCAGGCCCAGCCGTGAAGTCAAACAGCTGGCGAGCCAACATCTGGCTGAAATAGCGGTCAAAATCAGTCAATTGCAGCAAATGCAGCAGATTCTGCAGCAATTGTCGGATGCCTGCTGCGGTGACGAAACGCCGGACTGTGCCATTTTGGATGCCTTGTTGCAGCCCAACAACACAGCGTTTTAGCTGTTGTGTCATGACTGACAGGCGGCGTCGGAGCTGCTTCTTTGGTTGTGATTTTGCAGTCCGGCTTTTTGCTGCAAGCTGACAGCCGCTGCATTGCATTGTGAGACGGCTGCGACTAACCTCGAAGCATGAATGCTGTGAGTTCAACTTCCCGCCACTATGACTGCTGAACAAATTTATATTCTGGGGATGATGCAGCTGGCGCTGGTGTTTTTTCTGGCCTGTTACCGGCTGCGTGGCCAAGCCAGAACCTCGGGCAGTCTTGGTTTTTTGCAGCTGGCCTTTTTAGCGGATGCCATCAGCTGGTTGTTTTATCTATGGCCTGAATGGCCGGCTGCTGTGGTGATTTCTAATCTGTTTTCCTGTGCCAATTTATGGTTGCTGGCGGCTTTTGCCATGCGCCGCGCCGCTGTTCCGCTGCCTGTATTCTGGTTGTGTGCCGGTTTTGTGTTGCATGCGTTTTGGTACAGCTATTTTGCTGTGCTGCAATATCAGCATTTTGTCTGGCATGGCCAAACCTTATTCAGCCTGCTGGTGTTGTTGCCGGTGATCCGGCTGATGTTATGGCATAAACCACAGCGTACCCGCTCAGACTTCTGGTTTGCGTTCAGCCTGATGTTATGGCTGCTGGTGATGCTGGTGCGCTCGTTATTATTGCTGTTGGCACCACATTGGTTGTTGTCGAGCCAGCTGGTGACTCAGGCTATCTGGCCCGGTGTGATGGCAGCTTATGCTATTTTTGCGCTGACTGGTTATCTGGAAGAAAATCAGCAGCAGCTTAAAGGTGAAGCCACTCACGACCCGCTGACGGCTTTGTTAAACCGCCGCGGTTTTTTTGAAGCGGTGAATGGACACTTAGTTAAGCTGGCGGCAAAACAGCGGCCTGCAGCGCTGCTGCTGATGGATCTGGATTATTTTAAGCAAGTGAATGATGAGTTTGGCCACGATGTGGGTGATGAGGTGCTGATCGCTGTGGCCAACTGTCTGCAGCAACAACTCAAAACACCGCAGTTATTGGCCCGTTTTGGCGGTGAAGAGTTTTTAGTGTTTTTGCCTGATACTGACCTGGCCGGGGCGCAGCTCATCGCGGCGCAGATGCTGGCCGCTGTGGCTGAGCTCAGCTTGCCGCAGTTGCCATCTGACAGAGCACCTGTGTCGCTGAGTATTGGCATTGCGCGCTTTGGCCCGGATTATGATTTGTCGCGTCAGCTGAAAAAAGCCGATCTGGCGATGTATCAGGCCAAACAAAATGGCCGCAGCAGAGTGGAACTTGCCAGCGGCTGATTTGTGTTGATGCCATACCCGCAGCCAGCAGTGCTGTGTTACAATGCCGCCCTTTTGTACCGGCTGCCTTCTGTTCGCCGGTGTCCAGCACGAGATTAAAGATTCATGCAACAGTTAACCGCACTGGAACGGCGCACCGCCATCTCGTTGGCGTTGGTGTTTGCTTTTCGGATGTTAGGCTTGTTTATGCTGATCCCGGTTTTTGCCATTTATGGCAAAGATTTGATTGGCTTTTCACCGCTATGGATAGGCCTTGCCATTGGTGCTTATGGTTTAACCCAGGCCGTGTTGCAAATTCCGATGGGGTGGCTGTCCGACCGTTGGGGCCGGCATCAGGTGATGTTATTGGGTCTGGCTTTGTTTGCCATAGGCTCAGTGGTGTCGGCGCTGGCCGACTCGGTTTATATGGTGACTTTTGGTCGGGTGCTGCAAGGTATGGGCGCTATTTCCGGTGCTGTGTTGGCGCTGGCGGCTGATTTAACCCGTGAAGAGCAAAGACCCAAAGTGATGGCAGTGATTGGCGCCACTATTGGTCTGTCATTTGCGGTGGCGATGATAGCCGGGCCTTTCATCGCCGCAGTTGCCGGTTTAAGTGGCATATTTTGGTTTACCGCAGGCCTAGCTCTTTGTGGTGTGCTGATTGTCAGTTTTTTAGTGCCTAAAGCAGTGCAACAGGCCAGCGACAGTGAAGCTCTGGCCAAACCCGGTTTTATTCTGGATTTATTTAAACATCCGCAGTTATGGCAGCTGACCACAGGCGTGCTGATTTTGCATCTGATGCTGACTGCGGTTTTTGTGGTGGTGCCACAACAGTTATTAAGTCAGCAGCTGGCTTCTGAACAACATTGGCAAGTGTATTTGCCGGTGCTGCTCGGCGCTTTTGTGCTGATGGTGCCGATGATGATCCTGGCGATGCGCAAACAACAGGAAAAAGGTTATTTTTTACTGGCCATCGGCTTGCTGATTGTTAGTTTATTGTTAATGTTTAGTGGTCAGCAGTTGTGGCTGAGTGTCAGTGCGCTGCTGCTGTTTTTTGTTGCTTTTAACTATTTGGAAGCCAGTATGCCGGCGCTGGTGTCGCGTATTGCACCTGCTGGCCAAAAAGGTACTGCTATGGGGATTTATGCCAGTGCGCAGTTTTTTGGTGCTTTCTTTGGCGGGCTGATCGGTGGTGCTGTTTCAGGTAATTTTGGTCTTTCAGCCGTGTTTGCGGTTGTCGCCGGAATTGGTTTACTATGGCTGCTTATTGCCCGTTCGCTGGTGGTGCCTGCCCGGGCACAACGACTGACCTTTGCGGTGGTCGTGCCCGATGAAAGGACGGCAAATTTTTATGTGGCGCAGTTAAGCAAGCTTGCCGGTGTGCAGGAAGCCACAGTGGTGCTGGCCGAGCAACGTTGTTATTTAAAGGTGGCGCCTGGTGATTTTGATCTGCAGCAGGCACAGGCTTTGTTGGGGTCAGCGCAGGATCAGACTGAGACGGCCACAGCATAAAAGACGGGTTCAGGTGGCTTGACCACCAAAAATTGAATTTCAGGGGCGCCTGCTTCAGCAGTGGCGCCCGATTGAAGTCAGCACAAGGATCACACTGAAAAACTCTGGCCGGTACAGCCGGTGCTGCTCAGGGGCAACAGTACCCGGCAGCAGTTATTCAGACTATTAATCAGAAGGTAATGTAATCATGGCAACAACTATTACAGGCAAGTTAAACAAAGCCGCCACTCAGTTTCAGGCCGGTGAATCAACAGGTTTTGGCCTGCGCTTGGGCGTGAAGTACTACGACCGTGAAACCAAAATGGAACAGTGGTGTAACTACGAAGCCGTGGTGTTTGCCAAAGCGCCGGCACAAATTCAGTTTTACCAGCAAGCGCTGGTGGAAGGCGCCATTATTGAAGTCAGCGGCGACAAACAGCGTATCCGTCAGTTCCAGGGCGCCAATGGCTTAAACCTGTCGATTGAAATTCTTGATGCCAAACTGGGTTTTGTGTTTTCACCTACACCAGGCATGAGTCAGGGTCGTCCACAACAGGCGGCGCAACCTGCCTATAATCAGGCGCCGGCACCACAGGCTTATAATCAAGCCCCGGCCCAGCCAGCTTATAATCAGGCTCCGGCACCACAAGCCTACAACCAGGCGCCACAGCAGCCCGCATACAATCAGGCTCCGGCTCAACCGGCCTACAACCAGGCGCCAGCTCAGCCAGCTTATAACCAGGCGCCACCACAACAGGCTTACAACCAGCCACAACAAGGTGGTTTTGGTCAGCAAAACCGCGCGCCAATGGAACCCAGCATCGATTTTGATGACGATATTCCATTCTGATTTTCACCTTTAGAGTTTTATAACGTATAAACATAACAATGAACGCAGGTAGGTCAGCAATGCAGATACTTACCTGCGTTTTTTGTTGGAAAACAGTATCAAGTTAATCGACCTTTCCCAGACGTCAAAAGCTGGATTTTCCCGTGCCTTAAAGGCAGTTAATTCTTTATAAACACAGCAAGACCCAATCCAAAGGCTGGCTCAGTGATGCCTGCAAACGAACATATCCGGATAGCGTTTAAGGCGAATAGCGGTTATGCCTTGGTTCTGCAGTGTTTTGTCTTATCCTGAAAATTTGGCAACTGATATTGTCGCGAGCTGTCCTGGTGTTAAAAATCAGTAGTTTATAAATTGATTTTACTTTTTAGCTACATTAAGGTTGGTTCAGTAAATACAAATCATTGATAAATTTTATTAAAGTTGTCTGTCATGTCATGCCCGCCGTTTCGATTTTTGTCCGAGTTGCCAGCAAGCGGCGTTCAGGTATCCTGCTTCAGCGAGATCCAATTGTTCTGCGACAACAGTCAACAGTTGTTGTTGGCCCGTTGTCGTTTTTTGCAGGCTGCTTTCCGGCAAGCTGATTATGCCGGGTTGATGATAGAGTTGCCTTCAGACATTGCAGGTGCAGTGCCAAAAAGACAGCTTGAGTACCTTGCAGGTCGTTATCTGAGCCGGCTTCTGTTGCAGCAAAGTGGATTATTTCAACCCTTGCCCCCTCAGCTTGGAGTGAGTCTGATGCGCGCACCGGCCTGGCCTTTGGCGGTGACAGGCTCTATCACACATCACCAGAGTCACGCCTGTACTGTGCTGCTGACCAGGCCACTGGCCGCTGATAATTTTATTGGCGTTGATACAGAGCTTTGGCTTAGTCCACAACAGGCCCATGACATTGCAACATCGATACACAGCCCCGCCGAGCAGGACATGCTGTTGCGTGCAGGTTTTACCGCAGTGCAGGCCACAACGCTGCTCTTTTCTGCTAAAGAAGCGCTGTTTAAAGCCATTTGTCCTTTTGTTGGTGAGTATTTTGGTTTTGATGCTGCTGAGCTAAAGGCTTGCTCGCAATTTGCCGCCGTCGGTTCCTGCAGTACAGAGGATGGCTGGTTGGAACTGCAGTTAACCAGCGAATGGGTGGCTGCCAGATCGCCACAACGGACTTTTCGCTGCTGGTTTAGGTGTAGTCAACTGGATGTGCTCACTCTGGTGTGTAGTGATGCCCTGACAGCCAGGTGGCAGAATCGCGGTTTATCAGAGGTTGCTGCACCGGTAAGAATGTCAGGCCTTCACAATTTATCTGAGTTATAAGCATGAATGCATTGCAAATATAGTGCTTGTCATAAAACGTATGTCGGACATAAAAATATATTTACTAGTGGGCGTGACTATAAAACAATCGCATATATTTTACGAGGTGAGTTCTACGGTTTTATTTTAGTTAAATGCAAAATATATATATATTTAATGTGTTTATGGTTTTTGTATTTTTTATTTTTATGGAAATCGATGCTTATTAAAATTGCTGATGTTTTAAATTGTGAAATTAATTCTGCCTGGCTTTTTATATGATTGTGTAGATGCGATATAGTTAACTATATTATTTTTGGTTGATTTTTTACTCAGCTTTGCATCTGTGGTGCAAATTAATTATTCATTTAGTTTTCAATGCCTTACGTTCTTGTTGGGTGCAGATCTGAAATCACAGCACCATAGCTGCTACTGAAGCGCCCAGCGCTGCTCCGGCGACAGTATCAGATGGGAAATGCACACCTAATATTATTCTTGAAAGCCCGACCCAGACTGCCCAAAGATATAAAATAGCCATCAACGATGGATACCAGATACCAATAGTGCCGGCGATTAAGAATGCTGCAGAGGTGTGGCCGGAAGGAAAACTAAATTTATCCTGTGGAATAATGCTGCTACAGAACCCATCAATACAGTCCGCTGGCCTGTTTCTTTTGAATAAATTTTTTGATGTAAAGTAGATGATTCTCTCTATTATAAATGCCAGAGAAACCAGATTAAACAATTCATATTGACTGCTATACAACAGGTAAATGCCAAGTAATACATAAAAATATCCATCGGCTGAGAAAGATATATAGCGGCAATACCTGGTGATGAGGTTATGGCTTTTGAACTGCTGTATTTTCGCGAGCAAATGAAGGTCCAGCCGATGGATGGCCTTCACAGTTTTCGCCAGCACATTTTCTTGATATACGTAGCTCACAAGCTTGTCTCTCCTGGATCGGGGTCATGTTCCTGAAGCGTGCTCAGGAAAAAGACTAATCTCTTCCAACCTGAAACTTAATGCCCAGATAACAATCCCGGATATTATTAAACATGGTATTGCAGAATACTTTATAGGCATGCTCGGTCAGTTTTGTTTTCAGCCAGGTCCATTTATCCAGCTGCAGCAGCGCCATCAGTGGTGGAATTGGAAAGTTCTGGCACGCGAGGAAACTGACGCGTGTTTTGGAACCATCACCGACACGCCGGAACGCCAAGTAGCCGTCATCGCAGACCGCGGATCCGTTCGGGCTATGCACTGTATACATCCAGACACGCTGTTCATTTTCGCTGTAGTCCAGTTGCTCAAGTTTGTAGACATCGAGATTGCCCTTCCCCATAAAGGCTGCGTAATTCGGCTGGGGCAATGCGACAATACGCACGACCTGATGCAGTGGCCGGCCCTGGTGGTCTGTCCGGACAACATGGGTATCAGTACTGACCGAATCCCGGTAGAACTCTCCGGCATGGCAAACACTTACCTTCCTGATAAATTCGTCATAAGGAACATCAAATTCACGTTCACCGTAAAAATAAACGGTTTCCTGATGGTGTATCCAACGCATGCCGGATTTGCTGGCGGGCAGTGCCAATAGTTGCTGTTCAATGTTGCGTAAGGTCGGAATGATATAGCCGAAGTCTTCGCTCTGATATGAACGAATATCAATGGACATGGGTTGCCGTTTGCGCTTAATCGTTTGTTTTGCAAAAAAGATTTGCGGCGCTTTAACGACGTTCAGAATGATATCTCGCATTTATATTGACCTTGTTGTAAGCAACACACCGGAATTTACACACTTGTTTAATTTTTCGGACTGAGCAAAACGCTGTGGTGAAAACCAAGTCTTGGGTCACTCCACCAGTGCAAGCTCTTATCATACTTTTGCAGTGAAGGCATTTTGACGGTCAGTTTCACTGTGTTTTCCGGATAGTTGTAAATAGTTATCGAATTCAGACCGCGGTTTGCGGTAAACAACATGGTCTGGTCTTCTGATAACTGACAACCATAGACTGAGTCTAAAAATGCGCCGCGCGATACCAGAATGGCTCTCAGGTGGTGATGCCCATGGGTGATAAGCGAGCCTCTGGACATTGAGTCGAGGATAGTCCGCAGTCTTTGCCGGGTTGCTCCCAGACGGGCAATCAGACAGGGTTTAGCGTCCAGCAGCCGGTAAGATGACAGATTTTTTCTGTCGATCATCATGATAGTGCCACTTGCTCCGTTACAATAAATGAGCTCCTGATCCGACAGGCAGACATCAGAATTGACATGAGCATGGGTATCCTGCCCCGTCGCCCAATGCCTGACCACAGTACCTGCAACAGCATCAATCTCATATGCATATTCTTTAAACTGAGCAATTGCCCATTCATGATAGTTGCCGCCATCCTGCGGCAGGACCCGGAAAGACAAGGCATAAAACAGGTCTTCTACCGGGTCGCAGACCACATGCCAGCAGGTGGTTGGCAGTACTAATCTTCTGACGGTTCGGGTTTCCATATCGTAGATACCCACTTCACAACCTTCTCCCTGCACCGGGTGGTCCATGCCGCCATAAACCAGATAACGGCCAGACGCCGTCATTTTTAGCGCATGAGGCACTTTCAAGCCGTGATCACACAAGCGTTCTGGCTGATCCGGATTATTCAGATCAAATTTCCAGAGGCCATCTCCGATGGTCACAATCACTTCAGTGTTGTTCAACCAGACCGCGTGTGTACTGCCTTTGATTGACGAATCAGTAGACTCAAATCTCAGGGTGGAGATCCTGCTGATCTCCTGCAATGTGGCGGTGTCGTAAAACATCAGGTGCTGAGCAGTACTCCCCAGAAAACCAGTTTTCCGATCCGGACTGATACTGAGCGCATGCCCGCCAGCCATGCCATCATAAAATTTGATATCAAAATTGTGCTCATTCGTCTGAGGGTCGTAGCGGAACACACAGACTCCCGCCCGGCCTTCCAGGCCATTGAGGCCGTTACCATCTAAAGCAATATGAAACTCGTACGGAAATGTCATGTGCCCAAACGTCCTAATCTTCTTTATTCCAGTGATCTGATTTACTTTCTGGTTTTTACACAGCCAATTTCAAATTCTTTGCCATAGAAGCGGGCGAGAATATTGTCTGATGTTGTATACCAAAAAGCCTTGTATGCCCGTCTTGTTAAGAACTCACGCAACCATTTCCAGCGGCTGAAACCAAGCAGGACCATGATGCGGGGAAGCGGAAACTGCTGAAGGGCGACAAATTCAATTTTTGTCGTGCCATCCGGCATGCGGGACAAAGATAAGTAGCTGTCGTCGGCGACTGTTGATGCATTTGGGCTACAGACAGTTCTCATCCAGTTGACCACATGATCATTGTGGTATTCCTGAAACTCCAGCTTGTAGACATCCAGTTCATCTTTGCCCAAAAATGCCGAATAGTCCGGTTGTGCCAGTGCGGCAATACGTTCAATTTGCAATACAGGGCGGCCTTGGTCGTCGCGTTTTAATACTTCGGTATTGATGCCGATAACATCCCTGAAACAATCACCCACCCGGCTGATATCTACTTTGCTCACCAACTCGTCATAATTGATATTGACGTAGCGAACGCCGTAAAACTGCACACAAAGTTCGCCGTCATAATGATAAATCCACTTCATGCCGTCACTGGACAAGGGCAATGGCTTCAGCCTGTCGGCAACTTGTTGTGTCGATGATTTATCGTATTGAAAACCAGCGGCTTTAAACTCGGTTAAATCCAGTTTGATCGGCAGCAGCTTACGCGGGAGGCTGTGTTTGGCAAACATGATGCGAAACGCGCGGCTCAATTGCTTCAAACCTACGTCAGTTGCGAGGCGGCCCTGAGGCACGGTCTCATCTGAAGCATGATGCAAATATAACTGCGCTGCCGTGGACTTTGCAGGTTGCGAAAAATTGTTTTTATTACTGGCCAGACTTTCCTGATTACTCATCATAAACCCCATTAAGTTCAAATGATTGACATGGCCGTCGGCAAAAGGATATTGCCGGCAGCACTCACCTTAGGCATTAAGCCGTCGTAAGTTCCTGCTGCTTGCTGGCAGCCGGGTCCAGAAACACAACCTGTTCACCGAACAGGCCGCGCAGTATCTCTTTGGTGACATCGGTTAACACCCGCTCAGCGACCGGATCAACAATATTCGCCAGCGAAGGTACGCCAAAATCAAAATCGACAATCAGAGATGCTTTGACACCATCCGGCTCTGCAACTAATACCCAGCCGCCAAAGAACTCATCAAAGTCCCCTTCAATCTGATTAAAATCCAGTCGTAATTTATGACGGCGGAACCAGTCCTGTTCTGTCCAGCGCAGCAAGCCGTTGCGAAATTTGACGACCCAGCTGCTGCGCACATTGTCTTCGTCATCTTTTTCAACATCGACTGAGACCACAACATCCACTAAATCCGCGTAGTGCCGGAAGTCGGCTAAGGTATCAAACACATGGTTTGCTTCAGCGCCCGGAATAAAAGAGTGAATTTCAACATGCCGCATTTTAACAAGCTCCTACAGACTCGACGGTCGTATATTGGTTTGCCAGCGCTGCACAAGCGCCATCAAAGGCATTAAGTAAAAAACTGACTTCTTCATCAGTCATAATTGCCGGAGGGGTGAATCGGAGTACCTTACCGGCATTCAGCGAATAATTGACCAGGACATGACGTTCAATCATTTCGGCCAGCAGCGCACCGGCAAAACCGGCACCTTTCATTTCAACACCAATCAGCAGTCCTGCTCCACGCACTTCTTCAACCAGATAATCACAGTGTTTTTGCACTATTTCTTTCATGCGGCTTAAAAGCACTTCGCCAATTTGTGCGGACCGGAAAACCAGATCTTCTGCCTCTATCGCTTCGACCGCTGCTCTGGCTGCCGCCATCGCAATGGGCGCTCCTGAGAAGGTTGAGGTGTGAATAAACGGATCTTTGTTAAATGCAGCAAATGCCTCCGGCGTGGCAACCATCGCTGACACCGGCACTATGCCACCTGATAAGCCTTTGCCAACCAGCATAATGTCCGGTGTTACGCCTTCCCGGTCGGCCGCCCACCAGCGACCTGTTCGTCCCATGCCGCTTTGAATCTCATCAAAGACTAATAAAGCGCCATAACGCTCACAAAGTTCCTTGACCTGTTGCAGATATCCTGCCGGTGGGATGCGGACTCCGCCTTCACCCTGAATCGGTTCGAGAATGACGCAGGCTTGCGGGCCTGTTTTCAGTTCCATTTCCAGAGCGTTGCTGTCACCAAAAGGGACGGTACTGACGTTGGCCAGCAGCGGCAGGAACGGATTCTGATAAAGCGGATTTGCGGTCACCGACAAAGCGCCAATGGTTTTACCGTGGTAGCCGTTTTGTGTTGTGATTAACCGTGTTTTGCCAAGAGTACGGGCCAGTTTAATTGCCGCTTCAGTTGCCTCTGTGCCTGAACCTGCAAAATGGACATGTGCCAGCCCTTTCGGAACGACCCGGCACAAGGCTTGTGCCGCCAGTGCTGCTTGTGGCTCCAGCAATATTCTTGAAGCAATCGGATTGGTCTGAATTTGCTTAATCACCGCAGCTTCAACATAAGGGTGACGCGCACCCAGTAATAACACGCCATAACCACCGGCATTCAGATAACGTTGGCCATCCAGAGTTTCAACCCAGGCCCCTTGTGCGGCAACTTCAGTTTCTGTGCCGAACACATCTGAGACTTTTGCGCGTCCTTTGGACAAATGACGCCGATATAATTCAGCTATTCTGGCGCTGTTAAGTTGTTCGATGTCTCTCATATGATTCGCTGACATAATTTTTCCCTGACTTAAACCATCACCCACTGTTGACCTTCATACCAGTGGAGCAGCGATTGCATCGCACTATTACGCGACGGCGGATGAAAACCGATAGCGTGGGTGGCTGAGGCGAGATAGGACACATCAGAGGACCGGATAAACGCCATGCCCCCTAACAGTTCGACAGACTTTGCCACTATTGCCTGAATGTTATCTGCGGCGGCAAATCTTGTGATCAGCGCCCGGGATAATGCATCTTTGCCAAAATCCCCGAGATCCAGATTCCGGGCGATCGCATCGACCAGCAAGTTTGAACTTTCCAGTTGAATACACAGTGATGTTCGGTCCTGCACAGTGCCGCGGCCGCTTGCCATCACTTTTTCCACCAGCGCTGATGCAACGCCGAGGTAACAGGCTGTCAGTAACATTTCAAACCAGACATAACCCAGCGTCTGCAAATCGTTGTCCTGCGACTGTAACTCAGCATCGAGTTCAAACACCAAATCGGGATGAACCTCCACATCCTGCAGAATCACCGCATCGGATTCAGCGCCTCCCAGAATCCAGGAGCTCCAGAAGGGTTCCACCGAAATGCCTGGTGATTGTGCCGGGATCAGCGCAACACCCACCGATACCCCTTTTTCAGGATGTTCAAGCTGCAGGCTGGTTGTCAGCAGGTCCATCGAACGCGCCAGGCTGCAGGGTTGTTTTTTACCTGTGACACGCCAGTTCCGGCCATCCCAGACAGCTTTCATGGTCGGGGCCAGAATACTCTGGCCGGCATGACCTTCGGCAAATGCAGATGACATCAACCTTTGTTCGGTGGCGATACCATCCAGTAGCATCCATTCCGGGCCATCACTCGATTCAGCCAATGCTATCAGGCTGGCCACAGAAAACTGATGCATAGTGGTCGCCAGTGCCAGTGAAGGCGAGCGTGATGCCAGTGCTCTGGTCAATAAGGCGGCCTGTACCGCCGTAGCACCTTTACCACCATGAATTTTGGGAATAAGCAGACCCGCACCACCGGCACTTTTGTACATCGAAAGTGACTGATTTCCCGGACTCTCCAACGTCTGCAGCGGTATCGCTGCCAGTTTGGCATCCAGGCCGGGTAAAAATTGTTCCAGGGTTTCCCTTTCTTTTGCCAGTAGTCTCATATCACCCCCGCAAAATCATCCAGCGCTACTTTGCTGTGCTTTTCTTCTGAAAATGATGTTGATTCAAAAACGGCCTGACTGGGTTGGACGTTCTCCGCAATACTGATGCCCTGTAAATGAGAGGAGCGCAGCAGTGGGTAGTTCAGCTCACCAAATGGACCTCCGGTCAGACCGGTGCCGCCGTGTGTTGCCAGCCAGGGAGTAAAGCCGATATGTGAATCGTTAATTTTCAACAAACCACCATTACTTACTTTACTGACGACCTGCGAGATAACAGATTCACTGCTGGTCCAGAATGAGTTGCGCAAACCATATTGGTTGTCGTTGATGAACTGAATGACTTCGTCGAGTAAGTCAGCATGATCAACTTCAGGAATGACCAGAGGCAAAAGCGGGAAGAAAGTTTCTTCCGATACGCTGGCCATGCTGCGGGCTTTTGTCAGGCTGTCGATGCGCAAAATCGTTGGCGCAATAAAAGGACCGGTTTCCGATGGCTGACCGTCCAGCTCGACCCGATGACCGCCTGCGAGCAGACGGGCGCCCGCTTCCGTTGCTTCCTGCAGGTAGCGGAAATATTCGTCTGTGCGCAGTACCGGGGAGAGTAGAGCATTGCTGTCTTCCGGGTAGCCAGGTCTGATGCCGGCCACTTTCTGCAGCAACAACGCTATTAATGGTTCGGCAATATCCGGGTGCAGGATGGCATATTTAGGCACCATACAAATCTGACCTGAACCAAAAAAACACTCTGTCAGCATTTCTGCGGCTTTGCCAAGGTCCGCATCTTTCCAAACGACGCAGCCATCTTTGCCTGCAAGCTCCAGAATGGGTTTTTTGCCGCGCGACACGGCATCAATACCAAGCTGAATACCACGCTCGCTGCTACCAAAATAAAAAATGTCATTGACCAGCGGACTATCCAGCCACTGCTGCAGGATATTGCCTGAGTTGCCACAAACAATGCTCAGCACTCCGGGTGGTGCCCCCAACTCTTCCAGTATTGGAGCCACGATGTCACGCCAGACATACATCACACCATAGGCGCAGCTGCGCGGAGCTTTGACGACCAGGCAATTACCTGCAACTAACACAGCAAGACCTCCGACTGAGTTAGAGGCGGCGGCATTTTGTGGTGGACTCAGGACTACAACACCGTCAGGTTTGCGGACCAGCAGTAATCGGCGTGGACCAATTTTACGCTCTTCATGCAGTTGGCGTTCCCACAGTTCCAGCGATTCATATGATGAACATTGCAGAATGCCGGCAACTTCCCATTCGGCTAATTTGCGGGGGTGACCTTCGGCTATCAATACATCAATAAACTCCTGCTGTCTTTTTTTCACCTCGAGGTGAAAACGGCGAGCCAGCTCCAGTCTTTTCGCTAATGGGAATGCAGCCCACTGTGCAGTTGCTGCTTTGGCTTGCACCAGCGCCGCATCCAGTTGCTCCTGAGTGCTGATGGAACAGCGGGCGACAACATCTGGTTGTTGAGCACCATCGTCGCGTAAACCTTTTTCTAAACCACGTTTCAGTTTTACGCTGGCGACAAAATCGTTAAGCACTGCCGAAGCGCGGATTGAATAAACCCACGATTCTGATTGTTGATCTGTACCTGCAATATAAGAGTTGTATGATCGCATAAATATTCCAATCTCTGTCTTTTCCCGATGAAAGAAATAGTACTTTGTTGATGAACACTGGGATGTTCATGTCGCAACGCCGTTGGCGTGCCTCATTCTGTGGCAATACACCACTTTTACATTGTGTCTGTACAATCTGGTCAGCCGCTTATTCAATGCTGTGATTGTGAAGACCTTGCCTGCCAGTTGTGGTGTACCAGATGACGCCACTTCATCCGCTGGTGCACAGGTGAAGGTATGGTTAACCCTCTTTGACTCAGGCATCCGTTATCCGTTGCGGACTGCCCTTGCCTGAACCACCCGCAGGACTTTCTGACACTCTTTTCTTATGGTTCCTGACGCAAATCGGCACTGCTGATGACCGGGCTTTGCAGCGATGGCGTCAGGGAGCGTTGCTGTGCCGTACGTCGATCGAAACTGAGCAAAAATGCCGGAAACAGAATCATGCAGGTGAATAAAGCTACCAGAATAATCAGTGCCGTCAGCATTCCCATGTCTGCATTAAGCCGGAATGATGAGAACAGCAGAATGCCAAAGCCGATGATCAGCACGACTGAAGTTGTCCAGATGGCAAAGCCAATATTCGTCAGCGTCAGTTGCACCGCTTCACTGGTATTGTGGCCCTGACTGCGCGCACGCCGGTAGTTACAGATAAAATGGATGGTGTCATCGACAATTAAACCCAGCGCCATACTGGCAACAACAGAAAGACCTAAATTAATTTCGCCACGGTAAATCCCCCAAATGCCAAATCCGATGATGCCGGGAATAAGATTGGCCAGCAGGCTCAGACAACCGATTTGCCAGCTGCGGAATACTATTGCAAGCAACAGTGAAATCAGGGCTATTGCAAGGGGTAAACTCAACAACATCGAATTCATGTTGTTTTCACTGATGTGGGCAAACATCAAGGCAGCACCAGACAGGCTGTAGTTGTAATCTGTTCTGGTTTCCAGGTAGTTTTGGATGCGTTTTTCCAGTTCAATCAGCTCTTTACTGCCCAGATTGCGGATGGTGGCGCTGGATTTGACGGCACTTTTATCAATGTCAACCAGATTGCCCATATCAAGTCCCTTTGGTAGGGACATTTCGTAAAGAAGCAGATATTGCGCCGCTAATTCCCGTTGTTGTGGCAACTGATCATAGCCAGCCTGGTCACCGTTCATGTTTTTGTTCAGTCGTTTGTAGATGTCAGTCACACTGACAACATGCACAATTTCCGGTTGCAGGCTGAGCCATTCCTTTAATTCTTGTACCCTTTGCAGAAATTCAGGGGTATTAATGCCACCCGGTTCGCCCGATTCCAACATGATGTCGATGGTCATACCCGGAGACAGCCGTTGTTCCATAAAGTCATTGGCCTGGCGAAAGGTTGTTTCAGGCGAAAAATACTTCAGGGGTTCGTCATTCACCACATTCAAACTTAACGAAAAACCAGACATTACTGTGACAATGAATCCGGCAGCGAACACGGGCTTGTGCCATTTGAGCAAGAAAGTGCCGAGCAGATTCATCGCTTTTCTGTCTGAACGGGCGGGTTGCACAGGTGCCGGCAAAATGGCCAAAAGAGAGGGCAACAGGGTCAGACTCAGGGCACAGACAAGTATCACACCAAATGCGGTCAGGTTGCCCAAATCCCTTAAAATCGGAACTTCGGAAAAGTTGAAGGTCAGGAAGCCGATGGCGGTTGTGACACTGGTCAGAATTACCGGAACAAAATTATGGCTGACGGCGTACTGGACAGCTTGTTCTTTTGCCATACCCTGGCGTTGCGCTCTTTGCATCGACAACACAAGATGCACGCTGTCAGCCACAGCTAAAGTCATAATAAATATGGGAACATTGACCGTGGTCACACTGATAAAGTACCCAGTCCAACCGGCCACACCCAAGGTCATGGTAATAGAGCTCAGAATGACGACCAGGGTTGCCAGTGTGGCATAAACGGAATTGAGCAGCCAGAGCAGCATCAGCACCAGGGCTATAAACATCAGTGGGATCAACCGGATGGAATCCTGCTCTGCCTCCATAGAAAAAGAATAATTCAGGGCCACTACACCGGTCAGGTAAAAATCCACTTGCGGATGTTTTTGCTGGTACTTGTCGATTAATGCGCTGACGTGCTGGTAGCTTTGCCGGATATCGGCGTCTGAGATAGTGTCAGGAAACTTTAAGCTGATGTTGATGGCCGTGACAGTGCCATCCTTTGAAATAAGTCGTTGCAGCAGCAGTGGTTCCTGCAGGCTGATCTGGCGAATGTTGTTGATCACAGCAGGGGTAAGCTGCTGTCCGGATTCAAGTAATGGACCTACAACCAAATCATCCTGTTGTCCTGCAGAATGCTGAAAGTTAGTTAATGAATCTATCCGCAGCGAATAAGGTGTTTGCCAGAGTTCTCCGGTCATTTGCTGCACCAGCGCCAGGGTGTCTGCTGTGAACACCTGGCCATCGCGCGGAGCTATGCCGACCAGTAGATTATCGCTTTTATTAAACTGTTTTTGCATCGCTTCATAGGTGAGAAGCTGCGGGTTGTCAGGCTTAAAAAATGTCCGGTAATCGCCACGAAAATACAGCTTACCCGCACCGGCACTGACTAAGCCTGCGAGGAGGAGAGCCAGAATCAGGACAAGCCAACGATGCTGGATCAAAAGCCGATAAAAACGCGTCATTTCCATCAGGTGCGAAAACCTATAATAATTTGACTTCAACTAAAAGTCTGACTTAAGAATTTGCTGCGGTAGCCAGCTTGTATCCGAGAGATTGACAGGTTCCGGGCGGAAGGTCTTCTTTCGAAACTTTAAAATAACTGAAAAAATACTAATGTAAAAATAAATTTTAACTTTTTATAAACGGTCAGACCACTTGCTGCCTGCAATGTCCGCCAGAGCAAACAGAGACTCATTGCAGATGTCTCATACGTGAGATCTTCTTTTTTTTGCCTTCCTGTCCCTGCTGTTGAGCCCCAAATAACTGAAGATTATTTTTTGCCGCAAATCACAGGTGGTGCGGCAAAGCACAGTCCGGAAGCCGCTTTGCAGTGTTGAATTGGTTTTTCTGTATCAGCCTAAAACAAGTTTCTGCAGCTGGTTTGGGTGTCCGCTCAGACACCGATATCCGGTGAGCATGCAGGGTGACAAGCCGCTCAACAGTGCTCAACAGCAACTGGTCAGAGAGTGAACTATACATTGATATTCGCGGGGCGTTTTATTGCCTGTGCCTGAGATGACTGGGCTGACCAGTCTGGGTTGTAAAAAAAGCTGGTGACATCACGATATTTTTTGTTAATGTTTAGCCGCAGTTCAATCCGAAAAATGTAAAAATATGGGTTTAGCTTAGGGCTAACGGCTGCAGGAAGTCGCACCCGGCACCCTTGTCTGCCACCGCATAATGACGGTCTGCCGGCCGGAAAAGACGATTTTATCCGGTTTCCTGTGACCGGAGATTGCCGGTAATTTCAGACCTCTATTTGAAACAGAACACCCGACCACAGTAAAACAGGTCAGCTATAGCTGCCCAAAAAACCGGATAGATGTGACCAGGCTCTGGATGACAAGCCGCTTCAGCACTGTGCCCCATCTGGAAACTAACTTTGTTAAAGGTAAGTGAATGATTTTCGATACTCTGGCTGAAGTGAATTGTGATGAAATCTTTTTGCAGCTGCACGACTTTCTGCCGCGATCGCAGTGTTATGTCAAACTGGAAAACCTCAATCTGGCTGGTTCGGTGAAGCTTAAAGCTGCAGTGGCCATGATTGACGCGCTGGAAGCTGAAGGCCGGTTGGTGCCTGGGGGCGAGATTGTAGAATCTTCATCGGGCAATCTTGGGGTGGCTCTGGCCATGGTATGTGCAGAGCGGGGTTATAAGTTTACCTGTGTGACCGATCCAAACGCTTCACCGAAAAATATTGCGCACATGAGAGCCTATGGTGCCGACATTATTGTGGTCGAACAGTTCAGTAATGGCGGTTTTGTGAAAGAACGGCTGAAGATTGTTTCTGCTCTGCTGGCACACAATCCGGCAATGATTTGGACAGATCAATATTCCAACAAGCACAATGCGCAGATCCACTTTCAGACAACTGCCAGGTCGATTCTTAAAAACATCCCTGACATCGATTATTTGTTTTTGGGTCTGGGGAGCAGCGGAACCTTTATGGGATGTGCACAATACTTTGCACAGCACAAACCCGACGTGAAAATTATTGCCGTGGATCCGGATGGGTCAATTTTATTTGGCCCGCAGACCAAACCCAGATATGTCCCTGGTATAGGCGGCAGTGTACGGCCAGCCTTGCTTGACCCCGATATGGCCTTTGATTCGGTCACTGTCACTGAGGCTGATACCCTGGCGATGTGCCATCAGCAGGCAAAACAACGTGGCTGGTTAATTGGTGGGTCCACCGGCACTGTGCTGGCCGGCATACAGCAGTATCAGGCGAAGATCGCTGCGGGCAGTAAAGTAGTGATGCTGGCGGCGGATTATGGCGGAAACTATCTGGAAACCATCTACAACGATGATTGGGCCGGGATGGTGACGGCCAAAAGCCGCGAGTCTCAGCAGGAAAAACAGCCAGCGCAAAGCCCGGCCGGGCACATTGTGGTGTGATAGTTCCTCACAGATTCTGAATAAACAAAAGGGTTACCCCATCCATGGTTAGCAACAGTTTCCGCATTCTCGGCCGACAGGACATTCAACAAGTCATTACAAAGAGCTATCCTGCCCTGGAGCAGCTTATTTGCGACGTTTACCGGCAGCATCACCAGGGTAAAACTATTAATCCGGACAGTTATTTCCTGAGATTTCCCGCGCAGATGCAAAACAGAATTATTGCATTACCGGCTCATCTGGCAGAGTCGCCGGCTGTGTCAGGTATAAAATGGATTTCCAGTTTCCCGGACAATATCCGGTTGGGCCTGCAGCGGGCATCGGCAACACTGATCCTCAATGATGGTGCCACGGGTTTTCCTTTTGCTTGTCTTGAAGCTGGCCTGATTAGTGCGGTCAGGACAACAATCAGTGCTGTTGCAGCGCTGGGTTATTTAAAACCCGGACCACGGCATATCAACTGTCTTGCGATTATTGGCTGTGGATTTATCGCTAAACATCTGACCGAGAGTTTGTTTGCGCTTGGCTGGACTGTGGGGCGGCTGAAGCTGTATGACCTCGACCGCAGTTATGCAACTGCCTTACAGAGTGTGCTGAACGCAGGGGCGCAAGGACAGGCTGAGGTGGTCACTTCGCTGGCTGCAGCTATGGATAACGCCGACGTCATAGTAACGACAACCACAGCGGCACAACCTTACATCAGCGACGCCGGATTATTGCAGCATAATCCTGTAGTTCTGAACATTTCGCTGCGGGATTTCTCCGCTGAATTAATGTCGCAGGCAAATAACATCACTGATGATATTCAGCATTGTCTGAAAGCCAATACTTCGTTGCATCTGGCTTATCAGCAGCTTGGTCATCATGACTTTATTCAAGGGCATTTTGGTGATCTGCTGTCGGGCAATCTTCAGCTTCAGCCGGATAGACCCACTATTTTTTCGCCTTTTGGTTTAGGTGTGCTCGATGTGGCTGTTGGCCGTTATGTGTATGACGAAGCCTGCCGGTTAAACCTTGGCACTGTCATCGACGATTTTTTTGGTGTTCAGACAAGATGGTAGTATTTCATCCGGTGTTATCCGCAAACCCTATCTGCTTACCCGATTTAACAATGAATTTACCGGGTTTCTGCCGGAGAGATCCGGCGCAAGCTGATGACCAGATCTATTTATGTCACTTTGATGCCACGCTGAGTCAGCAGGTTCGTTTATTCTGTCAGCAGCAACAAGTGCCCGCAGATATGTTGTTTTTTAGCATTCATCTGGCCATGTTGTCCCGCATCTGTAACCTGTCAGTGAGCCAGAGCCTCTGTCATCTGGAGAGTGGGGCCGCTCAGCCGCTGGCCTGGAGCCAGTCGGATTGGCCTGCAGATATCTGCTGGCTGAATTTTATCCGCGAAGTCACAAGGGCCGGCACCACATGGGTTGATGCTGTTGAACACCCGGTAGCAAGTAGCGGGCAAAATGGCCAGCCGCTACCGGTTTTTGTTTGGGAGCCTTTACCTGGCTTTGTACCGCAGCTCTGTGCTGCGATGCAGACACCGGCCTATGTGGTCAGTGTTGCCAGCCCGGACAGCGCGGCTTATGTCTGTGAATTCCGGTTGTTCCGCGGCCAGTTACCGCAGATGCAACTGCAATGTTATGCAGAGACTTTCCAGCATCTGCTTGCTGTAGTGACGGCAAATCCACATGGCCTGATTGCTGCGGAACAATTCCATCCACCGCGGATTTTGCAACAGCTTGAGCTGGGCTGGCAGTTCCATACTGCTTCGCTGGATACCATGCCTTCTCTGCCTGAGATTCTGTTAATGCAAGCCAACACCAGGGGCAGCGACATCGCATTTCAGTGTGAGCAGACTCAGCTGACATTTGCACAATGCGCCCGGCAGGTATTCCTGCTGGCCGGCGGACTGCAGGCCGCAGGTGTAATGGCCGGCGACAGAGTTGCCGTCTACTGCGAGCGTGATCTTGAATGGGTTGTGATTCAACTCGCCTGCATGATCACAGGCGCTGTTTATGTGCCACTTGATCTACGTTTCCCGCCAGCCCGCATCGCGCAGATGATTTTGCATTCTGCCGCCAGACTTGTGGTGACCGCTGGTGATACCGCAGATCTGACCGCAGTGCCAGGCTGTGAGGAGCTGGACATTAGAGTGGTCTCATACGCAGCATTGGCTGCCGGACCCTGTGCAGATCCTAAGCAGTTGTGCCAGCAATTTTCGCCGCTGCAGGTGGCTTATATTCAGTTTACATCAGGCACAACCGGCGTCCCTAAAGGTGCTATGGTTGAGCATCTTGGTATGATGAATCACTTGCTGGCAAAAATGACAGAACTGGAGCTGAGCAGCAAGGATGTGATAGCACAGACCGCGTCTCAGTGCTTTGATGTGTCGATTTGGCAGGTGTTGGCCGGATTGTATTGTGGTGCCAGAACTGTGATCTTCCGCGAAGAAATGATTTGGGATTTACTGAGCCTGATGCAAATGTCGGCAGACAATGCTGTCACTATCCTTGAGGTTGTTCCTTCGTATCTTGAGCTGTTGTTTGATGTCCATGAATTGAGTGATCAACGCTACTTTTCGGCGTTGCGATATCTGGTGGTTACAGGGGAGCGTCTGACGGTTGGACAGGCAGCCCGCTGGTTTAAATATTATCCGCAGATATCTCTTGTTAATGCTTATGGCCCAACCGAAGCTTCTGACGACATCACGCATTTTAAAATCAACCGCGAATTTCAGGCCGAGCGTATTCCGATAGGTTATCCAATCGCAAACGCAGCCATTTATATCCTGGATGAATCATTGGCATTGTTACCCTTTGGCAGTGTCGGTGAAATTTGTGTCGCCGGGCCTTGTGTCGGCCGTGGTTACATTAATGCACCTGAAGCGACAGCGCGGGCTTTTGTCACGGCGTTAATCTCAGGTCAGCCAACCCGGCTATACCGAACCGGTGATTTTGGCCGCTGGCTACCGGAAGGGGGGCTGGAATATTATGGCCGGCGCGATGAGCAGGTGAAAGTCATGGGGATCCGCATTGAGTTGACAGAAATTGAGCAACAGCTGTCCGTATTGGACTGGATTAAAGATGTTGCTGTGGTCTGTCGTGACAACAGGTTGTTGTGTTATTACACCAGTGATGACAACCAGGTCAGGTCGGCTCAGGCCATCAGGGCAGACATTGATCAGATGTTACCTGCCCATTTGATCCCTGCCAGATTTCACCGGCTGGATAAAATGCCGGTGAACCTGAATGGCAAAATAAATAAGGCGCAGCTGTGTTAACCCGGGAAGACGGTTCAGGATTAAGTCTGCAACAAGACGATCGCCGCAAGCCGCTGCTTAGCCGTTTTGTGCTGCTGATTTTATTGCCGCTGATCGTTGCTGGCGGTTATCTGGCCAAGGTGCTGGTGCTTGATGCCGTCCCGGCGATGCATAGTGAAGTCAGGGTGCCGCAGTTGTCAGCCCGCACCGTCATTAGCAGGGATCAACATGCAACTGTCTATATCCGGGGCGGGCAAATGGCGGATGTGTACTTTGCGACCGGATACGCTCATGCCCAGGACCGGCTCTGGCAACTGGAGCTACAACGGCGGCTCAGTCAGGGAAAACTCAGTGAAGTCTTTGGCAAATCTATGCTGCAGCGTGATATTTATGTCCGCAGTCTGGGTATCCGGCAAGCTGCGGCCCTGAGTTACCAGCAGCTGGATCCAACAGTGAAGCAGGCATTGGATGCCTATGCCGCAGGGATCAACGCCTGGCTGACAACAGCACCGGTATTGCCGGTTGAATTTTCATTACTCAATATTCAACCTGAGCCATGGACTGCAGTTGATTCTGTCGCCTGGAGCAAAATGTTTGCGCTGAATTTGTCAGGAAATTTCCGTGATGAAGCTCAGTTTGTGCTTGCCAGACAGTACTTGTCTGATGACCAGTTGCGTTTGTTTTATCCAAAACTTGAGTGTAAAACGCACTGCCAGCTGCTCAGCCAGGTACAGCCGCAGGCCAGCCGGTTACTCGATACACTGGAAGAGCTGAAAATAGACCATGGCATTGGCGGGCGTTATGTTGGCAGTAATGCATGGGTGGTTGCCGGGAAACACACGGATTCAGGCAGAGCGATTTTGGCGAACGATCCCCATCTGGGTTTACAGCAACCTTCTTTATGGTATGCGATAGAACAACGGTTTCCAGACCTCACTGTCAGTGGTATGTCTTTGGTTGGATTGCCTTTTGTCATCTTCGGGAAAAATGATCATATTGCCTGGGGGGGCACCAGCATGATGGCTGATGTTCAGGATTTATATGTAGAAAAGGTAAATCCGCTGGATGGCAGGCTGTATTGGCAACATGGTCGCTGGCAACACTTTAATACGGCGGAAACTGTGATTAAGGTCAGGGCGGAATTTCCCGATATGGTCAAAGCCGAATTGCAGCCGGTTCGGGTAATGCTTCGAAGCACTGAACGTGGACCGGTGATCAGCGATCTGATGCCGGGAAGCTCCGGTGTGTTGAGCTTGCAGTGGGTGGCACTGCAAGGTGCTGACCGGAGCATAGAGGCGTTCTACCGGCTGAACTTTGCCCGCAACTGGCAATCCTTCACTGCAGCCTTTTCCGACTACAAAGCGCCGGCACTGAATCTGTTTTATGCCGATGCTGAAGGTAACATCGGTTTTCGCGGTATAGGTCAAATCCCCGTCAGGCAGCACGGCACAGGACAGGTGCCACTGCCTGCGGAGCAGCATCCGCAGAACTGGCAGGGATATATTCCTTTTGCCCAAATGCCCGCTGAATTTAATCCGGCTTCAGGTATGTTGCTCAATGCAAACAACGCCAATGTCGGCGGGGATTATCCTTATTTTATCTCGGACCATTTTGCGCCGCCGGACCGTGCAAACCGGATTAAAGCCCTGTTGCAGACCGGCTCTAAACTGAGCATCGCTTCGATGGCCGCTATTCAGGCGGATGTGATGGACTTATCTGTTGATAGGTTATTGCCGGTATTTGCCGCTGTACCTGGTGTCACAGCACGGCAGAAAAAGGTGATTCAGGTGCTGGCGGCCTGGGATCAACAGGCGTTAACCGACAGTGTGGGGGCCAGCATTTATTACGGCTGGGCGCGCAATATCCGTCAGGAGATGTTTCAGGATGAACTGGCGGGATACTGGAATAAAAGTGCGGAGGCGGCCCAACTCAAAGTATTGCCTGATTTGCTGACTGATACACAGATTGCCGGCTTGTTGCGCGAAAACAGCGTCTGGTGTGATGATGCCACCACTGCAAAGGCCGAGACTTGTGCCGACGCTCTGCTGCGGTCGCTGGATCGTACAGTGCAGGAACTGGAAAAACTTGCCGGGACGGATTTGCATGACTGGACATGGGGAAAGTTACACCAGGTTGAATACCAGCACACGCCATTTAGTCAGATAAAGCCGTTAGATCAGTTATTTGACATCCGTTTCCCTGCTGCCGGCAATGTGCACACCGTTAATGTTGCTGCAGGAGCCTTTGATGCCAGTCAGGGTTACCGCAAAAACTTCGGTGCCGGGTTCCGTCAAATAATTCAGCTGTCCCCGACAGAGGTGAACCATCATTTTATTAATTCAACAGGGCAGTCCGGCCACATCGCCAGCCGTTATTATTCAGATCAAAACAAATTGATGCAGGATAATGCTTACCTTTCATTCGGGGTGTCGCGAAGGACAAGGGACACTGTCCTGTTACCCCTGTCAGCCGTGGGCAGCGAACCATGAGTTTTGTGTCTTTACTCAGTCGTTACGCGCCGAACCGGGTTTTTTTCTCAATCCTGATGGGCTGTCTGGCTGGTCTTTGTTATGCCCTGATGATTCCGTTGATTATGCTGAGTATTGAAACTGCAGATCCGCAGTTTCCGGTACTGGCAGAACAAAACAGTCGTTTCTTTTCCTTTGAAGTGACAAACCCGAAACTGGCCGGTCTTTACATCAGCTGTTGTTTGTTGATTTTGCTGTTGCGCAGCAGTTCGGAAATTGTGCTTTATCGTTTAGGTGTGGATTTTGCGCGCAATATCCGCGAGGTGATCTATCGCCACATTTGCGCCGCGGCGGTTGAAAGTGCAGAGCGGCTGGGCCCGGCCAAGCTGATTGCTGCAATCAATATTGATGTGCCGCGTATTGTGAACGGTGCCAGAATTATGCCGGCGGTTTTTATTAACTCAGTGACTGTCATTGGGATGCTGGTGTTTTTGTTGTGTATTAACAGCAATATTTTTTATCTGGTGATCGCGGCAATCTGTGCAGGTGTCGTCATTTATCAGGTGCCGGTTTCGGCTGGCCGCCGGGTGTTTGAACAGAGCAGAGCTGTGCATGACAATGTGCAGGAATCCGTGCGGGCACTGATTTATGGTCAGAAAGAATTAAAACTTGATGCTGGCAAGCGTCAGAAATTCATGCAGGACATTCTGCTGAAATATGAATACCAGCTCGCAGCCTCGGAGAAGTTAGGCCTTACTATGACGAGCGCCGCTGTTGCACTAGGCGATTTAATGAGTTTTTTTGTTATTGGCGCAGTGGTGTTTATTTTCGCGAATTACCATGCAATAGATGCGCAAACCATGGCTGGTGCCATTATGGCGCTATTGTATATTTCAGGGCCAGTCGGCATGATTCTGAACTCGGTGCCGAGTCTGTCTGTGGCCCGGGTGTCACACCGCAAAGTGCTGTCTCTGCTCGATAGCCTGCCACCAGAAGCGTCCTGGCAGCTTACAGGCCCGGTTCGTGAATGGCAGCATCTGGTGTTCACTGAGATGACCTATCATTATCCGGCCAGCGGCGGCGATCCGGGTTTTAAGGTGGGGCCGCTAAATTTTAGTATCAACAAGGCGGAAATCCTCTTTATTGTCGGCGGCAATGGCAGCGGCAAGTCGACTATCAGCAAGCTTATTACCCAGCATTATTTGCCGGCCAGCGGTGGGATTCTGCTGGACGGTGTGCCATCAGATAACAGGAATATTGCTGCACTTCGAAGTCAGACCTTTGCGATTTTTTCCGATTTTTATCTGTTTGAACAACTGCTGATCGAGCTTACTCCTGCCTTAGAAGCAAAGGCGCGGACTTTATTAATCAAGCTGCGCCTTGCTGACAAAGTCCGGATCGATGCGGGGCGTTTCTCCACCACTGCACTGTCTGACGGGCAAAGAAAAAGGCTGGCGCTATTGGTGGCCTTACTGGAAGACAAAGCGCTTTATCTGTTTGATGAGTGGGCGGCAGACCAGGATCCTGAGTTCAGAAACATTTTTTATACCTACTTTTTGCCCGAACTAAGACAACAAAATAAAGCCGTGGTTGTGATTAGTCATGACGAAAAGTATTTCCCAATTGCCGACCGGGTGATGTATGTCGAAGCCGGTACTGTGAAACATATTACGCGTCAGCCACTTCAGCGGCTGGTATAAAGGGGTCGTTATGCCTATCTCTCCACAGCTTTTTCCGTTGACTTGTACTCAGGCGGATATTTATTTTGACCAGCTGTATCACTCTGCATTGCCTCTTTACAACGTCGGTGGTTACATCCGGTTGCCGGCGCTGAATATAGAACAGCTTTGTGCGGCGCATGCTGGGTTGATTCAGCGCTGGGATGTCTTTGGGATCAGGATGATCAACACGGCAGAAGGCCCAAGGCAGTACATCAGCGCAGAGCGGACTCTGACTCTGGAGGTGATTGATTTTAGTGAATTACCCGATGCGGACGCTGCTTTACAGTCTTGGTATCAGCAACAAATACAGCAACCATTCCCGCTGCATGATGAGGAAATGTTCCGCGCTTATATTGTAAAAGTCAGTGCAGACTCAGTGCATTATGTCGGCCTGGCTCATCATCTGATCATGGACGGCTGGGGTTTTGCAAACTGGGCCAGAGAATTAGGGAGGCTTTATAATGGCGAGCCGGCGCCTGAACCTGAGGTGGTGAGCTGGCAGCAGGTGGTCGGGCTGGAGCAGCAGTATTTAAACAGCGGCCGGTTTGTGAAGGACGAGCAGTTCTGGCTGGAGCAGTTTCCTGAAGCTCCGGATAATGTATTTAGCAGAAAACCAGGCCAGACCGGCAGCCGGCCAAGCTTGAGATTGCAGCAGCAACTCCCTGCATGCCTGCAGCAACAAGTACAACAATTCTGTGACCAATACGGATTGTCGGCAGCGACTTTTTACCTGGCGGTATTTGCTGCCTATCTTGGTTTCAGCCATGATTTGCCGCGATTGGTATTGGGGGTTCCGGTGCATGGCCGGAGCCGTTTTAGCGAAAAACTGATGCCGGGCGTTTTTACCAGCATGAGCCCGTTTGCGGTGGCGTTGGACGGCCAGCAGGACTTTTTGAGTTTTGTGTTACAGCTGCAGGCCGGACTAAAGCAGAGTTTTCGTTATCAGAAATATCCTTTGAGTCATCTGATGCAGCATTTAACAACAGCGGGCCATAAGCCAAAGTTGTTTGATGCCGCCTTCAACTTTCTGGAGCTCGACAGCCAGTTTAGCCTGAACGGGCAGGCTGCGGAGCTGGTGTATTTAACGCATGGCTACGAACAGTTGCCCCTGCTGCTGAATATCTGGACTGATCAGAGAAGTCAGCAAGCGGATATTCTGCTTGATATCAACCTGGCTTATTTTACCGAAACAGAAGGTCAGAGGCTGATAGCCGGAGTGCTTGCTTTATGTCAGCAGGTGCTGGCCTTCCCCCAACAATTGTTGAGCCGTTATCAGCTGGTCAGTGCAGCCGAAATGGCACTATTGACGGCCTGGAACCAGACAGCACAGCCTTATCCGCAGCAGCAGAGTGTGCCGGGTCTGGTGTTTGCGTGTGCCAGACAGCAGCCGGAAGCGGTGGCGC
>FWPV01003860.1_pt1 | contig 33113 bp, 26 predicted proteins | sample 2228371 | NCBI WGS metagenome assembly FWPV01 (sample SAMEA103939776, study PRJEB20133) | metagenome
CGTTTCCCCTAGCTCGCGCTGTATTGCCTTTAGTTGCTCACGAAGATAATATTCACGTTGGGTTTTGCCAAGTTCACTATGGACTTCAGATTGTATTTTGGTTCCAAGCTCTAGGACCTCAACCTCACGCATTAAAATTGCCAGTAACCTGGTCATTCGTGCCCTCAGGCCCACTGTCTCCAAGAGTTCCTGTTTTTCCGCCACAGGAATAGGCAGGTGCGCCGCGATGGTATCTGCCAAGATGTTTGGGCGGGTAATTCCAGTGGCGACTGATTGCAACTCATCAGGCAAATTGGGAGTGAGGCTGACCACCTTTTGGAATGCCGCAGCAATGTTTCGCTTCAATGCTTCGACTTCAACTGCTTGCTCAGGAGTCCAGTCCTGTTCATCGGGAACCAACTCGACTCTCACTCGGATATATGGTTCTGTTTGAATGACTTCCGTTATTCGGAACCTGCGAAGTCCCTGAACAATCAGCCGTTGCCCATCCGGAAGCCGGAGCATTGTATGTATAGCCGTCGCCACTCCGACGGAGTATATATCGTCAATGGTCGGCACATCTACAGTAGGATCTTTTAGCGCAGCAACGCCGATGATTCTAGTATCACTGACTACAGTATCATCGATTAGTTTTACAGAACTCTCACGTGACACCTGAAGAGGCATTACCACTAGCGGAAATAATACTGTATCCCTTAAAGGCAGTAGGCTAAGCTCTTCCGGTATAACAATTCTTTTTTCGGCGTTGTCCGTGCCGTCTATTTCAGGTTCCGTAATTACCTTGCGTTTCTCGTTTTCTTGCGCTTCCATTTTCTATTCCTCCAGCGGTTCGAGGCATATAATTTCGCATCGAATACGCTGACTATTTTTTAAAATATTAAAGAACCTATTCTTCCACTATCTCCACACGCCTCGTCTGCTCTTGAGATGGCTTGACTTTGGGCAAAACTATCTTTAAAAAACCTTGGCTGTAAGATGCGTGCAGCCTCTCCCTGTCTATCTGTACGTGTGATGGCAGTTGGATTATACGCTGGAATGGACCGAAGTATATCTCCATCTGATAGTATCTTATTCGGCCTCTGCGCTCGTTGTTGGATTCCGTCCGAATTCCGCGTATCAAGAGGTGCCTGTTATCCGCGGACAAAGAAACATCTATTTCTTTCGGCTTGAGGCCAGCTGCGCATACCTTTACGCATAATTCCTCTTTGGTTTCGTATACATCAACTCGTGGCTGCCAAACTTCCTCCGATGAAGGTAGATGAAACATATTCATAAGTGTTTCGTCAGACAGCCGCCGCAATTCGCGGTCCAATTCCTCAAACATTTCTTCATAAGATTTGAATATTGGTTCCATTTCGGATCTTTCCTTGCTTTATTCGCAAAACGTTTAAATAAGAGTGGAACGAGTGTAGTTTGCCATCATTGATAGTCTATCACTTGAGTATATTATTGTCAAATGGCCCCGCTCAATCCACTCATTGCAGTTAAACGGGGCCAACTCTAGTTTCCTTATACTATTTACGTCAGTTTCATTCCAAAGATTTCTGCGCCACGAGTTCCTGCGGCGGGACAACATTTTCAGTAGATCCCATGCGCACCTTCACTTCGTGTGTTTTTCCGTCCGAAAAAGCCGGAATAAGATGAGAGTTCCACGGTTCGCCGTCGACAATCAATTCAGCCACGCCTTGGCATACGTGTTCAGGATTGCTAACTTCGATTTCATAAGTCGCTCTCCTGAAACGCCTGCGGAGCTTGAAACCGTCCCATTCGTGCGGAATGCAAGGATCGATCAACAGTCCTCGAAACTCCGGCCTTACACCCAAGATATATTCTACCGCTACTTTCCACATCCACGCGGCTGTCCCCGTAGTCCAAGTAAACTCACCTTGACCGAATGTTGGCGAGTCGGGACCGTGGATATATTCGGCATATACATAAGGCTCGGTTTTATATGTGTCGGGATCTTTTCCGCGGCTTACGAACGACGCTTTTTTGTAAATCTCGTATGCCTTGTCTCCTCGGCCTAAAATGCATTCAGCCATTATGGCCCAGCAAACCGGATGGTTGAATATTGTGCCGTTTTCCTTCGTTCCGGGCGCAAATCGCGAAATGATTCCCATTTTGGGATCAGGCTCCTTGTAAGCCGGAAGGAATAAAGCAGGCCCATATTCTGTCATCAGATGTTTATGCACCGAATCCATGCATCGAATTGCCCTTTCTCTAGGCGCAGAACCGGCTAATACTGCCCACGTTTGGGCATTGAGATAAATCCGGCCTTCCATATTTCTTACAGATCCAAAAGCTTCGCCATCATCGCGAGTCCCTCGAATATACCATTCGCCATCCCATAGATGCTCATTTATCGCTCGAATCAGCTTATCCCGTTCCGCGATATATTTCTCGGCCAAATTATCGCTTCCGACAAACCATAGGCAGTTTGCTAGTTCACGCAACATCCACGCCAAATGATGTGCAACCATAGTGGATTCGCCGCGTCCTTGCCTTCCAACATAGTCAAGTCCATCATTCCAGTCGGCAGCCATAATCAAAGGTATTCCACGTTCACTGCAATGAGCAAGCGTATAGTCCGCCGCTCTTAGCAAGTGCTGTTTAACAGTTTCACTGCCTCCATCATAATAACGGACGTTCTCATCCAGAAACACCATTTCCCCGGATTCTTTTAGATATTCCAGCGTTCCAAGCAGCACCCACATTGGGTCGTCACTGTGTCCCGTCTTGACCCCTAGGTTGGTTATCGGATCCCAGTTGTGAAGTGTGCTCCCATCTGGATACTGGTGTTCAAGCATATAGATAACGCGTTGGCGGGCCCAATCCAAATCGTTTGGAAGGATTGCCAACATATCCTGCCAGCTGTCGCGGTGGCCTATTATTGAGCCCCCGCCAACATAGTATGAATCCATCCGCGACCATCGCGACGTAACCCAAGCCTGATACTTGTTCCAATAGTTTATTGCGAGGTCGAAATCTTTATCCGACGTCTCGCACATCGTTCGAGAGATATAATTTTCCCAATAAGAACGGTTTTCTTGAAGCCCGTGTGCCGCCTCCTCCCAAGTGTCGTAGCGCGATTTCAGTATTTTAGCGTCTTCCCATTTGCTCACGACTCCTAAAAGAACCACAAACTTTTCTTCCTGGCCAGGTTCAATCGTGAAATCATATTGTAGCGCCCCGCAAATGTCTTTTCCGCCTCCGCAACTGTTTCGGCATTTCCCTTCGACAACTGCTATTGGATCTCCCCATCCGCGATACATTCCAACAAACTCTTCGTCAAAACAATCAAACCCATCAGGCTTGAAACTAGCTGTGAAGAATGCCCATTTATCCCATCTTGCATTGGGATTACCCCCTCCGCCACCTTGGGTTACATTCCAAAACCGTGTGCTCACAAAAATGATATCGTCCTCAACTGCCGATTCGTTGAAAAGGTTGGCAAACGAGTTCTCAACCATATTGTAGGCATAATTGGCTAGTGACCATTTAGCGTAGGGGAAAGCTTGTAACTTTCGTGGCTTGTCTCCCGCGTTTTTTATTTTAACCATCCAAAGTTCGAGGTCATCCCTGCGAGGAACATAGTATGTTATCTCTGTTTCGATGCCCTGATACGCCGATTTGATGGTTGTATAGCCCATGCCGTGGCGGCATTCAAACGAGTCTAAATCTTTGCGAACAGGCTGCCAACCTGGACTCCAGTAATTGCCTGTTTCTGCGTCCCTTAGATATACATATCTTCCCGGCCTATCCTTTAATACAATAAGTGCCGGATACTCAATAGTTATTCTATCGTAACCGGAGGATTGGTAGAATGAATGGCCACCGCCAGTTTGAGAGCACAAAGCACAGAACTTTTCATTTGATAGATAATTTATCCAAGGACGAGGCGTATCTGGTCTGGTGATGATATACTCTCTGCCATCCTCCGAGAAATGTCCGTATTTCATCAGCCTTTTTCCTCCGCTATCTGGATTTCGTCCAGAACCACTCTTCTTACTCCCGCCACCCCCTGGCATACGAGCGCTATGAGTTCTTTCTGGTCGTCTGTATCCACCCTTCCTTTTATGAAAACATCACCATTGGCGGCCCTCACCATTATAGGCATGCCGCCCAACCGTTTATCCTGTGCCAGAGTGTTTCTGACTCTCGCTGCCAAAGCTTCATCCTCGATTGCCACAGCAAATCCTCCATTTCCTTAGGCGAAGTTAACTTGTTCCACTCCTCGAAAGCCGTTTCAAGCCTTTACATCTAACATACCTCGACTCTATAATTCCGCTTCTCGATGTAACTTCTTGTTTAGCTAACTCCGCCTCAGCAATTTTTGTATAGTATACCCAATTATAAAAATATCACGCGAATATTGCATCACCTATTCGCAGTTTCTGCTTAAAATAATGAAGATTCCTCATATCTATTTGTTTCATACTGATTGAAACCTATTTTATAAAAACAAGGTATATCAATCTAACTGGATAAAATATAAAATGACTCACTCCGACAAGGTGGAATATAATGAAAGCATTGGCTCTTTTGCTAGCGGTTGCAGCTTTAACGGTATCTGTTTACAGCGCTTGGCAGATAGCATCCCTGCGAAGTGAAATGCATTCTTTTAAAACAGAAATTCGCGCCGAAGTTTCTAAAATGAAGGCCGAAGCCCATAAAAAACCTAATCGACAGGATCTGCTCGCCGAAGCCAGAAGCCACACTCAAAAAGCTGCAGAGTTGTTGAAACGCGGCAACATCGCCGCCGCCCGCGAAGAATTGGCTTTGGGAGAAAAAGCCCTCAGAGAAGCCGGAAGAACCGAAAGTTCGGGCGGAATAGACCTTACCTCGGCTTTGGATTCTGCAAAGCGTGAGTTTTCAAAAATATGGAACGAGTTTGCTCAGCAAGGACTGAAAGGAGTGCAAGAAAATGCAAAAAATAGGTAGGGTCGGGCTCATTCTAATAGCTCTCGTATTTTCTATATCACTCTGTGGCTGCAAAACTAGCAGTTTGGTAAGTGAAAGTGATGAAATTGCTGTCGGAAGGCAAGCCGCAAAAGAAATTGAACGCGACTATAAGATACTTGACGACCCAAAACTGAATAATAGAATCAACAAAATCGGTCAGGAATTGGCAGCGCGGTCTGACCGAAGCCACCTCGAATATTCATTCAAAATCCTTGACACTAAAGAAATTAACGCCATTGCGCTCCCAGGTGGATGGGTCTATATATTTAAGGGTCTTATAGATGTTGTAGGCAATGACCAAGATCAGCTGGCAGGCGTGATCGCTCACGAAATCGGCCATATTTCAGCTCGGCATCACGCCTCACAAATGGGACGAGCGACGCTTTACGAAATAGGAATTCAAGTTCTAACAAAAGGCAATGTCTCGCAATGGGCTGCAATCTGGGCGAATCTCGATCTTTTGCGATGGAACCGCGCTCAGGAAAAAGAAGCCGACCGTCTTGCAATCAAATATACTTATGGTTCAAATTATGACCCCCAAGGACTCATAGACTTTCTAAAGTATCTTCAGTCAAAAAGCGGTGGTGGAGAGAAAAGCCCATTTGGAGCTATGTTGCGCACTCATCCACTTACAGAGGATAGAATCAAAGCCTCCGAGGAATACCTAAATAAACTGAAAGAAGGTAACGGCAGTCCATCATCACCTAAAACTAAGTAGCGCTATTTTTCACCAAAAAGCGCTGGGTGTTTCCCAGCGCTTTTTGGTTTTCTTTATATTTGCATACAATTCAGTTTTTGAAAAAGTCAGCCCCGGTTATATTCGCCCCTTGCAAAATCCGAATATTCTTGAAGCTTGGGCTAAAAGATTCCCCTTCAAATGATGGCCTTACTGTGTATAACCCATCATCAAGTTCGGCAAAAGACCACCTGCCGTCACTTCCAGTTACCACCTGCCTTCCGGAAGGCTCCAGTGTTATTGTCACTCCCTGAAGCGGAGATGTTCCTCCTGACTGCAGTTCAATCCTGTCAATTCGAAAACCATAAAAATTGCGCCTGCTATTTGTGTTTAAATATAATCTCATTACTCTGCCTGGCACCCAGTTGCTCCAAATGCCATATTGCGCAGGATAACAGCTTATGGATTCGACAATCTTTCCATTTCCGTCGCGTATTTTTAAAAAGTCGAAGCCTCTTTCGAACTCTAATTTAGAGAATCTGACCCGCATCTTAGTAGTATCTTCAGGGGCGTATATTGTCCATACTCCATAATAACTGCTGCGGTAAGGATGGGAGCATTCTATTATTCTATCGATGCTCCTTGAAGAGGCACCGTAAACAGTACCGGAAATGCTCCCTCGGCTCTGCGTGTTGATCGTATAGTTGTCCGTCCTAACATCGCTAGGCGCCCAGCAATCTTTCCAAGCCCTTGCCTTTAAGGTTAGACTGCGGTCAATGGCGACCGGCCCACTTATTAATGCATCGGATTCAGTAGGTTCAAGCCCATTAGTCGTATACCTGATAATTGCTCCGGGTGTAGCACAGTTGACGGTAACATATTGCGGGCCGATAAAAGTTGTGCCTCCAGGAGTAAATACAGGAGTTGCCACTTTCAAACTATATGATGCGCTTTTGACGTCGCTCGCCAAAAGCCCGTTTTTCCACGCTTTGGCTTTAAGAATAGTTCCACAACTTATTGAAATCGGCCCACTAACTATTGCCGAGTTTTCGGATGGTTCACTGCCGTCTGTTGTATACCTAATAACCGCGCCCGCAGTGGCACACGTAACAAAAACGTTCTGTGATGCATAAAATATGCCGCCATCAGGACTAAATGTCGGAGTAGCAGTTTTTTCCAAAGCCTGTGTAACTGATAAAGCTTTAAGGCAAACATTTGCATTTGGGTAATTGGCTGTGAGATCTGTCCAGATGCTTCCATTCGAACTAACATAACTTTGTCCGGCTGATGCCGATGCATTTGAAGAATATCCGCTAAAAGGCCTTTCGATAGGTATAGGATACGAAAATCCTGGCGTGATCAACTTTACAACTATGGAAAACTTCTGCCCTGCGGAAACGTTGATAGGTGCATTTAGTCTTATAGTGTTATAACCCGCGTTTGCTAAAACACCGCTTTTGCTTCCTGCTACTGTTCCTGTCGGGCCGGATCTAGGGTTAGTGTGAACATATATCTCGTAGCTCGTATTTAACGATGCTGCATACAGGCCCACTGCCACTATTGCCTCGTCAGCAACTGCGGTAAAAACATTGGCACACCACGCAGTATTAGTTCCATATCCAAGGCTCGTTACCCAGCCCAGCGTGTCATATTGATATATCCTTGAATATTCGGCTGACTGGGCACTGCTGATAAACGCGGCGTTTTCTTTTCCAAAACCCGTGTCATAATATGAGATATAAAAATAACCGCTCTCTCCCCAATACGAGCCCCAGCTATTTTTCGCGATGAACGCGCCGTTTCCCGGAGGTGGATTATTGAATTTGTTTCTGTCGAAATTATCGTCCCAACCAACTATGCACACCGCGTGATTGTTTGCCGCAGTTCCAGCATAATAGTAGGATTTATAATGGGAATTATAATAATAGTCCGAATGAAAATATGTGGTATATATTGCTCCATAGGTTATAATAGCTTGTTTAATGCCGTTATTGTCTAGCGGGCCGCTGCGGTTAGGAACATAAATCACTTGATCAACACGCCGGGCCGGCATAGCGTTTGGCGAAGTGCAGCTCACGCTATTGTATGCGTCTGCGGATTCTGCTACAGCTCCATCCCATCGAACTAAATATGCGGTAGACATAGTTCGATTGCCGCCTGAGCAACAACCGATATCGAATCCGTGCCGGTTTTTTAAATTGTTTTCGGAAAAGTTCCACTCTTCACCTGGCATAAGGTTCGATTCCAAAGACCCCAATGCAGCATGTGCCCAACAACTGCCGCAGCCACCTTGGCTTTTCACGGATGTAAGTCGACCCGTCACGCGCAGGTCGTAAGCCGCAGGAAAAACGGACAAGGTATTGACGCTTTGGATAGTTTGCTTTGTCATATGGCTTAGGTTGATCGGTTCGGGAATCAACCCAAAGTCAGATGTTTCGGAAGAAACCGACATCTGTTGCAAACCAAAATCTCCGCTAATAAATGCTTGGAAATCCGCATTTTCCGGGGCAAGCGTCGGTTCTTGGCTTCTTCCCATAATTGCGCATAACATAAGCAATAGCACAACCGCTAATAGCGAACGCCTTACATTCCCTTTTGAACCGAGCAGTGCCATACCTGACTCCTGAGTATTGTGGAAAACGCCTCAAACTCGACATATGCGTGAAGCACTAATAATCTGTTCCAGAATTGAATGTCAGGCAGTCCTCGTACTAATTACGTTTTTTATGTTTCAAACAAGGAACTTACTTAACTTGACACTGCGTATAGGCTATCGTATACTCGTGCCTGTCGCTGATAGGTCACAAATCTTTTGTTAATAAATTACGAACCGCGCCCCGGTTATTAGTGTCAAACATAGGGTTTAGCAAACCCTTCTGTTGCGAATAACAACACCTCCGGAGGTATACCGCTTATGGCGGAAGCCATTAAAATCAACGGCCTTACGAAAGTCTATAAAAGCCGACTCGCAAAAAGCCAAGTGGTTGCAGTGGATAACCTGCACCTAGACGTTCAACAAGGCGAAATATTCGGTTTTCTAGGCCCAAATGGAGCAGGCAAAACTACCACCATCAAAATGCTTTTAGGATTATTGTTTCCCACTTCAGGGAGTGCTTCCATACTTGGAAAACCCATTGGCGATATCGATGCAAAAAAAGAAATAAGTTACTTGCCTGAAAGTCCTTACTTTTATGAGTTTATGTCCGGCAGGGAAGTCTTGAACTTTTACGCCAAGCTCTTCCGGATGGACGATGAAACACGGAACAGGAGGGTTGAAGAGCTTCTGGAAAGGGTGGGAATGAGCCACGCCGCGTCTAAACCCTTGCGCGAATACTCAAAGGGTATGCTGCAGCGCATCGGTGTTGCCCAAGCACTGCTCAATGACCCTAAAATACTTATTCTAGATGAACCGACCTCCGGCCTTGACCCGATAGCTCGCAAAGATATCCGCGACCTCATCATAGAGCTCCGTGAAAAAGGCAAAACAGTATTCCTTAGTTCACATCAGTTGCAGGAAGTGGAAATGGTTTGCGACCGCGTTTCGATTATTGATCAAGGAAAACTGCGGAAAATAGGATCGCTGGACGATCTTCTCGCCAAAGGAGGCACGGAAGTAACAGCTACACAATTGAAACCCGATGCTGTAGAAAAGATATGCAGAATCGCAGAAAGAGTCGAGCAAACAGATAAAACTCTGGTTGCTTATCACGACAATGAAAAAGAAGCCGAAAAAATTATCAAATTGGTTTTAGACTGCGGCGCATCCCTCGTATCAGTCCAACCTGCTCGCAGAACTCTCGAACATCTATTCGTCGAGACGGTCAAGGAGGAAAAAAAGTGATCATCTGGACGATTGCCAAAGCTACTCTGGGCGAAGCCCTTAGAAAGAAAATATTAAACGTATTCCTTTTGGTAACAGTAGGACTAATCATTATATCCTTCAGTTTTTCACAGTTCAGTTTCCGACAGGAAATGACTATCATCAAAAGTTTCGGGCTTGGGATAATTGCTCTAGCAGGACTGTTTATAAGCCTTGTTCTGGGCATCTTCCTTATACCTTCAGAGATAGAAAACCGTACTTTGTATGCGATCCTTTCAAAACCGGTGAAACGCTACGAATACATAACTGGCAAGTTCTTGGGTAGTATTTTGACGCTCGCTTTCAACATTGGCTTGATGGGACTCGCATTTATTATCGCGCTTGCAATTAAAGGACAAGGCAAGTTCGATCCATCCATAATCTCCGGCATAGTGATGATCTACTTCCAATTCTTGTTGCTCGCATCGGTCACGATTTGTCTTTCTACTTTCATTACGCCGACAGTCAACTTCTTCGTGTCGTTGAGCATATACATAATTGGCAGCCTGTCATCCGTTACTGAAGCAATGGCAAACAACCCCAAAGCCCATATAATTGTGAAAACCTTCTATAAGGGTCTGCATTTTCTCATTCCAAACTTCGGCAATTTCAATATTCAAAATCCCCTTATTCACCCATCGGTTCAAATAAAGAATATGAACTTATATATTGCCGAAACAATTCTTTATGCCATTATGTTTTCTTTGATTCTTACGATAATTGCCATACTGGTTTTTGAAAAGAAAGAAGTTTGAGAGCTATGCGAAACGGACAGATCAATAAACCCGGACTGATAGCAATCGCATTAGTATTGTTAGTTGGTGTCGTTATCCTGCAAGCGGATATTGACCCAAAACGCCACCAGTTTGAACCAGGAACGGGACCACTTAATGTCAAAGGCAAAGCCACTAACCTAATGCTTGAACTGCCATCTCAAATGATTGCAGCCGCCGCAGTCGGTATGCGAGAAGTAGTTGCAAGCCTCCTATGGGTTCGCGCAGATGAGTTTTTCCATCAAGGCAACTACGACGCCATAATTCCCATCGTCCGTATCGTCACGTGGCTGGACCCTCATCAGTTGGACGTGTATATGACCGGCGCTTGGCATTTGGATTACAACTTCGTAGATAGCGACCAGCGGTCCGATCGTCGTTATATACCTGCATCCATCGCGCTTCTAAAAGAAGGCATAAAAAACAATCCAGACCTATTCGATCTTTATTTCGAATTAGGATGGGTTCACTATTTTCAAAAAATGAAAGACTACGAAAATGCCGCTATTTGGATAAAACGCGCCCTCAATAAAGATGCTATTGATCCCCAAACAGGAAAAAGGACTGAATGCCCCGCTTATGTTGGAAGAATGCTAGCTCACGCTTACGAACGCTCCGGAGAATTGGAGAAATCAAAAAGAGCTTGGCGTGAATCCATAAAATACGGCGAGATGCTCGCAAAAAAATATTCAAAAGATCCGACATATCAGCTGGATATTGAAATCCCGCAAAAAAACTACAACTTGATGCTTTTGCGCGAACAATGGCGCAAGACCTCATTGACACCTGTCATAGATGTCGATTTTGACGCCACTTATAAAAAGGTAGCCCCCAAAGTCATTGAGATTAGCGGCACATTGAAGCTAATTAATACACAAGATTATTTGGCAGGGTGGGCCAATAGAGAACGTCCCAGTTTTGTCGGCGATACGATGCGGCAGCTTGTCCAAAACGGTTGGATAGACGGCGCTCGTGTGGATATTCAGCTGGCAGACCTCGGATATAAAATGCCTGTCCTCAAGTCTTTCGATTGGAAAGTCGATAAGAACGTCACTATTTGCGTCGACAGTGTCCGCGTCTCTTCTGGAAAGTTCAACATAAGGTTGGATATGAGCAAAGACCCTAATATGTATGGTTTCAATGCCGAGGAATACGAGCTCATACTGAAGTTTGATCCTCGCGGAGCGCCTGATTATATTCAGGACCGTATTGGCTGGAAGGGAGAGGGAATAACGGATAAGAAATATCTGGATACTACCCTTAAACCCGGAACCAATATGATAAGGAAAGTAATAAAACTGCGCCGCGAAGATATTTTATGATGGTAAGCGCAAAAACCTGAAAAAGTGTATAATAAGAGCCGATTCTAAATCGGCTCTTTTCATTCTGATCAGCAGGCATTGCTGTCATTTTGCTTGTGGTCGTGCTAGGCGGGGAACTAGCGGTGCCCTGAACCCGTAATCCGCTCTAACGGGGCCGAACTCCTGCTCCCGGTCTGTTGGCTTAGGGATTGGCCCGCGCAAGCGGCGTTGATGGTTGGGACCGACGCAACGGTCTACCTGTGAACCCCGTCAGGTCCGGAAGGAAGCAGCGGTAATCAGGCAAGCCCGTGTGCCGCCGGAATACCTGGCCGGAGTTGGCTGCGCGCGGTAACACCTGGACCAGCTTATCAAAAGCAGGTGCACGATCACAAGCAAAATGAGAACTTGAATCTGCAAAATCTCGATTTCGCAAAAAAGAACCTTAAATGCCTTATGTAGCCCTTTACCGTAAATATCGCTCTCAAACATTCGAAGACGTTTTGGGTCAAGAACACGTAACGAAAACAATCCGAAACGCCATCGAATCAGGAAAAATAGGGCACGCCTATTTATTCTGCGGCTCCCGCGGCACCGGCAAAACCACCGTCGCTAGGATTATCGCAAAAGCTGTCAACTGCATAGAAGGCCCAACCGGCAAACCTTGCAACAAATGCCCCGCTTGCATTTCCATAAACGAAGGTTCTGCTGTGGATGTCATTGAAATGGATGCCGCTTCCCATAGAGGCGTTCAAGATGTAGATGCGCTTCGGGAAGGCGTTAAATATCCGCCAATGAGTCTCCGCTACAAGGTTTACATAATAGACGAGGCGCACCAGCTCAGCGCAACCGCCAAAGATGCTTTCCTTAAAACTTTGGAAGAACCACCCGACCACGCCATCTTCATTCTGGCCACTACCGAAGCCCACGCTATCCCGCCTACAATCCGTTCAAGATGCCAGCAATTCGATTTCCGTCGCGGCTCCATAGAAACCATTTCGGAAAGACTTAGGTATGTGGCATCCCAAGAAGGCGTAAAAATACAGGAAGACGCCGTCCGGCTTCTAGCAGATGCTGCAGCAGGATCTTGGAGAGATTCCTTAAGCCTTTTGGAACAAGTCATTGCTTATACTAATGAAACTATAACCGCAGATGATGTAATTAGCGTTCTCGGCACCGTCGGCAAAGAAGCCCTAAAAGAGGTCACCGATGTCATTGCTGATGGCAATGCCGCAAAAGCATTCGAAACCGCTGAAAAGCTCGTTGCTGAAGGAAAAGATATTGGCCAACTCTTAAAATCACTCGCATCACATTTTCGAGACCTGATATTCGCTTCTTCAGGCGCACCCGAAGCCGCTTCAGGACTATTCAGCCTTACCGAACTCAAAGAACAATCATCCCGTTTCAGCAGAGAAAATCTTTTAAATATTATTGATATTTTTTGCGAAGCTGAAAAAGAATTGCGTTGGAATGACCAGCATCGCTTGGTTCTGGAAATGGCGCTTCTGAAAGCTATGGAACGCCCTCATACCCTATCAATTTCGCATAAAACCGTTTCAATCGAACCTGAAGCATATCCTATTACTGCGCAGCGGGACGTTATACAGCGTCCTGAACCAATTCAAATAGAGAAAAGTGCCGAAGAACCCTCACTGATGGATACCTCGTCGGAGCCCACAGAGTTGTTGAGCCCCGTTCGTGCGGGCGAAGACCAAATAACCCTGCACGAAGTGAAAAAAGCCTGGGACCAAGTGCTCTCAACGCTTCGGGGAGGCAAGCAGGCTTCTATTTATGCTCTTCTTCGGGAAGCAAAGCTTTTTTCGCTTGAAGGCAGCGTACTTACCCTAGCCTTTGAACCAAAATACACTTGGCATAAAGAGCAGACCCAGCGCCCGGATATCGCAATGCACATAGAAAACACCCTCGCTAGAGTTTTTGGCGTCAAAATGAAGATAGAGGTAATATTAGCCGGCAGCTCCCAAAGCAAGAAACAGGAAAAACCGGAGCAAAAACCGAATACAGACATTCCGGTTCCAAAGCCAGAATCGGAGACATATGTATCACCTGAATCGGAAGTTCCAGCAAACAAGCCAGAAATTGAAAATCTTCAAGAACAGCTTTTAGATGAAGATGAATATTATCAGACAGTTTTCGATGTCTTCCCCGGTGAAACGGAGGAGCCTTGAATTAAAGCTAGCCTATCTTAAGCTGAGAATTGTTAGCTTTTAACCGATTAACGGAGGATAAATCACAATGAAAGGTTTTGGGAACCTGGGAAATCTTGGAAATCTTGGCTCGATAATGAAACAGGCCCAACAAATGGTTGAACAGAGCCAGGAAATTGAAAAGGAACTTGCCGAACAAAGAATAGAAACCACTTCCGGCGGGGGTATGGTAAAAGCTGTCGTCACTGGTAAAGGCGAACTATTGGAAATCAAGATAGACCCGCAAGTCGTGGATCCTGAAGATGTCCAAATGCTGGAAGACTTAGTGGTAAGCGCAGTCCGCGAAGCCGTTGAACAAGCCAATGCAATTCGCGCTGAAAAAGTGAAAGAACTTACCGGAGGGCTGGGCATACCTGGTATTTTTGGTGTATAATATATTGGCTGGTTAATTCAATAAATTACTCTTCAGCAGCAATCGGGGTATTGGTGGGGCCTTCCGGTCAATCGGAGTGCCCCTTTACCGTGTATATGCAATACGCTAGGCCACTTTCAAAACTAGTTGGTGAACTGGAAAAATTACCTGGCATTGGCCCAAAGTCAGCTCAGCGGCTGGCATTTCATATACTAAAGCTTCCTCCAGAGGAAGCCGCAAAGCTATCCGATGCAATCTCCGAAGTCAAGGAACGTATAAGTCTGTGTTCAATATGTTTTAACTTTACTGACCAAGAGACCTGTGAGATTTGCGGCGACCCCAAACGAGATAAAAACACTATCTGTGTAGTCGCCGACGCCCGGGATGTAGTTGCAATGGAAAAGACAAACGAATACACAGGCGTTTATCACATTCTCCAAGGTGTGATATCTCCAATGGACGGAATTGGTCCGGAAATGTTGCGAATACGTGAACTTCAACAGAGGATTGCGCAAGGCGGCGTTAAAGAAGTAATATTGGCCACTAACCCGACTATAGAAGGCGATACCACCGCGATGTATATCGCGGGACTCATAAAGCCATTTGGAGTAAAGGTAACACGCATCGCCCACGGAATGCCCGTTGGCGGTGATTTAGACTACGCTGACCAGGCCACACTTATTCAAGCCTTGGAATGGCGAAGAGAAATGTAAAATAACATACAAGCAAGGAGCCCCGTAAAATGGCAAAGCTAACCGAGATACGCTGGCACGGTCGAGGTGGCCAGGGCGCAAAAACAGCAGCTCTGCTCTTCGGTGAAGCAGCCCTATCCGAGGGTAAGTTTATTCAGGCTTTCCCCGAATATGGCCCCGAACGCACTGGCGCGCCCGTCCAGTCCTTTAACCGTATCAGCGACGAACCCATCAGGCTTCACTGCCACGTCCAATCGCCCAATGTTGTGGTAGTGTTGGATCCCACTCTCATTGGAGCGGTAGATGTTACTGCCGGCCTAAAAGAAGACGGCATCGTTATTATTAACACCGAGGCTTCAGCCGCAGAAATGCGTAAAAAGCTTAACCTAAATGGCCAAAAGCTTTTTACTATCGATGCTTCCAAAATTGCCCGCGAGACCATCGGTCGTGACATCCCGAATACTCCAATGCTTGGCGCTCTCGTGAAGGCTACAGGCTTGCTAACTTTCGAGACGGTAATGGAAGATACCCGCAAGAAACTTGAAAAGAAGTTTCGCAACCGGCCGGAAGTCATCGAAGGCAACCTAAAAGCCGTCGAAAGAGCTTATAACGAAGTCAAATCCGAATAATTTAATCATTGCAGGGCAAATCAGCCCTTTACAATGCCGACCCTGAGAAGAAAGAAGCAGGGGATATGGAGGTTTCCAAATTGGCAAAAACCGCTGAAGAAATGCATAAAAAATTAACTGGAAAACTTGCTGCTCTCACAGGAAATGAAGCTATGGCCGAAGCTATGCGCCAAATCAATCCGGATGTCGTAGCAGCATACCCAATCACTCCACAAACCGAAATAGTGCAGATCTATTCGTCATTCGTTGCGGATGGCAAAGTCTCTACGGAGATGGTGCCAGTCGAAAGCGAACATAGCGCGATGAGTGCGACAATCGGAGCTCAAGCCGCAGGCGCGCGCTCTATGACGGCAACTTCCTCGCAAGGTCTCGCTTTGATGTGGGAAATGCTTTACATAGCAGCTGGCCTAAGGCTGCCGATTGTGATGCCCGTTACCAACCGCGCACTTAGCGCCCCGATCAACATCCATTGCGACCATAGCGACACAATGGGCGCCCGCGATTCCGGTTGGCTGCAGATCTTTTCTGAGAACTCTCAGGAAGCATACGACAATATGATTCAAGCAGTCCGCATCGCCGAGCACCCCGATGTCCTTCTGCCAGTAATGGTAACGACTGACGGATTCATCATTAGCCACGCTATGGAAGTAGTCGAAGTGCAGGACGACGAAGCTGTAAAAGACTTCATAGGTGAATATAAGCCAGCTATGACACTTTTGGACGTTGACAATCCAAAGACTTTTGGCGGGCTAGACTTCACCGATTTCTATTTCGAGCATCGCCGTAGCCTAGCTGAACCATCACTGCGGCACGCAAAACGCGTAATACTTGAAGTGGCAAAAGAGTTCGAGCAAAAGTTTGGCCACTCTTATGGCCTTTTTGAAAGCTATAGAATGGATGACGCTGATCTAGCTTGTGTGGTATTGGGCTCCGCAGCAGGAACCGGCAAAGAAGCCATTGATCAGCTTCGAAAAGACGGAGTGAAGGCCGGCTTGCTGAAAATAAGGGTATTTCGGCCTTTCCCATATCAGGAAATAGCGGCAGCTCTTGCGGATAAGAAAGCGGTCGCAATAATGGACCGCAGCGACGGGCTAGCCGGATTGGGCGGCCCAGTTTTTGGAGAAGTCCGCAGCGCGCTTTACGAAAGTGAAAAGAAACCCAAATTGGTTGACTACATATATGGTTTAGGCGGTCGGGATATAAAGATCGAACATTTCATATCGGTCTTTGATAACCTTCAAAAGATCGTCCAGACCGGCAAGGTTGAAAGCCTGGTCAACTACCTGGGAGTCAGGGAGTAACAATAATGGCTAACATCAAAGAATTATCAAAGAAACCGGAAATGTTTACAGGGGGCCATCGCGCTTGCGCAGGATGTAGCGCCCCGGTCGTAGCAAGAATGTTGTATATGGCCGCTGACACGCCAATTGTTGTTGGCTGTGCTACCGGCTGTCTTGAAGTTGTTAGTTCCATATTCCCGTATACCGCCTGGAAAGGCCCGTTCATCCATAGCGCCTTTGAAAACTCAGCCGCAACAGTTAGCGGTGCCGAGGCAGCTTATCGCTCTTTGAAAAGGCAGGGCAAAATCAATAAAGAAATCAAATTTGTAGCAATGGGCGGTGACGGTGGCACATACGACATTGGCTTGCAATCCCTCTCTGGGGCAATGGAACGAGGCCACAATATGGTTTACGTGTGCTATAACAATGAAGCATACATGAACACTGGTATTCAACGGTCTGGGGCAACTCCGCGCGGCGCTGAAACAACCACTAGCCCAGTGGGTAAAGCCATCCAAGGGAAACAGCAGTTTCGGAAAGATCTTACCAAAATTATGATCGCCCACGGCGTTCCTTACGTCGCTCAGGCAATACCAGGGCGCTGGAACGATTTAATTACGAAACTACAAAAGGCATTGAACACCGAAGGACCGGCATTCGTCAACGTTTTGGCTCCTTGCCGACTTGGCTGGGCATACCCTGCGGAAGAAACAATGGAAATCTCGAGGGTTGCTGCAGATTGCTGTGCATGGCCGCTTTACGAAGTGGAAAACGGCATTTACAAGATAACTTACAAACCCCGAGAGAAAAAACCGGTTTCCAAATACATGAAGATGCAAACTAAATACAGGCATCTTTTTAGGCCGGAAAATGAGCATATTATCCAGGAAATACAGGAAATTGTTGACCGCAATTGGGAACTTTTGCTCAAAATGGAAGAGGTCAGCCAAGGACTGGGTGTCACCTGTTCGTAGCTGTTCAAACTACGTGCATTAACTATAGGATATTGGAAACTACTTTTAAAGGGACCGGATCAATCTGGTCCCTTTTTGCATTATCCACCTGAAAACAGTTTTTCATAAAACAAAAATAGACATCTTGAAATCACTTACCCGCAAAATGAACCGACGAATGAAGCCGTTTGTTAGGAACTGATGCTACTTTTAATACGGCTAAGATTATCCCCTGGGTAAAGAATTGCATTAATCCAGTGTTTATGGTTAAATATAGATGAGCTAGTTTTTTTAACTGCTTTTCTTGGAAGTAAAGCAATACTTCTCCGTAGTTCTGGCCTCGAAATAACTCGCTAATCTCAAAAATCTATCATTTTGTAAGGCTCTAAAATCTTGCAGCCTCAAAAATCAGTCTCAAATTTCAACGGTCGAACGCGACTTGTCAACCTTAAATAAATACCGGTTCTCTTGAATCAAGTATTGTTGGCAGCGTGATGCATATATTTGAGCGTGGCAAAAACTTTTTGTGCAAGCAGGCATACATAGACCTGAGCACGATCTTTTGGCGCAACGCCTGTGCGGTGAATTATTACCCCAAAAGCTGCCCAGTTCATCCTCAGCGCGTTGACTTCAATGTTGGAGGTTAAAAGCCAGTGTTTCGTTCGTGGAGTGTTTTTCAAATATGCGCTTGCGCGTCTTCTATCAAAAGACTAGCTTTTTATGTTTTTATTGGCGCAATTTTATCAAACTCTGCTTTTGCCGCTCCTCCAGCGGTGCCGACGAACTTAAAAGCTACCGCATCCGATCTTTACGAAGTCAATCTGTCTTGGCAATATACTGGAGCCGGCCTGACTGGTTTCGAGATAGAACGCCAAATCGGTGCTAATAGGCCGGAAATCATTTGCCGAGTTTCTGCATCGATTCGAAGTTTTCAGGATAAAGTACCTTCAATCATTTCGAATAACAAAACACTAACTTACAGAGTACGTTCAATTAACGCTACGGAGTATTCGGCCTTCTCCTTAGCCGCTGTGGTGACTTGGTCTCAGCGTGTGAACGCGCGCCGTAATATAACGCCACAAGCACCCGTTAACCTCAAGGCTGTTGGCGTATCGGCGTCTGAGATAAACCTTACTTGGACTCTTACTTCCACTTGTCAGACATCCATTCGAGTTGAAAGAAGCAAATATTACACCGGTCCATTTATCACCGTGGCCACCATACCTGGCAATTCAGTTTCCTATAAAGACGGCGGCCTCGATATGGAAACAAGCTACTACTACCGAGTTGTCGCTTGTGGACCGGGTTCTTATTCATCTGCGTCCAAGTTTATATTGGGAAAAACTTTAGGACTTCCTCCAACCGCCGCTTCCAATCTGAACGCAATCGCAGCCGGTGACGGTTCTCTGCCGTCCGGCCAAGGAGGAGCTGAGATTCTTTTATATTGGGAAGATACGGCATCCAACGATAACGGCTTTATAATTGAACGCAGCACAAGCCCTAACAGCGGTTTTGTTGAAATCGGCAGGGCGGGCGAGAACGAGGAAACCTATACCGACTACGTTAGCAATACCAGCACACAATACTACTATCGTGTTGCGGCTTTCAATAAATACGGTAAATCGCCATATATTTTTGCCAGCGTCAATTGGCGGCCCATAGCCAATGCCGGCGGCCCAAAAACTACTACAGCCGGTCAGGACGTGACTCTTGATGGCAGTGGTAGTGTTGATCCATTTGGCGCTATTGTCAGCTATAGGTGGTCTTTTGGAGATGGAACCGCTGACTACAATGGAACCGGCGCTCCCACGGCCATAACTCATCGCTACGTCTCCGCAGGAAAATATACTGCTACGTTAACGGTTCGGGATGCAGGAGGCCTGACTGCAACCGATTCCGCAATTATTACAGTTTCAGCGCCACCTCCGCCTCCTCCGCCAAATACCAATCCAACTGAAGTAGACCTTCAAGTAGTGTCAGTTAAGTATAATCGCATAGATTTCAGTTGGAACCAGCCTGAAAACGCATTCTTTACTTATCTCGAGCGTTCATCTTCCGCTTCCGGCCCGTTCAGTGTAATCAAAGCTGTAAGCCCGCCAACTGTCACGGCTTCCGATACTACAGTCCAGCCAAATACTACATACTATTACCGCGCCCGTGTATTCAAAACAATAGGTGGTGCATATATATCGGATATTGAAGTAGTTCAAACTCCTAGTTCGGTTAACGAACCTCCGGTGGCCAATGCCGGTCCCGACAAACGAGCAAAATCGAATGAAGCTATTACTTTCGACGCCAGCGCCTCTTCGGATTCTGAAGGTTTGCCATTGACTTATGCTTGGGATTTTGGCGACGGGACTTCAGCAACCGGGAAGACCGTAACGAAAAGCTACTCGTCAGTTGGTAAATACACGGTTACCCTTACCGTGACCGATGCTGGCGGCTTAACCGCAACAGATACTGCTGTAGTCTCCATAGACCCGACTTTGCAAACGGTAGGCTGGATACCAGATCTTGGCTCCAGTGTATCTGATGTTGCTGTTGTGGGCAACTATGCCTATGCCGCATCGAAAGAGTTCGGTTTAGTAGTTATCGATATTTCCAACCCTGCGGTTCCCAGGGTGGTAGGCTCCCAGCATCCTGCCGGAGGGGCCAATCAGGTAGCCGTTTCAGGGAACATAGCTATAGTGACGGGGACGCCTCGTGGCACAGATATCATAGATATCAGCAACAAGGAGTTTCCCGTGGTGTTGGCATCGTTGCCGAATGCGTCGCGAGGAGTATGCATAGTAGGGAACTACGCATACTACAACGATGGCAAGATAAATGTCATAGACATTTCCAATCCATCGAATCCCGTTAAAGTGGGGCAGTATGTTCCGAGCAATGGGGTAGCCGGGTTCAACGTTGCAGATGGCAAGTTGTATGTAACGACAGGCTACACGACTACCGCGAAGCTTGAGATTGTGAACGTGTCAGTGCCTAGTGCTATGTATAAGGTTGGTGAGGTTGCGCTTGGCAGTTATCCGACGGCAGTTGACGCAGGAAACGGGTTTGCGTATGTGTGCAACTACGACAAACTTCAGGTGATAAATGTAACGAATCCTGCTTCGCCTGTATTGACTGCTACGATCAATGTTGGTTGCGCATTGGATGTGAAATATCTGCAAGGTGGCTACGTATGCGTGGCGGCATCAACATTCGGAGCTAAGATATTTAATGTATCCAATCCATATGATCCGAGAGAAGTTTCCAATCCATTTACTGGAAACATATATGCTACTGGGATAGCAAGCGCGGGAAGTTACCTTTACATTTCTAGTAACGAATACGGAATCAAGGTCGCGAATATAAGTGATCCAGCAAATGCTTATGAAATTGGAACTTTTAAATCCTTGAATTCCTGTTTAGGCATTGCTGCAGAAGGGCAATACGTTTATGGATCGGATAAAGTTTCAAGTCTTGTAATATCAAAAGTATTTTAAAAGTATATGTGCCGGCGTCCTGGTGGTAGTCAGGACGCCGGCTTTTTGCTCTTCCTTATCCCCACGGCTAGGGTCTAGTCGGAGCAAGTCGTATGCTTTTTAAGGCATCGGTAGCGGTGGATATTCACCACAGCATTGCTTCGGAGACGGGAAATACTGATTCACTTGATCAGGAGTGCAACATTCAGGATTTTGCAAGTCTTCGGGCTTCTTTCCCTTGTCGATATATTCATTGATTATATACTCAGCATCAGCCAACAGCTTGCAACAAGCGGGATTGCATTCCGAGTCGATAATCCATCCAGCATTCAGCACTCCTCTTGCATCGTTTCTTGGGAAAGGCTTCGGCGGGCAAGGTTCCATGCAAGCATTTGCGACAAGCATTTCAAACTCTAGCATTCGAAGTCGCGCTTGACCAAACTCATTGGCGATTAAGGCCGCTTTCACCTCATCCAGTTTCTTTTGAAGGACGCAATAAAGCGCTTCGTCTGCTATAAGTGGAACTTCGCAAGTTTCCGCGGGCAGTTGGTGGAATAGGGCCACTAAGTTCTTCAAATCACGCACGGTAGCTCCTACGCACCATATCCATTTTTCACAATGATCTGTTGTGAAAGTGTTCGGAGGGTCGGAAGGGAAGTTCAACGGCTCATTGGTCTTCCAGCATACTGTAAGCGTGAATGTCGTATATGGCGGCTCATACATTAGCGGCCACCATGTTCGGATATTCTGTGTTCCTTCCTGGATGACCCTGATCACTGGAAAATCATCCTTACATTTAACAGAAGATCCAGTCACTTTTTCCAAAGTTACATTGGTCAACACATACGGCACCGGAGCTGGAACAATGCTTCCATTTGGCCTTATTCCATTCCTATGTTGCGCTGCAACGAAGTTTTGCCAATTCGTGCCCGGAACTATTTTGAATACATAGGGCGAAGCCGTAATTGGATCATACATCCTGCCGTTATACCCGAAGAACTCTCTATAATCCCTCACGTTTACGTCGTCCCTAGACCTTCCGCAAGTCGCTTGCGGTAGGCGGATGCAGGGACCTGTTTGAATGGTCAAGCAAGCAATGCAAGTAACTCCACAGCAGGGCTGATTTTTAATTTGCGCCTTCATCGGCACACAATACGTTCCATCAGGGAATCCACTCGGTATGTTTACGGTACAAACTACAGAACGCGATTCACCGTTTGGGACGGCTGGGAACGAATATACTCCGCCAACGCCTACAGGGTTGCAGGTTTTGTATGGCAACAATGGGCCCCAGTTAGCGTCCGGAATTATGATATCAAGGTCCTGTGTAGATCCAGATATATTTGTTACGGTGAAAGTAAATGTTGCGGAGTTGGGAAGAATGGATATTGACGATGGAACTACCGCCGCGTTGCACTGAACTTTGGGCGGATACTTTATAATAAGCTTATCCGTACAAGTCCCACAGCACGAACCTCCGGGACTGCTGGCAGTCATCGTATCTTCGCAGTCTGAATGTCCGCACCACGTTTTATCGAATACAATCTCGCATTCAATACATACTTGCTGTCCGCCAGGGACGTCGGTAAATGTATAAGGGAAGGATGTGACTGGAACATCCGGCTTGCCTTGTTGTTTTGCGATGCAAGTCCTTATGCCGGCGAATTCGCATCCTTGAAGTGGAGTATCGTTTATTGTAATATCAGTCGGGTTCGCCCCTTCATTTTTGGCGCAATACCTGATTTTTACATTTGGTCGGTTATTGGCTATGAAATCATCACAAAGCGCATAGTCGGGAACTTCTATCGTGCCGTCAGTATCCCAGTTAGTAGGCCAGTTTCCATTCGCAAGCCTCACCATTCCATCTTTACTGCAAGATATTGACGGCGGGAACTTTAGTGTAAGTGTTTTATTGCAGCAGTTTTCGGAATCACAAGTCAGATTTATGCAACAGCCTTTGGGGAATCCTGCGGCGGTCATAATATCGGTGCAGTCTGGATGTCCGCACCAAGGTTTGCCTGCGGCATCGGTTCCATTTTTACTGTAAAGCATCCAGCAAATGATCGCTACCTCTTCCCCTGGTTTCACGGGGTCTTTGAATGTATAAGCTGGAGCTTGGCTGCCTGCCTCAGGTATCGTGCATCGATAGCTAATCTGTGGGTTTGGTCCTCGGCAAGGGTCTGGAACCGGCAATGTCTTGTTGGTCCACGTGACGGTCTCGTTTAGTTTTACCCAGTTTCCGCTAGCGCTCTTTTTATAGGCTTCACAGACTCGATTAGGATAGTTGCAATTTGTGGCGTCATAAATGTCGTAAATTGTTATTTCCGCATCGCAAGTGCTGTTGGGATTATTTCGTGCCCAATAACGGATACCGACATTTTTGCCATCCGCGCTTTGGTTGCACAAAACTTCATCAGGTATATTAAGAACACTATTTTCAGGGCAATTAAGTGGATCAGGCCATTGATTTTCATTCGGTTTAATCCAATTTTGCCCATCCTTTATAATCGTTTGTGCCTGTTTGCAGCAGTCAATCTTGATCTTGCAATCAACAGTGAAGTCCCGTCCCGGAAGCGTCCATCGGCGTTCTCCAGTGTCGTCACAGTCAGTATCGAACCAGAGTTGGACCTTATCGATTTTACACGGATTGACAAAACTATTCGGATCCTTTGTGCTTTTTATTTTGCTGATCCCTGTTATTTCATACTCGATGTCGGGTTTGAGACTCGGCGGGATTGTCGTGTGGTCGTTATGATAGGTTTTCACCGTTACGCCGGGGGTCGGAGGGAATATTAATCGTCTTATAGTTTTAGGTCCTCTAGGGCCGTCAACATCAGCTGTGTTTACGGGGTCTCCTCTGTCTTCCAATGTCACTGTCAGGTCAGCTTTGAGCGTGTTGAATGTGAAATTGCCGCCTCCATTTACGGTTGTCATATCACCATCGAAGTCAAGGTATAATACATATTTTTCTGTGAATGGCGCTTGAGGAACGGGTTCTTCACAAAACTGGCTTAAAAACTGTTGCTGTATTAAAGGATTGGACGCGGGACCATTGGGGTTCCCGTCACCATCAGTATCCCAAGCAACGGAAGGGCCGCCGATTGGAGGTGATATAAGCGGATATGGTCCTTGATATGAATAGTTTGAAATATCAGCGCCGACATATAATGTATCATTGTCACAACAGTAGTAGTATGCCGCTCTGAAAGGAGAAAATCCACTGGGAGCAACACAGTTCGAATTTAATAAGAAACTTTTGCTAATGGGCGGTTTTTCATTCGCGGGCCATCCTTTGAAAACGTCATCCGGATCAGGTATTTGAAGCCAAGGATTGTCATCCGGTCTCTCGAAATACGAAAATCTCATCTTCGCCAAATCAACTAAACAAGGTTTTGGCTGGGCTGTTGGAGAAGGCGGATTTCCAGTGAAAATCCAGGTATCTGTAAGCGCATTATATTCATAGGGATACCTTGAGATTTCCGTCGTTAAATAATCTGGATCGCTTTGCAGGAAGTCTGCGTCGAAATCTCCTGTCATAACCAGCGGGCTGTTTCCGCAGTGGCAAGTAGTCTGTTGGGCGTGGAGATAACAGATCGGCCAAAGCGCTGACAAAGCAATTGCCAGCACGCCAATAACTTTGAGGACCTTTATGATGCTTCCTATCTTTTTCACGTCGTACCCCTCCTGTGGTTACGCTTGTAAACACGGCCCAGCGTGAACTCGCGAGGGGCATCCGTGCCGGCAGCTATCTCAACCGAAATAAATCGGCTATTTCCCATCCAGGGAAGATCAATTCAAACGCCGGGCCGTGAAAACTTATATAATTGCGGGGATAAACGTGGAAGAATAACAATGAGCCACTTTGGGACCCCCGCCCGGGAATGTTCCAATTTCGGCTCACGCTGGTCCGCAGCTGCCACTGCGGGCCAGCCCTTTTTCTATCCTTACTATCCCCTTCGCTCAATCACATACTCTGACGTCTTGAGCAGTTATATTCAATTGGATGAGATAATGCTGACTTGTGAAGAACCCTGGAGAAGCGCTTTATGCCTAACTCGCACACCTCCATGTCTAGCAAGCAAGCATAATTACTAGGTTGACTATACGCCCGCTTATGAACTATGTCAATAGGATTATTGCAACGATTTCAAATTCCGGTATTTTTACTAGTATTTTACATCCAAATGTGTATTACGTTGCCGAACCGGATGTTGAAGAAACAGCCCTTCCCTTCGATTTTCACACCCTGCTTCCGATTATTCCCTTTATATTGCGTCCTCAATCAGCGATTTTAACCAGTTAAATAGCTCCCAATAGCCTTTTTATGATGTGGAGTGTGCCTTCAAGGGTCAAATTAATGCTTTTATCTCGCTTTGCAATCGCTCAGCCGTTTTTATTTGCAATATCTTGATTTTTCGCCGCCAAACTGGCAAGTTCATCAGCGTGCTTGTTTTGTTCACGGGGCACGTGGACAATTTTAACGTCTTGAAAATCACGGCTGAGATTGCAAACTTGTTTAAAAAGAGGTAGTAGGTGAGGGGATTTGACCTTGTATTTTCCGCAGAACTGTCGTTGAATGAGTTCACTGTCCGTGAAGATAGTCAAAATGCTGTTTTGCGGGTTGCTGATTTTTGCCGCTTCTTCCAGTGCCCTAATTAATGCTGTATATTCGGCGACATTGTTAGTGGTATTGCCTATGGCTTCACTGATTTCTTTTATGACGTTATTATCGCAGTCCGCAATCACAATGCCAATGCCGGCAGATCCTGGGTTTCCAAGCGAAGCTCCATCGATAGTCACTTTCAAGTCTTTTTCCAATAAAGCCATATTTACTCCATTTTATTCTTCTATGTATAAAAACCGTCCGCAGTTATCACAACTATGAACTTTTGAATCATCTTTGAGCGATGATATAGCGATAGAACTAAGACTCATTCGACAGCCGCCACATTTATCTTCTTTCAATGGAACAACCGCGTCTCTTGCAAGTTTGCTGCGTATCTGCTCATATTTTCGAAGCAGCTGGGGGTCCGCTCTTTTCGCGAACTCTTGCCTTTTTTGTTCAAATTGCGAAAGCTTTTCGTTTATAGATTTCGATTTGGACTCATAACTCTGTTTCAATTTTTCAGCTTTCACACTGGCAGCTTCTATTTTGACTTGAAGATCGTTTATTTCAGACTTCTTTGCTTCAAGCTGGTCATAAAGAGGAATCAGCCTATCTTCTATTTTACCTACAGTCCGCTTTAAGGCTTCAATATCTGCTTCGATAGCAGACAGTTCCTTCGCATTTGTGATTTTTCCGCTGAAAGCTTTATCTTCTAGTGTTTTGATTTTAGAATTTATTGACTGCATTTCCCACTCGCCGTCGCGTATCTCTTTTTCTAACTCGTGCGCGGAAGCTTTCATCTTTTCGATTTCCGATTGAGCTAGAAACACTGCTGACCGGATTTTAGACCCGTCATCCAACGTAGCCAATTCTGACTTAAGCTCTGCAATAAGATGGTCCACTTCTTGAACAGCCAGCAAAATCCGCAGGGAATCGTTCATTCATTATCACCCAAATCGAAGGTATCGGGCATTTTACCAAAGTGTGAATAAGAAATCAAATATTAAAGACTGGATGTTATTTTGAACTAATCGATTATAATGAAGATAATTTAATTACCTTAATCGACGGCGTTTGTTGGCTTTATACGCAATTGATACGAAACATTTTATCGAAATTTGCGGTAGATAAATCAGTTTTATGGCTGCCTCACTATCATTTCTGCATCGAGCTTGACTTCAAATGTTTGTTCAAACAAGACCTTTTTGTAGTCTAGAAACTTCATTTCCAAAGGGCAATCCTCATTGGCATAAACTTCCAAAAAAAGCTTCTTGCCGTTCACCGGAGTTTTGAATTTCACTTCATCCACACAGCCAATCTGTCCTCGGTCCAGCGCATCTGCAATGCGAAGTATGGAAGCAAGCACTTCTATCATTCTTTTTGCGCTAGATGATAGTTTGGGCGACCATACTTTTCTGGGAAAAGCTTTACGATGGCACATTGCAATAGTCGCCAAAATTTCAATTTCCTGGTCATCAAAGCCCAAAAGGTTCCAGTTTCTTACCAAATAATAGGTGTGTTTATGGTGATCTACCAGAGAAATAAATGTGCCAACGTCGTGGCACATAGCTGCATACCGCAACATTTCTGCTTCTTTTTCACCATAAGGATGCAGGCCCATTTCGCGCATTTGATCGAAAATCGATAATGCCAGTTTGACAACGTGTTCGGAGTGCGATTCTTCAAATCTGCAAGAGCGGCAAAGCTGCAAAACGCTTCTTAGGCGTACCGATGTGGACAAATACTCTTCACGTATGCTTTCTTCCTGAAATATATAGTCTATCAAAACTCCATCCCGGACAGCACGCGTGCTTACAGTTATGGCATTGGCTCCCGTCTCGGTCATAAATGAATCCAAAATAGCCGCGCCGCTGACTATAATATCTGCGCGTTCCGGGTTGATTCCGGCAACTTCTTTTCTGGCATCTAAGTCCAAACTGCATAGCATAGATATTGTTTCACATAAGTCTGAATAGGAAAGAGTGTAGTTGCGGATGGTAGTTAAATAAGTTCCCAGGCGCCTCGCGGTTATTTCAGCTAAATTGATAATTGTGCCTGAACTTCCATATACAACGTCAAAACCTTCTTCACGGACTTTTCGAAATGCCAAATTGCCCACTTCTCGCGCATAATCAACCATTGTGGAATATTTCTTTTTGCTTACGCTTCCAGTATGCCCCTTCAAAAAAATATCGTTTAATCTGACAGCGCCGAGTTTCAGGCTTTCAAGCAAATAGTATTCTTTGGCATCCCCAATTATAAGTTCTGTTGTGCCGCCTCCAATATCGACGAATAGGCCCCGATTGCTGTTCAAATCCACTCCGCTGGAGACGCCCAGATAAATCAAACGCGCTTCTTCAAGGCCGGATATTACGCGAACATCTACGCCGCACTCGCTTAGCGCTCTCTCTGTGAACTCAGAACGATTCTGAGCCTCGCGCAAAGCAGCGGTGCCAATCGCTTTGATTTCTTCTGCTCCCGACCGTCGGGCAATGTCGGCAAACTTTTTAAGCACAACAAGGCTTCGTTCCATTGCCGGCCTGGTTATTCGGTTATGCGCGAACTCGCCCTCGCCAAGCCGAACAGCTTCTTTATGCAAAGCTAAAGTCTTGTATCCGTGGTCTTTTTCGATGCGGACGACAGCCAACCTAATCGAGTTGGTGCCGATGTCTATAATTCCTAGAGTTTTCATACTGAACAGATATTTGAGGGAACTACTTTTGAGTTACTGTTTTATAATAACACGAAAGGAAACTTTTTTGCCGAAAGCCTCTTGGAATAAATCACTCTTTTTTTTGGCTGCTATTTCTTCGTAAAACCAATCTCGCGGGGCGGATACTTCAATTATTAGTGTATCGCCATCTAGCTCACAGCTTTTTACCTTAGAATTGCTTTGGTGCGTAACGTCCATCCCATCCGCAATACGCAATATAGCTGCAAGGCGCATTACCGTTTTTCTGTCAGCGGGACTGAGCATCGCGAAGCTATTATGCTTTATTGAAGGCAACCTTTTGCGGTGATAACGGGCGATATTCGCTATCATCCGCATTTCTCGCTCGGAAAAGCCTTTAATGGGGTTAAGCAAAATGAAATCGTGAGATCTCTTATGATGTTTTGCTTGGCCGTCACACCAGCCTATATCGTGCAATAAACCTGCACAAATGAGCAGGTCCTTCTCTTTTTCGCCAAAATGATGAAGGTTTTTTGTATTGTCAAAAATTGCCTCGGCAATTTTTGACACTTGTTTGGAATGGCTTACATCTAGAATATATCGCGCTGCTAAATCTTCTACTTCTTTCCAGCGGTCTTTCATGGTAATTCGTTGAGCAATTCATACAAAATCCCGTGGCGTAATCCTCTAGCCGAAACGATTATTTCTTCTGATTCGAACATCGCCAAAACTCTGTCTATTATCACTGCGCCAGCCAAAATTATATCGGCTCGCTCCGGTTCCAATCCGATGAGTTTTCTGCGCTCCTCGGACGTTAACCTAGAAAGCACGTCTATCACCTTGCGCAAATCCCTAAAGCTCATTTTTAAGTTATGTATTTCCATGGTGCGCTCAACAGGCACTTCCGCCCAAATACGCGCAATATTTACAATGCTGCCTCCAACACCGACGACCCTTTGAGCATTCAAGTTATTGATAATTCGCCTCAGTAAACGTTCCGCCCCAGCACCGGCATCCACTAGTTGACACACGTCAGGGGGATTGCCCTTTAAGAACCTTTCGGTCAAACGAACAGCGCCAATCGGCACGCTGGATGACATAATAATTTCTTTGCCTTTGCCGAATGTAATTTCTGTAGAGCCGCCTCCAACATCCACTACTGCTTGTTCGTCTTCCCAACCGCCAATTTCCGGATCTAGCGCTATTGAAAGATATGATAGCTTTGCCTCGTCGGCTTCCGACAGGACTATAATCTTTTCTCCAAGCCGCCGAGAAGCCTCTTCCAAAAAATCCGCCTGGTTAGACGCATCGCGTATAGCACTCGTTCCGGCTATCCTAAATGCGCCAACACCCATATCACGAGCACTTTTTATAAATCCTTCAGCCGCCGAAAGAGCTCGATCAATTGCTTCGGGTTTCAGGCTTCGGTCCGGTTCAAAACCTTCACCAAGACGAGGATTGGTTGTCGCATCGTCCAGCAATATTATTCTGCCCTCGGCTGTCTTTTCCCCGATGGCAATCTGGACTGAGTTCGTTCCTATATCAATTGCAGCTGCTTTCAATTTTTAAGGCTCCATTTTTGTTTTTATTGTTCAATGCAATCTTTTCGGGTGTAGCGTTAACGATATTAATAAGTGTGTTTTTAAAATCAATTCTTTGCATTTTTTGCCATTGTTTTAGCGCGTCTTTGTAAGCCTTTTCGCGGCGTTTAGTCCTGTCCTCGATAAGATAATCAACCGAAATCGTCCGTTCGTGGCTGTCGTTTGAATATTCCTTATACCGCTCAAGCCTTGGAATCCATACGTCACAGTCGTGCAAGACTCCAAGCTCTTCCTGAATATTTTTGACTTCATTAATTAGTTTTTCCAACGGCTCTCCAAAGCAGGGAATGAATGCCTCGAGAGTATATCGAAGTCTTTTTGCTGCTATCCTCATTCCGTGCAGGCCGTTAATGTCATTTGGATCGTTGATGGCGCCTGATATTGCTTCAAGTTCAACCAGGCGCTCATTGACTTGCTCAGGAGCCTGCGAGGCAAATAAGCTTTCGCATATTTTACGTCTTTTCGGAGAAGGCTTGCTCGCGGAATCACACAAATCAAGCAACGCTTTAGATAAAGCGTTTTTATTGAGTTTTAGTAAAGTTTTTATCATTTTTACGCGAAGTTTTTCGCGTTCCGTTTTTTCTTGGTCTATAATCCATCCAAATTCGATCTCAGTTTGTTCAGATGCCGCTTTCTCCAAGTAGTCAAGGAATACATCCTGATCTCGAACTTGGCCTAGAGCCTGAGTTACACCCTTTACCAGCTTTGTGGCGAGCTTAAGCTTTTTGCGGGGTAGGCAAGGATCAAAAATCCGAAGCGCTGAACGCAAACGACGTGAAGCTACGCGCATATCGTGCAGTGCTTCGATATCTTCGCCGGATATTGTGCCGGGAAGATTTTTCATCATTTGATCGTGAAGCCGGCTAATTGTATATGCCGCTGCTGCTCCGAACTTTGCATCCGGTGGCAGCTGCTGTGGAGTGTTGTTCACTTAAAGTTCACCGCCGCAGGCGACAATATGGGCGTTATCACTCGCTTCAGATCCTCAAATATGGATAATTCATCACGCTCCGCGTTAATGATGATGAATCCATATCTGTCTGCCATTTCATCGAGTTCTTTAATTACCCGCTTTTGGTATTCGCAGAAGCTATCGTAGAAATTGTCTCCCAAAGCTAAATCCATCCCGGATTCCCAATAGTTAAATCCCTTGCCGAATAGCGCTCTCGGCACCAAGTGTTCCACGTCTGCGCGCAGATAAATCACCAAGTCGGGCACAAGTGCGAATCCGTAAACTCCTTCAAGCCACTCACGATCCGCTCCTCGCACTATATCTCTAGCGCAAATCGAATAAAAATACCGGTCGGAAAGAACATAATAACCTGCTCGCAATGCCGGAATTATTTGATTCTCCAACCTATCGGCAAAATCAGTAGTGTAAAAAAGGCTCATAGTTTTGCGACCAAGCGTATGGCCGCGCTTTGCTTGGTCAAGCCCCTCTTGAGTGAGTTCCGAACGGCTCAAGCCGGTATCGAGCGCTGCATGCCCGATTGTTTCAAGCCAATCACGCAAAAGCATAATTTGTGTGGAACGCCCTACAGAATCCGGGCCTTCCAAAACTATCAGTCTTCCAGTTAGCGATTCCAGGTCCACTCCTGGTATTCCGTCACCGTAAAATCGAAATCTGCTCACTGTTCTCCCTCTGGCGTGCTCTTAAGCTAACTCCGCTTTCTGCCAGCCTTTTGGCTACTATGCGCCGCACTTCTGATTGCTGTTCCTCGATGGATCGCGTGCCGTCTATTACGGTAAGCCCAAACTCGTCAATCATTTCATCGTATTCTCTCATTATCCTGGCTTGAAATAACCTAAAACTTTCCCGGATATCGTTAGACAATCCAATATCCATTCCAGCTTCGTAGTATTTTAATTGCGTTCGCCCGGTCAATATTCTCTGCAAAGATACCTCAAGTGGTACTCTAAAGTAAAACGCTATATCTGGTTTAACGCTGAATGAGTATAAGTTCCTTACCCAAGCGCGTGATACTCCGCGAGCCACATCTCGAGCAAATGCAGTATACACATAACGGTCGGCTAAGACGATTGCGCCGGCCTTCAAAGCGGGAATGATTTGGTGTTCAGTCCTATCAGCGAAATCGGTTGCGTGTATAAGGCTGAAGGTTGTAGGCGTCAGTACTTTTCGCTTCTTCCCTAATTTAGTAGTGCCCTTCACTAATGGCGATGAGTTCCATTCACTGAAGAAAACATTATATCCTTCACTTATAAGCCATTTATTCAAAAGATGAATTTGCGTGCTTTTCCCTGAGCCGTCTATTCCTTCAACTATAATTAGCATACCAGATCCGCTCTCGACAAGCGGTCCTTTGGTATCCAAAACAATCACCTCTGTCATTTATTGGTTTTTCTATTTTTCAGATGTTTTTCGCTATTTTCTCACCGTGCGCTAATATAACACGACCTACTACTTCACACAAGTATCATCTTGGCAGTTAAATTATGTGTAAGCAAATGTTAAGAATGTTGCGCTTCACCTTACAATTACCTATATTATATTATTGCACGTAAACGCGGCATGCTACACATAAAACAATCTTAATCTCTTGCAAAATGGAGCATTGAATGAAGGCTTATACGGAATATCTTTGGTTTAACACTCCAGAACGACGCGCTTTTGTGAATATAACCGATAAATGCGAGGAAATACTAGAAAAAAGCGGCATAAAAGAAGGTTTTATGCTAGTTTCTGCTATGCACATAACTGCGGCAATCTGGGTTAACGACAATGAAGATGGCATACTTGACGATGCCATGGATATGCTTGATCGCTTAGCCCCCTACGGTCCCAATTATCGTCACCACAGAACTGGTGAAGATAACGGCGATGCCCATTTGAAAAACTTGCTCACCCATCATCAAGTCATTCTGCCAATAACTGACGGAAAACTTGACCTTGGTCCGTGGCAAACGGTATTCTACGCAGAGTTTGACGGTAGAAGACGCAAACGCGTCATCGTAAAAGTAATTGGCGAATGACCGACTTTAATGAAACTGTGAAATCGGCAATCGGTCTGGGCGCCAATATCGGAGAACCGATTAAAACAATAAAATCAGCGC
>FWPV01003861.1_pt1 | contig 33099 bp, 35 predicted proteins | sample 2228371 | NCBI WGS metagenome assembly FWPV01 (sample SAMEA103939776, study PRJEB20133) | metagenome
AGGGGGTGTGGGGGAGGGGGTAAGGGGCCACCGCTCCTTAGCCCCCTCTCCCACGCCTGCTTGGCCCGTCTCTCAATCATTTTTACTCTTCAGCACGGCCACGAAGGCGCTTTGGGGGATGGTGACCGAGCCCACCATCTTCATGCGCTTCTTGCCTTCTTTTTGTTTTTCCAGAAGCTTGCGCTTTCTCGTGATGTCGCCGCCGTAGCATTTGGCGGTGACGTCCTTGCGGAAGGCGCTGATGGTCTCCCGGGCGATGATTTTGCCGCCGATGGCCCCCTGGATGGCGATCTTGAACTGCTGCCGGGGGATCTCTTCCTTAAGGCGCTCGCACACCCGCACGGCCCATTCCCGGGCCCGCTCCCGGTGGACGATCATGGACAGGGCGTCCACCTTCTCGCCGTTTAAGAGGATGTCCAGCTTCACCAGGTCGCTGGGGCGGTAACCGATGAGTTCGTAGTCGAAGGAGCCGTAGCCCTGGGTGACGCTTTTCAGGCGGTCGTAAAAGTCGATGATGACTTCGGCCAGGGGCAGGTCGTAGCTGAGCTCCACCCGGCCGGGGGAGGGGTTGCTGAAATGGGGGTTGACGCCCCGGCGCTCCAGACAGAGCTTCATGACCGCGCCCACGTAACGCTCCGGGATAATGATGGCGGCCCGGATGTAGGGCTCCGCCGTCTCCCTGATCTTCATGGGGTCCGGGTAGTGCTGGGGGTTGTCCACCGCCAGCACGGTGCCGTCGGTGAGGGTGAACTCGTAGCGCACCCCGGGCACCGTCATGATGAGGGACTGGCCGAACTCCCGGGCCAGCCGCTCCTGGACGATCTCCAGGTGCAGCAGCCCCAAAAAACCGCAGCGGAAGCCCTGGCCCAACGCGGCGGAGGAATCTTTCTGATAGACCAGGGAGGCGTCGTTCAGCTTGTATTTTTCCAGGGCGTCGGCCAAGGCGGCGTAGTCGTCGTTGCTCACCGGGTAGATGGAGGCGAAGACCACCGGCTTCACCTCTTTGAAGCCGGGCAGGGGGGCGGCCGCCGGGCGGGCGTCGTGGGTGATGGTGTCGCCGATCCTGGTGTCGGCCACGGTCTTGATGCCGGCGATGAGGTAGCCCACCTGGCCGGCGCTCAGTTCCTTGGCGGGTTGCCGGCTGAGGCCGAAGCTCCCCACCTCCTCCACCTTGTAGGCCGCGCCGGTGGACATGAGGCGGATGGTGTCGCCGGGCTTCACCTCGCCGTCGAAGACCCTGAGGCTCACCACCGTGCCCCGGAAGCTGTCGTACTGGGCGTCGAAGATGAGGGCCGTCAGCGGCGCGGCCGGGTCCCCCTGAGGGGGCGGGATGCGGCTGACCACGGCCGCCAGCACGTCCCCGATGCCGATGCCCTCCTTGGCGGAGCAGAGCACCGCGCTTTCCGGGTCCAGGCCCAGCTCCCGTCTGATCTGCTCTTTGGTGCCGGGGATGTCGGCCTGGGGCAGGTCGATCTTGTTGATCACCGGGATGATGGCCAGGTCGTGCTCCAGGGCCAGGTAGAGGTTGGCCAGGGTCTGGGCCTCCACCCCCTGGGAGGCGTCCACCAGCAGGAGCACGCCCTCGCAGGAGGCCAGGGCCCGGGAGACCTCATAGGAGAAGTCCACGTGGCCCGGGGTGTCGATGAGGTTCAGGGCGTACTCCCGCCCGTCCGCGGCCACATACGGCAGGGTGATGGTGTTGCTCTTGATGGTGATGCCCCGCTCCCGCTCCAGGTCCATGGTGTCCAGCATCTGGTCTTTGAGCAGGCGCTCGGGCACCATGATGGTGGCCTGGATGAGGCGGTCCGCCAGGGTGGACTTGCCGTGGTCGATATGGGCGATGATGCTGAAGTTCCGGATGTTGTGCATTAGGAAAAAATATCAGGGGTGATCTGGCAATATGTTACTCATCTGGGTTTTCGGCGCGACGGCCGTTTCCCAAATACTTCCGCAAGGCCTCCAAATACTTGCCGGCGTAGGCCACGAAGTCCCCGGCCACGATGAAGCTCTCGCTGAGGCGGCTGTCCGCTTCCTGCAGCCGGAGGTTTTTGGCCACCAGGAAGACGTTTTTGTGCATCGGGCCCAGGGGGCCGGAATAGCGGTAATAGAGGTTGGGCACCCGGCGCACCGTCACCTTGAGCCCGCTCTCATCCAAAATAGTAATTTTATCATAAAGTTGTTTCCCTGTCTCCAGGGGTCCGATGATGGTTCCCTTGACCACCAGACACTCGCCCCGGCCGTTCAGCATCGTAAGCTCCCGGTCGATCTGCCGCAGCAGCCCTTCCCGTTGGGCCGGTTTCAGGGGTCGCTCCGTCAGGAAATAACCCGCCGGCCAGGATTTGCAGGTGAGCGTCCGGACCCCGTCCTGGGCGGCGGCGTACGCACTGCCGCCCTCCAACAGGGCCAAGAGCATCAGGCTGGCAAGCCAAAGTCCGACGGTGCCTCCTGGCCTGCTGGTTAGCCATCGCATCAGCCTTTCCCTCCCCGACCCCTGACTTGCCCGCAAATCCCTCAGCCTGCGCCCACCTCCCCCAGGACCTGCTTGAGCTGTACAAAGCGCAAAAGCCCCGTTTTGGTGATGAGGCCCCGCAGACGGCCGCCCTCCATGACCAAAAGGCGTTCCTCCCCGCCCCGCAGCATGCGGCCCAGGGCCTCGGCCAGGGTGGCGTCCGGAGAAATGATAAGGCTTTCCCCCAGGGGCTCCATGACTTCCTGAACCGCTACCTGCTCGTACTGTTCCCGGGGAATCTGCCGCACCTGGTTTAGGGACACCACCCCCAAAATGCGTCCCTCTGCGGCAACCGGGAAGCCCCGGTAGCCGAAGCGCAGAATGTAGTCGTGCACCAGTTGGGAAACGGGGAGGTCCGGGGGCACCTGCACCACCTCCCGCACCATCACCTCGGTCAAGGGCACGCTTTCCAGGGCCTTGCGGATGACCAGCTCCTCATAGCCTTGCACCGACATGCTGCGCAGAAACATGCCGATGAACAAAAGCCAGAGACCGTTCACCAGGGCGCCGGCAAAGATCTGCAGGCCGCCCAGGAGCATCAGGGCCACCGCGAAGCCCTTGCCGAAGTCGCTGGCCACCTTGGTGGCGTAGGTCTGAGAGCCGGTCTTCCACCACAGCAAGGCCCGCAGCACCCGGCCGCCGTCCAGGGGAAAGCCGGGGATGAGGTTGAAGAGCCCCAGGGCCAGGTTGATCCAAGCCAGGTAGCCGGCCACCGCGGTGAACAAGGGCGGCACCATGCCCGCCACGGCTCCTTTCAAGAGGGCAAAAAAGGCGGCCAGTACAAAGCTGCACAAGGGTCCCACCAAGGCCACCCGGAGCTCCACCCGGGGGTCCCGGGGTTCCTCCCCCATCTTGGCCACCCCCCCGAAAATGAAGAGGGTGATCTCGGGAATCTCCAGGCCGGCCCGGATGGCCACCAGGGAGTGGGAAAGCTCATGGAGCAGCACGGAGGCGAAAAAAAGCAGCGTGGCGGCCAGTCCGGCCAGCCAGTAGGCCTGGGCCTCATAACCCGGAAAGTGGCGGGGAAAATAGCCCGCCGCCAAGGCCACGAACACCAGGGTGAAGACCACAAACCAGGAAAAGTCCAGGGTGATGCGGATGCCAAACACCCGAAACAGGGTAAGGCCGGTGGACCCGGCGGCGCGCTCTGCCATCTCTTTGCCTCCCGGAAAAATCTCCTCTGTCCGCCTTCAGGGCCGATCAAAGACTCTGGTTTCGCCAAAATCCAGCACGGTGAATTCAGATGCGGGGATGCCAGCTTCCTTCAGGGCTTGCCCCAGCAGGTGGGGCGGCTCCCCCAGGGGTTCGTCGGTGAGGGGGAAGGTGCCCCAGTGCATGCCGATGGACTGTTGGGAGCCCACGTCCTGGTGAATCCGCACCGCTTCCCGGGGGTTGCAATGCATGGGCTGCATGAACCAGCGGGGCCGGTAGCCCCCCAGATGAATGAGCGACAGGCGCATGGGACCCAGGCGGCGGCCGATTTCCCGGAAATCCGGTGAGTAGCCGGTGTCCCCGGTGAAAAAGACCCGGCCGGCCGGCCCCTCCAGGACCCAGCCGCACCAGAGCGTCTCATTGGCGTCCCACAGGGTGCGCAGCGAAAAATGCTGGGCCGGCACCGCCTGGAACCGAAGAGGCCCGAAAGAAGCGGACTCCCACCAATCCAGTTCGGTGACCCGGTTCAATCCCTGGTTTTGAAACCACTTGGCCAGCCCCAGGGGAACAAAATAATGTGTCTGCGGCCCCAGACGGGCAATGGTGCGGGCATCCAGGTGATCATAATGATTGTGGCTGATGATGGCGACGTGGATGGGTGGCAACTGCTCAAACGGGACCCCCGGCGGCACCACCCGCTTGGGGCCGACGAAGGCCACCGGCGAGGCCCGCTCGCTGAAAATGGGATCAGTCAGGATATTCAGGCCGCCGGTCTGCACCAGGAAGGTGGAGTGGCCGATCCAGGTGACCGTGAGCCGCGCTGGATCCGGATGGTGCAGGTGATTCAGGTTTGGCGCCCGCACCCGGGGGCAATATGCTGAGCCGTCAGCCGACCAGGCCGCCTCTTCCCGGGGCCCCAGCCCCAGGCGCCATCTCAGAAAATCCAGAAACCTACCCCTTTCCGGCAAATGGGGGTTACGGAACCCGCCGGCCGTGTGATGGGCCGGCCGGGGGTTCCCCTCGGCGAAGCCCTGGCCCGCAAGATAAGCCGCCAGCAGGCCCACGCTTGCCAGGACCAGCGCCACCGGAAAACAAGAGGCCATGGGAAAACGGGTCAAGGCTCAATGGTTCGGCTTGGAAGATTGCCTTCTATTATCCCATGGCCCGGAAGCCTTTGCATGGATTTTCGGCGTGGTCCATGCGCCCCTTCCTTGCTGGGCGGCGATAATTTGCCCCCGGAATCATTCTTATGGTAAAGATGAGCTGAGACTACTGCAAAGGCACCGGGGCCATGGCCGAGGGTAAAGTAGAAAACGGCAAGTTCTGGGCGCGCTGCGAGGTGTGCGGCGGCTGGCGGCCGGTGGAGTTGTCGCCATGCGGCACGGAGCCGTTTTTCGCCCACTTTCAGGCGGAATTTTCCTGTTGCCGCCGGACGCAACAGGCAGTGTTTACGGTGGAGAAGGATGAATTGGACTTTCATTGAACCGCCGCCTGGAGTTGTCCCATGAGTCTCACCATCTGTCGGGAATGCGGACGGGACGTGAGCGCGGACGCCTTGGTCTGCCCCCACTGCGGCGCAAACAACCCTGCCGGAACCATGCCAAGCTTTGGGCGGATGTGGGGCTTTGAATGGCGCTCCCAGACGGAAATCCTGGGCTGGCCCCTGGTGCATGTGGCGCTGGGCCGCAATGCCCAAGGCCGCCTGCGGGTGGCCAAGGGCGTCATCGCCGTCGGCCAGTTCGGGGTGGGCCTCATCACCGTGGCCCAATTCGGGGTGGGGCTGCTTTTCGGCTTCGGGCAGCTCATCTTAGGCCTCAGCGCGGTGGCTCAGGTGGCCCTCACCGCCTACTTCGCCGTGGGGCAGGTGGCGGTGGGCTACGTGGCCATCGGCCAGATTGGGATGGGCGAATACGTCCTGGCCCAATTGGGGTATGGGCGGCACTTATGGACCCAGAAGATAAGGGACCCGGCCGCGGTGGCTTTTTTTCAGGCATTGTGGGAGAGCCTGAAGACTTGGCGTCCCTGAGGAACGGGAAACTCCTGGCCCCCCAGCGGTAACTCAGCTCTGTCGGGGGGAGGGATATCTCCCGCCTCCGGCCCGCCCAGCCCAGCCAGATGAAGCTGCCAGCCCCCCAGCCTGCTTCCAGGGAGGCACCCGACAAACCGCCTTTCCGGCCGCGGTGCTGAGATTTACTGCCATTCTGGGGGTTGGGCAATCCCGTTGCCCGGCAATCTTGCGGTGAACCCGGAGGGGAGGGCCACTTGCGCATTAAGGTGGGCTGCTGCGGCTTTCCGGTGAACCGGAACCGCTACGCCAGCCAGTTGGCGGTGGTGGAAATCCAGCGGACGTTTTACCAGCCCCCCAAGCCGGAGACGGCTCGCCGCTGGCGTCAGGAGGTACCGGAGGACTTCGAGTTCACCCTCAAGGCCTGGCAGCTCATCACCCATGAGCCCTCAAGCCCCACCTACCGCCGGCTGACTTTGCCACTTTCCGAGGCGGAGCGCCGGCAGGCCGGGGCCTTCAAACCCACGGCGCTGGTCCGTCGGGCCTGGGAAGAAACCCTCCTCATCGCCAAAACCCTCAAGGCCAGGCTGGTGGTCTTTCAGTGTCCGGCCAAATTTGATCCCACCCCGGAACATCTGGACAACCTGCGCCGCTTCTTCGGTGGCCTTGACCGCCAGGGCCTCACCCTGGCCTGGGAACCCCGGGGTCCCTGGCCCCGGCAGGAGGTCAGCCGCCTCTGCCAGGAGTTGCACCTGGTGCCGGTGGTGGATCCCTTGGTGGTCCCGCCCCACCCAGGCCCCCTGGCCTATTTCCGGCTGCACGGCAAAACGGGCTACCGCTACCGCTACTCGGACCGCGATCTGGCGGAACTGGCCGGCCTGCTGGGCGCTTACGAGGAAGCCTATGTCATGTTCAATAATCTCGCCATGTGGGAGGATGCCAACAAGTTCCAGCGCCTGGTCAGTTAGCCACCGCATGCAAGAGTCCGGGGCGACTGCCTTGCGGAACGGGCCCAAAAAAAGGGGGCCGAAGCCCCCTCTAAGCCGAACCGGCCAAGCCGGAAAAATGTTGGCTCCTTAAGCCTCCATAAAGGGGTTGACGATGTGGATGGGCACCCGGGCGCCTCGGATGACCTTGCCGGCGACGCTGCCGAAGGCGGGGGTGCGCTGGTCCAAAGCCCCATAGCCCCGACCGTGGGTGGTGAGCACGATCATATCCGCTTTCACCTCGTCGGCCTTTTTCAGGATCTCAGTGGCGGGGTCGCCGGTCACCACCTGGATATCCACGATGGGGCAGCCCTCCAGGTGGGGCCCGCATACCGTCTGCATCTGCTCCTTGGCATGCTTCAGCTCATAGTCGTGAAAACGCTTGATATGCTCCTCTTCCATCACCCCGTAATGGGGGAGCAAGGCGTTCAGGTCGGTGCCCACGTACAGCATCACCACCTTGGCGTTGTATTTCTGAGCCAGGGAGGCCACGTGCCGGGTGGCCTTGAGGGAATTTTTCGACAGGTCCGTGGGCCAGAGGATGGTTTTGACTTCCATGGAGGAGGCCTCCCCTTTTTTCGATTAGGTAAAAAGTAATATGCACCGGCCGCCGCGTCAAGCTCAGGTGGGAGAATGCCCCTGAGGCATTCTCCCACCCTGCCGTTTTGCCCTCGGCCGTCTGGTTAGGCCCGGATCTCTTCCTTGACGCTCACCGCCACCTTGTAGAGCACGGTGAGGATCAGGAAGCCGGTGGCCCAGATCCCCAGGGTGATGACGGCCTCGGGGATGGTGGGCCAGTACTCGGTGATCTGGTGCATGGGGTTGGGCACGAAGCCGCCGGTCATCAGTCCCAGCCCTTTATCAATATAAGTGGTGACGATGATCAGCCCGCAGGTGAGGGCCAGGGTGTTTTCATTTTCCCGGATCCTGGGACTTACCATCATCAAGGCGGCGATGCACATACCCACGATGGAAAACCACATCCACGGCACCAGCTGACCCTTGCCCTGGAGGCCGTAGAACAGATAGTAGAAGTGGTCCATGTGTTCGGGGATCTGGCTGTAGAACACGGTGAACAGCTCGCAGAAGAAGAAGAAGACGTTCACCAGGATGGCATAGGTGACGATCTTGGCCAAGGTCTGGATCTGCTCCCGGCCGGGGTCAAAGTTGGTATAGCGCCGGACCAGCAGGCAGAGCAAAATGAGCAGGGCTGGACCCGCGGCGAAGGCCGAGGACAGAAAGCGGGGGGCCATGATGGCCGTGAGCCAGTAGCCCCGCCCCGGCAGCCCGGCGTACAGGAAGGCCGTCACCGTGTGGATGCTGGGCGCCCAGGGAATGGAGAGCAGGATCAGGGGCTTCAGCCATTTGGGGGGCGGCACCTGATTGCGCTCCGCCTCCAGCACAAACCAGCCACAGACGATGTTCAGGAACAGATAGCCGTTCAGCACAATCATGTCCCAGAACAGGATGGAGTTGGGGGTCGGGTATTTGATGACGTTGAAGAGGCGGTCGGGGCGGCCCAAGTCCACGATGATGAACAGCAGGCACATGGAGACGGCGGCCACCGCCAAAAACTCGCCCAGGATGGTGACCCGGCCGAAGGCCTTATAATTGTGCAGGTAGTAAGGCAGCACCACCATGACCGCGGAGGCGGCCACGCCGACCAGGTAAGTGAACTGGGCGATGTAAAAGCCCCAGGTAACGTCCCGGCTCATGCCGGTGATGCCCAAACCGAAGGAAAGCTGCTTGAGGTAAACCAGGAAGCCCACGGCCGACAGAGTGGCCAGCACCCCCAGCAGCATGAAATAGCGTCTGCTTCCGACAAAGGCGTTTTCCAGCATGGTGACCTCACACGATATAGTACACCTGGGGGTTGGTGCCCAGTTGCGGTTTGCGCCGGATGGTGTAGTAGGACTTCAGGGCCGTCCGCACCGGGGAGCCGGGGTCATTGAGATTCCCGAAGATGAGGGCCCCGCCGGAAGCCTCCACGCAGGCGGGTTCTTTGCCTTGGGCCAGGCGCTCTTCGCACAAGAGGCACTTTTCCACCACGCCGATCTCCCGGGTGGGATAATCGGGATTGGGCTGGGCGATGTAGGGACGCGGATCCCGCCAGTTGAAGTTGCGCACCCCGTAGGGGCAGCCCGCCATGCAGAACCGGCAGCCGATGCAGCGGTGCATGTCCATCATGACGATGCCGTCGGGCCGGCGGTAGGTGGCCTGGGTGGGGCAGACCCTGACGCAGGGCGGGTTGTCGCAGTGGTTGCACAAAAGCAGAAACTGCATGCCCTGGAGTTTCTCCCACTTGTGGTCCTGCTCGAAGCCCACGAAGGCATGTTCGTAAGTGTCGGTCCAGATCCACTTGATCTGCCAGCGGTGTTTCAGATCGTCGGATAGGGCCAGCTTGGGATCCGGGGGCTCCTGGTAATTGGGCACATTATGGAGGGTGTGGCAGGCTTGGATGCAGCGGGCCGCCACCTTGTCGGTGAGCTTGCGCATATCCACCACCATGGCCCAACGCGTGCCCGTGGCCTCGGCTTTGGCCGCCGCGGCTTCCACCTCCCCGGGGAGTACCAGTTCAAAGGCCGCCTTGCCGCCCAGCCCCAGGAGACCGGCCAGTTTGAGAAAGTCGCGTCTGGTGATCATCACTTCGCCTCCGCCTTGGCCACGTTCTGCTCTTTGGTCTGGTGGCAGCCCCAGCAGTTGGGCACCACCGCCACGTAATTGTGGCACTGATCGCAGAATTGGGATTTATTGGAATGGCACTCCATGCAGTTGTTGGACAGACTGGCCAGCACCTTTTTGCCTTGGGAGTTGGTGACGTAACGCTCACCGGTGCGCACCACCTGCTCCCGCCAGTCCCATAGGAGCTGCATGTGGTTGGCCCGCATCCATTCGGTGGCTTCCACGCACTGGCGGTCCTTTTGGGCCAGCTTCTGGATGGCAGGAGTGTCCAGTTGGGGCTGGGGCACCGGCTTGGCCTGCCCCATGTTGACGAGCAGGGGGGCGCCGAACACCACCGCGAAGATGACCAGCCCCAGCAGCACGGCCTTGGCGCTGTAAATCTTCTGGTCAACGGTGGGCTTGGGCGCAAACCAACCGAATTCGTTCTTATAGTCAGCCATTTATTCCTCTTCCTCCCCACCTTCTTCTTCGCCGAAGCCCACCAGGGGGCGATCCCGCAAATCGGTGGTGCGCTCGATCTCGCCGTCGAACACCAGGGCGTTGCCCACCAGCTCAGTTATGCCGGTGACGTCCACCTCCGGCACCCAATACTGGAGCAGGGTGGGCAGGGTGGCCCGGTCCAGGGCGCAGATACAACCGAGGTGGTTGACTCCGTAGCGCTCGTGGACATACCGCACCGCGTTGGCCCGAGCGAAGCCGCCCTGCATGCGGAGTTCCATGTTTTCATTGGCGTTGATGCCGCTGGAGCTGCCGCAGCAGAAGGTCTTTTCCCGGATGGTGTTGGGGGGCATTTCGAAGAAATGGCCTTCGGGGAGCACATTGTTGATGATATAGCGGGGCTCCTCGAAGATGCCCATGCCCCGGCTGGTGTTGCAGGAGTCATGGAAGGTCAACTTGATGTGCGCGTTGCGCTGGGGATCCAGCCGCAGCTTGCCGTGCTTGATGAGGTCGGCGGTGAACTCCGAGATGTGCACCATTCTGTGCACCTTGGCGTTCTCAAAGCGGGTGCCGGTGATGGGGGAAACCGGTTCCTCCAGGAAGCTGGGGACCTGGCCGTAATAGGTGGGCATGTACTGGTTGCAGACCCGCCACATGTGGCCGCATTCCCCACCCAGGATCCATTTCACCTTGAGGCGTTTGGCCTCCTCGTAAATCTTGGAATTGAGGCGTTTCCCCATCTCATGGGAGACGAACCAGCCGAAGTTGCCCCCCTCCGCCGCATAGGTGCTGAAGGTCCAGTCCAGGTCGAGGTAGGTGAAGAGCAAAAGGTAGCCCATGAGGGTGAAGGTGCCGGGATCGGCGAAATAGTCGCCGGAGGGGGTGACGAACAGGATCTCGGCCCCTTTGCGGTTGTAAGACACCGGAGTCGTGATGCCGGTGATGCGCTCGTTCTCCTCCGCCAGGAAGTCAATCATGTCCTTGAAGGCCTGGGGGGTGGCGCCGATGTGGCTGCCCTTGTCGTAGCACTGGGCCACCGAGGCCAGGGCCCAGTCGATGTTGATGCCCACCGAGGCCAGCATTTCCCGGCCCAGGAGGGTCATTTCGGCCATGTCGATGCCATAGGGGCAGAAGACCGAGCAGCGCCGGCAGATGGTGCACTGATAGAGATAGAAGAACCATTCCTTGATGACGCTTTCGTCCAGGTCCCGGGCCCCGGCCAGATCGCCCAGGGCTTTGCCGATGCGGGTGAAGTAGCGCCGGTACACGCTGCGCAAAAGCTCGGCCCGCAGCACCGGCATGTTCTTGGGGTCGCCGGTGCCCAGGAAGAAGTGGCACTTGTCGGCGCAGGCCCCGCAGCGCACGCAGATGTCGAAGAAGAGCTTCAGGCTGCGGAACCGCTTCAGGCGGTCCTCCATGCCCTCCAGGACGATCTCCTTCCAATTGGAAGGGAGTTGCCAGTCCTCGTCGGCCACCGACCACTGCCGGGGATAGGGGTAGTCGATCCACTCCATCCACTTGGGGGCGGCGGCGTTGCAGTAGGTTCCGGGGCGAAAATCCGGCTTGGTCTCCATCCAGCCCCGGGCCGGGGGCTGGTAGTTGACGCGGGCTAATTCATCAGGCTTCGGAAGTTTCGACATAGGTTATTCCCCTTCCGCTTCCGCAGTTTCGGGTTCCTTTTCCACCGGGATGCCGGCTTCATACATGGCTTCCCGGAACTGGTCTTCGTATTCCATATAGGGGTGGAACTTCACCGGATAGTTCCAAGGGTTGACGTGCAGGTTCCAGCGGTTGTCGCCGGGCATATTGCGGGTGGGGCTCAAAAACACCCCGGGCGCATGCAGCAGCTTGCTGTAGGGGAAGTAGGCCAACAGCACGCACACCAGGAACAGATGGACGTAGAACAAGGGGGAAATCCCCGCCGGGATCACCGGCTTCAAGGTCACCAAACCCATGACCAATTGCTTGACGGCGGTGATGTCGGTCTTGAAGAAGTAGCGCAGCAGAATGCCGCTGGTGGCGATGCTCAAGATCAGGAACAGCGGGAAATAGTCGGCGGCCAGGGTGATGTAGCGCAGATTGGCGTTGGCCAGCCGCCGTCCCAGCAGATAGAGGAGCCCCAAGACGATAAGAACATCCGTGAGATAAAAGGTGGGGATGAAAAACTGCAAAAAACCGTCGATCTCGCCCAACAGGGCGATGGGATGCGGGGTCGGTTCAAAGAAAAAGCGCATGTGCCGAAGCACGATGATGAGGAAGGCATAGTGAAAGGCGATGGCCCCCAGCCACAGCCACTTGTAGGACCAGTGCACCAGGCGGGCCTTTTCCGGAAACTTGGCGTCCGGCATGAGCTCGGTGCGAGTGTTGCGGAAGAGGCTGCGGAAGGCCAGGATCTCCAGGGCCATGCGGCCCAGGACCCAGAGCTTGCTTTCCGGGTTGTCCAGCTTGTCCGCCAACGTCCGCTTGATCCAGGGCAAAGACCTTCCTTGGGCGGCGGTGGTGGGGATTTTGAAGGGTACCGGGGACCGGGCCCATTTGATGACCCGGTAAATGATCCCTTCGAAGAAAATCAGGAGGGCCAGATACGGCACCACCACTCCGAACAGGAGCTGGAGGTTGCCCCGGGCCCCCACGTAGGCCACGGCGATCAGTCCCAGGACCGCCACCAGGGCCACCGTGATATGACGCTGAACGAAATTCATGAACGGTCACCTCATGTAAATTTGACCGGCGCCAACCGGGTTACAGGGTGTCGAGATCCACTCCTGCCCGGCGGAGCAGGCCGCTGACCCGCGCCTTCACTTCCTCCACCCGAAGGTCGGAGAGCTTCTCCCGCCGCTTCATATAGACGTCAAACCCCAGCAGGGCCAAACCGTCCAGGCGGGATTCCCACTCCAGCAGCTCCTCCGCCAACGCGGCGTCGGTCTTGAGCTCTTTGGCCAATTCCTCCCGAATGATGGGCTTCAGGAAAAAGACGAAGGCCAAGGCCTGGGAGGGGGTGAAATTTTGCACCGCCCAGATGCGCAGCACCTCGTCCAGCTGAGCGGAGGCCGCCTCGGGTCCCAGGTCGCCCAAGAGCACGGCGAAGATCCCTTTCAGCCCCTCGCTCAGCCGATGGGCCACCGGATTGCTAAACCGGTCCGCCTCTTTCCGCAGGAACCCTGCGGTTTCGGGGGGGTAGCAGGCAAACACGCGGTCGCGCCACTTTTCCAGCAGGACAGGACGCTTCTCGGTCAGGAGTTGTGTCAGATTCATGGGCCCAATGTCGCAGCGGTTGTGAATGTTACAACATGCGCAAACTTTTCGTCAAGGGAAAAATCACCCCCCCGGGCCCGCCATTGATCCTGGCTGCCCACCTCCCTCAAGAGTCCGGCCGGTCTTGCTCGGCGGACCTGCCGGGAGGCTCAGGGGATGACTTGGGGACCTTGCGGCGCACCGCGTTGAGCATGACCGAGAGGCGGGTGCAAAGCCAGCCCAGCTCCCGGGGGTTCAGGCTGCGGCGCCAGACACCATCATAATACCAATCCAGAAGGTCGAAAAGATAGGTGTTACACAAAAGCACAAAGGTGAGGACCAGAAGCCGCTCCGGGGACGCGGCGCCCAGAAGCCCCAGGATGAACTTGGCCACCAGGAAGGCGACAAAAAACCGCACAAAAAAACTGAAGAGGATTTTCATGGCCGGTAGTGCAGCGGCGCCAGGGCAGCCCGCCAGTGAGGCAGGGGAAAGACCTGCCGCCAGCCTTGGCGTTGGCCGTGATTGTATCCCAATCCGGGAAAAGTGCAATCGGGTGACCAGGCCCTTGCCATGACCGTCGCCCAAGGCTATACTCACCCCCATGATTCTTCTCCATGAGTTTCGGGCCGGTCAAGTCAGCGTCCCCTTCGGGCTCGCCGATGAGCTGCCCCCGTGCTGTTTTCAGTGCCCCTATCTCATGGCGGAGGAAAATCCGGTGTGTTATTGCGAGCAGCCTTTCTATTACTACTGCATCTATTCCTGGCCGGATAGACTCACGCAGGTCACTCCCCCCTGCCTGGCAGGATCCATGCCCTGAACCCGCTGCTTGCTCCACTCCCCTGCGTACTGCTCCGGATGACGCGGGGCCCTGGACTCCCCTGTGGTTGGACCGCCCGTCCCGCGCCTTTTTCCGGCGCGGCCGCTACCACCAGAAAACCGGGTAGCGCCGCCGGGGTATCAGATTGTTGAACAACAAGGCGGTCAGAAGCAAAAGGAGGGAGCCGGCCGCCACCGGCAGGAACACGAAAAGATAGCCCAAAGCTTGGATCTTGGGCCCGCCCACCACCGCCATCAGCGCCGTGGCGCCGCCCGGCGGGTGGAGCGTGCGCGTGGCGAGCATCAAAGCGATGCTGCCCCCCACCGCCAGACCGGCGGCCAAGAAAAGGTGCGGAGAGAGGAGCTTGACGGCGGTGACGCCGACGAGGGCCGACAGCAGATGGCCCCCCACCAGATTCCGGGGCTGGGCCAAGGGACTTTGCACGGCGCCGAAGAGGAGGGTGGCGGAGGCCCCAAAAGAGGCGATAAGCAGCACCAAGTCGGTACCTTGCAGCAGCCAGGACTCCAAGGCGGCCACCAGTCCGATGCCCCCAAAGCCCCCCAACCCCGACCAGAGCACCTCACGCCACGACACCCCGGGGGGAGGGCTGGCGCCGCCGGCCATCTTCCCGAAGTAGGCCCGGATCACCTTGCGCCCCCGTGCTTCAGGGCCCGGATAAGGTCTCCCCGGCTGACGATGCCCAGCAGGCGGCCGTCCTCCCCGGTGACGGGAACTCGGTTGATGTGGCGGGCGGCAAACAGCGCGGCAATTTCCCCCACCGGAGTGTCCGCCCTCACCGTCAGGGCCGGCGTACTCATCAGGTCCCGGGCCGTCTGCTGCTTGATGGGCAGGGCCACACACCCCTTGGTTTGCAGGCAAACGGCTACCAGGCTCATAAAATTGGGGGAAGCGGCCCCCAGGCGCTTCAAAAAATCCCGTTCGCTGATCACGCCCACCACTCGGTTTTCCTCATCCACCACCGGCACTCCGGAGACGTTGGTCCGGCCCATGGTCTCGGCCACGCCGACCAAGGGGGTGTCCGGGCGCACACTCACCACCTCCCGGGTCATGATGGTCTGGGCCTGAACCTCCCTCTGCAGGCGCTCCACGGCCACTCGGAAGGCCAGGCGGTACACCTCCCGAAAGTCCTGAGGGGTGATGTCCAGATAGCCGGGAATCTCCTTCATGGCTTCGTAAATGTCCTGTTCGGAAAGGTCGGGAATACCCACTTCCGGTTCCGGCCGGGGCCTGCCGTCAGTCACCTCGCACCTCCTGAAACATGCCCGGCCCAGGGAGGATATCCACCCACCCCGGCCCGCTTTTCATCAATGGACAAGCCCGGCGGCAGAGCTCAGCTTTTGCAGCCTGGGGAGGAGGGCGGTGAGCGCCTCCTCCCGGCTGGGCGGAGTCGGAACCCCGCCCATTGCCGGCCCTGCTTCCCCTACGGAGCGGGCCAAGGGCAGGTATTCCTCCCAAAGACGCCGGCCCAAGGGGCCGGGCCAAGCCTGCTCCAGGGCGGTGAAAAAACGCACCAGGCGGCCAAACCGGGCTACCTCCGCGGCCTCCTGGGGTTGGCGGCGCGCCTGCCGGCTCCACACCCGTCCCGCCACCGTGCGCAGGTCGTCATAGAGCCGGGTGCGGATGCGAACCTTGAGGGAGTCCTCCAAAAGGGCGAACTCCGCCGCCACCGTCGCCAAAACCCCCGGGGAAAATATTTGATTTAACAAGATTTCCCGACAATAAACCGCAAAGCGGGCCTTGCAGTCGTCCATGGCCTTGAGGAAGGCGGGGTCCCGGCGCCAGGTTTTCAGCTCCGCGAGAGACACTCCGGCGGCTTGAGCCACCCAGGCCAAGGTGGCGCTTCCCAGGTAGGCCTGCAACAGCGCGGCGGCATACTGGCGGGGAGAAAGGCCGCCCGGGTGCCGGGCATACCGCCCCAGCTCCGTTTCCAGCCACTGCTGGTAGAGGAAAGGCGAATCTTCAGGCCATTCCATGACGATCTTTAGCTCCCGCCGGCAGGGCGGCAAGAGCCGCCCCCGACCTTCCGTCCTGGCGGGGGCCGGACCCGGATTGCTGGGGACGGGCTGACCTGGCCGACCTCCGGTGAGCCGTCCGCGCCTTTTCGCGACGCGAGCGGGTTTGCGGTTCCCCATCTCGGGACATGTACGATACAATACCCCCGGAAGTGGACAGCAAGCGCGTTAAAGGGCGGGGGGTTGGCCTCCCGGCCGGACTCCGGCCGCCGCCCCTCACTTCTCGCCTTCCTGGTCAGGGGAAAAACGTTAAGGGGATCGTCGGGTTTCCCATCGGACCGGCCGGATATTCCCGGCCTCTCCCAAACCCGGCCAGCGCCCTGCCGACTTTATCCTACCCGGATTTCCGCAAAAGACAAGGAGAGCCTCATGCCCGCCTACGGCCTGGAGCACCACGGTATTCGCAACGTGGCCGCCGCCCATTGGAATCTCAGTACGCCGGCTCTATATGAAAAGATTGTCTCCCACGGCGAGGGGCTCATTGCCCACCTGGGTCCGATAGTGGTGCGCACCGGCACCTACACCGGACGCTCCCCCAAGGACAAGTTCATCGTGTATGAGCCTTCCAGCGCCCAGCACATCGCCTGGGGAGACCAAAACACTCCCTTGGATCCGGAAAAATTCGACCTCCTCTATTATCGCCTGCTGGCCTATTTGCAGGGCCGGGAGGTTTATATCCAGGATTGCTACGCCGGGGCCGATCCCCGCTACCAGATCCCCATCCGCATCATCACCACCTATGCCTGGCAGAGTCTGTTCGCCCGCAACATGTTCGTCCAGATCAAGGACCGGCAGCTCCTGGAGGACCACCGGCCGGATTTCACGGTCATCAGCGCCCCTGGCTTCCATGCCGTGCCGGAACTGGACGGCACCAACTCCGAGGCCTTCATCATCGTCAATTTTGGCCGCCGCCTCATCATCATCGGCGGCACCAGCTACGGCGGCGAGATCAAGAAGTCCATTTTCACCATTCTCAACTATTACCTGCCCCAGCAGGAGGTGCTCTCCATGCACTGCTCCGCCAATATGGGGGAAAAAGGCGACACCGCCCTGTTTTTCGGGCTTTCCGGCACCGGCAAGACCTCGCTGTCTGCCGACCCGGAGCGCCGCCTCATCGGAGACGACGAACACGGCTGGTGGGGCGAGGGCATCTTCAATTTTGAGGGTGGCTGCTATGCCAAGGTCATCCGCTTAAATCCCCTGGCGGAACCGGAAATTTATGAATGCACCCGGAAATTCGGCACTATCCTGGAAAATGTCACCATAGACCCCACCACCCGCCGCCTGGACCTGGACGATGACTCCCTTACCGAAAACACCCGGGCAGCCTACCCCATTACCCACCTGAAAAACATTGTGCGCTCCGGCATGGGGGGCCCGCCCCGCCATATCTTCATGCTCACCTGCGATGCCTTCGGGGTCCTGCCGCCCCTTGCCAAACTGACCTCGGAGCAGGCCACCTACCACTTCCTCAGCGGCTACACCGCCAAAGTGGCGGGCACGGAGCGGGGCATGAGCGCCGCGCCCACCGCCACCTTCAGCACCTGCTTCGGGGCCCCCTTTATGGCCCTGCCGGCAAGCGTCTATGCCCGCCTGTTCCGGGAAAAGGTCCTCCGGCACAACGTCCAATGCTGGCTGGTGAACACCGGTTGGACCGGCGGGCCCTACGGGGTAGGCCGCCGCATGGACATCGCCTATTCCCGAGCGCTTCTGCGGGCCGCCTTGAGCGGCGCCCTGGAGGGGATCCCCCTGCACCCGGATCCCGTCTTCGGACTTCTGGTCCCGGCCACGTGCCCCGGGGTGCCGGAGTCCCTCCTGCACCCCCGCTCCACTTGGGCCGACCCCGCGGCCTACGACCAGACCGCGCTGGAGCTCATCGCCCGCTTCCGCCAGAACTTCACCCAATACGCAGCCACCGTGGAGGCTGACATCCGGGACGCCGGCCCCGGGGCCTAAGGAAAAAGGAAGCCAAAGGGAAGGGCCGGCAGCGCCGGCCCCCCTTTCTCTTAATAGGTGCCCAGCCAAGCCAGGCTACTTCGGTTCTTCCTCCACCTTGCCCTTGGTCTTGGTGCCGCACATGGGGCAAAGGATATCGATTTCCTTTTCGTCGCCGATGAATTTTTCCCGCAATTTTTCCGGCCCCAGGAACGAGATGTCCCCGCAGGCGCAGGCAGGACACTCGGCCCGCACGGTGTATTTCCTTTTGGCCATGGCCGCTCCTCTCTGAGAAAATTTTCGGACCTCTGGGCCTTCCGTCCCCCGCGGTCCGGCCCGTCGCTATTCATGGTAACCATCCCTCCCCAACCCGGCAAGCAGCCCCCGCCTCCCCCGGACCGATTTTTTCCCGGCGGCCCTGACGATGTCCGGCCGGCCGTCACGTTGCTTTTCGGCCGGCTCCCGGCTATAATGAAAAGCAGAAAGATTTTCGGTAACTTGAGGCGAAGTTTGGCGATCTGAGGAAAGCGGCCCCACCCGGGCCAGGGCTTCTCGCGTCCTGCTTACGCACCTCGCCAAGCTGACAGGAATGGCGAAGGGCACGAGGGAACGCCTCTCCTCACGCCTGAAGCAAGCGCCGTCTCCTCGCCGGAAGGCCCAACCGATGCTCGACCCCCATCAGGAAAAGATCCTCATTTTGGATTTCGGCTCCCAGTACACCCAGCTCATTGCCCGGCGGATCCGGGAGTTGAAAGTGTACTGCGAAATTCACCCCTTTCTTATGCCCCTGGAGAGGATCCGGGAGTTTGGACCCAAGGGCATCATCCTTTCCGGCGGACCCCGCAGCGTCTATGAGGAAAACGCTCCGTTGCTGGATCCCCAGGTTCTGGAGCTGGGGGTGCCGGTGCTGGGGATCTGCTACGGTCTGCAATTGTTGGGTCACCTCCTGGGCGGTCGGGTGGTCCCTGCCGATTCCCGGGAATACGGCCGCAAAAGCTTCGCCATCCGGTACTTTGACGACCTCTTTCACGGGCTGGCACCCGTGGAGACCGTGTGGATGAGTCACGGCGACCGGCTGGAAGAGCTCCCGCCCGGCTTTGAGGTCCTCGGTTCCAGTGACGCCTGCCCGATAGGGGCCATCCGGGACCCCAAACGCCGTCTCTACGGGGTCCAGTTCCACCCGGAGGTGAAGCACACTCCCCACGGGCGGGAGGTCCTGAAGAACTTTCTCTTCCGCATCTGTAAGCTCCAGGGCCTCTGGACCATGCACTCCTTCATCGAGGCGGCCACCGCCTCGATGCGGGAGCAGGTGGGGCCTGAAGACCGGGTCATCTGCGCCCTGTCCGGGGGGGTGGACTCCTCCGTCACCGCGGTTCTCGTACATCGGGCCGTAGGCGAACGCCTGACCTGCATTTTCGTCAACAACGGCCTGCTCCGCAAAGGCGAAGCCGAGGAGGTGGTGCGCCTGTTTCGGGATCACCGGCACTTGAACCTGGTGTATGTGGACGCCGGCAAGTCCTTTCTGGCGCTTCTGCAGGGCGTCACCGACCCGGAGGAAAAGCGCCTCCGCATCGGCCGAGAGTTCATCCGCATCTTTGCCGAGGAAGCCAAGAAGATCGGGGGGGTCAAGTACTTGGCCCAGGGGACCCTCTACCCCGACGTCATCGAAAGCGTCTCCTTCAGGGGGCCTTCGGCCACCATCAAGACGCACCACAACGTGGGAGGTCTTCCGGAGGTCATGCCCCTCAAGCTCCTGGAGCCTTTGCGGGAGTTGTTCAAAGACGAAGTGCGGGAAGTCGGCAAGGAATTGGGCCTGCCGGATTCCCTCCTCTGGCGCCATCCCTTCCCGGGGCCGGGCTTGGCCATCCGCATCCTGGGGGAGGTCACCCCGGAGCGCCTGGAAATCCTCCGGGAGGCCGACGCCATCGTCATGGAGGAGATGGCGCGAAGCGGCTACGCCCGCAAGGTGTGGCAGTCTTTCGCGGTGCTGCTGCCCATCCGGACCGTGGGCGTCATGGGCGACGAACGCACCTACGAGCACGTGGTGGCCCTGCGCATCGTGGACTCCACCGACGCCATGACCGCAGACTGGAGCCGGCTGCCCCATGACTTTCTGGCCCAGTTGGCCAACCGCATCATCAACGAGGTCAAGCGGGTAAACCGGGTGGTGTACGACATTTCCAGCAAGCCCCCGGCCACCATTGAATGGGAATAACCGGCGAGGCCAAAGTCCGATATGAACGCCAGCGACCGCGCTCCCCAGGCCGAAGTGGCCCCCACCCTGTTCTTCCGGGAAATCCTGGGGCAGGAGCGGGCCTTGGGGTATCTGAAAACGGCCCTCAGGCAGGGGCGGCTGGCCCACGCCTATCTCTTTCTGGGCCCCGAGGGCGTGGGCCGGGCGGCCACCGCCATCGCCTTGGCGGCCCGGCTGAACTGCGCGGCGCCCACCTCCGAGGACGAAGCCTGCGGCCGCTGCCCCTCCTGCAAACGCCTGGCCGCCGGAACCCATCCGGATTTTCACCGGATCCGCCCCACCTCGGAGGGCCGCCAGCCCCAGATTAAAATCGAGCAGATCCGGGAATTCAGGAAACTTACCGCCTATCCGCCGCTGGGGGGCGGCTGGCGGGTGGTGCTGATCAAACCCGCCGGAGCCTTAAACGACGCAGCCGCCAACGCGTTGTTGAAAACCCTGGAGGAACCGCCGCCCCGCCACCTTCTCATCCTGGCCGCCGGTCAGGAAAGCGACCTCTTCCCCACTTTGGTGTCCCGCTGCCAAAAACTGGCCTTTGCCCCCCTGCCGGCCGGCCTCATCCAGGGGGAACTGGAAAAGCGGGGCCAGCCCCCGGCCCAAGCCGCCCTGGTGGCGGCCCTGAGCGGCGGTTCCCTGGGCAAGGCCTTGGCTTTGGACCTGGAACAGCTCCTCAGCCAGCGGGACCAAGTATTGGCCGACCTCCATTCCATGGGCCGCCAGGGGGATGCCGGCGTGTTGGACTGGGCCCAGCGCCTGGCAAAAAACGTCGCGGAAGCGGACGCCTTTCTGCTTTTGGCCGAGCTCTGGTATCGCGACCTGCTCCTCCTGCACACCGGGGCCGCCTCCGGCTTGGTGGCCCACCAGGACCGGCTGCCGGAGCTGACCCAGGAACTATCATCCAACCCGCCTTGGCGCTGCTTTGCCCGGCTTGCCGCCCTGGCCCAGGCCCAGCGCCACCTGGCGGCCAATCTCAACCCGGAGCTCACCTTGGACATCCTGGGCTTCCGGCTGGCGTGGAAGTGAGGCATGGATATCGTCAAAGTGCGCCTGGCCAGCGGCGGCCAATGCTGCACCCTGGGGGATAGCGAGGAACCGTTAACCCGGGGGAACCGGGTGGTGGTGCAAACCGCCGAAGGCCCGGAGCTGGGCACGGTGGAGGCGGTTTACCGGGGATTGGACTTGGCCAGCAAGCCGGAAGCCTTACCGGCCATTCTGCGCCTGGCCGGCCCAGAGGATTTGGAACAGGCCGAAAAAAACCGCGCCCTGGAAGCCCGAGCCTTCGCCTTCTGTCAGGATCGCATCCTGATGCGCCAACTCCCCATTCATTTGGTCAGGGCGGCGGTGCTTTTTGATGGCAGCAAGATCATCTTTTATTTCACCGCGCCGGGGCGGGTGGATTTCCGGGAGCTGGTCAAGGATCTGGTGCAGGAGTTTAGGAGCCGCATTGAACTCCGGCAGATCGGGGTGCGCCACCGGGCCAAGATGGTGGGGGGACTGGGGGTCTGCGGCCAGAAATTGTGCTGCGCCGCGTTCATCCGGGACTTCGAGCCGGTGAGCGTCCGCATGGCCAAAGAGCAGCAGCTCAGCCTCAATCCCAGCAAGATCTCCGGCGTCTGCGGCCGCCTCATGTGCTGTCTGACTTACGAGTACGCGGCTTATCAGGAAATCCGCCGACACCTGCCCCGCATCGGCAAGCGGGTAAAGCTTCCGGACGGCGAGGCCAAGATCATCCGCTATAACATGATCCGCCAGAGCGTCACCCTGGAGACCGCCCAGGGTGAGGAGCGGGAACTGCCCATTGCAGAGCTCCCCATAACCCCGATCCTGCCGTCGGAGGGCTGCGCATCAGCCCCGGAAGAACCAGCCCCGCCCCCCAGCGGGCCTGAGAGCGCCAAGGGACCTGCCCCTCCCGAGGAAGAGTGAGCCAATGGACGATATGGACAAGGTTCTGGACGCCCTCAAGATCCAGATCAAAAAGGAAATTGTGGACCATTACTTCTCGGAACGGGTCTATCTCGAAGAGGAGGTGAAGCAACTGGAGGAGGAGGCGGCCTCCTACCGCCAGGAGGCGGAGCAGGTGGGCCGCCGGTTTCTGACGCTCTACGCCGCCTTGCGGGATGAAGAACTCATCGCCCAGGTGATGCGTCTCGTGGGCCTGAGCCCCTGGCCCTACTACCAGACTTTCCAGGAACTCTCGGCGGCCCAGCGCCAGGATCTGCTGGCCGGGCGGCCGCGGCGGGGCTTCACCGCCTGGCGCCGCTTCCGCAATCTGGTCTTCGACGTCTATGCCGAGCTCGCCCGCGCCCTGGCTGCTCTCAAGGAACGCTACGACAAGATCCAGATTCACCTCACCCTGCTGAACGAAGACGTGCAGAAATTTAACCAGTCCTTTGACTTCGGTCTCATCGCCGCCCAGTTGGAGGCCATGGAGGGCGGCGGCGAGGTGATCTCCGGGGGACTGTTGGCGCCGGAGCGCGAGGAGCTCTCCACCCGCATGCGGTTCAAGCGCCGGAAGTTGACGGACGAGGACTTGCCGCCCCTGCCGGTCCTGCCGCCCCTGGAGACCATCAAAGGCTCTTTGGAGAAAATTTTGGCGACGGCGCGACGGTAAGGCGGGCAGGCTTCGCAGGTGAGGACTCCTATGAAAATGTGGCCCAGGGTGCGGCCCTTCCTCAGGCTCCTGGCGGTGGCATGGGGAGTCTGCCTGGTCGGGATGGGGTGCGCCGGAACCTATCAAGTGAAGATCAACGGCTACAGCGATCCCGGCTCGCCGGCGGGTTTTGCCCCTGGAGCCAGCTTCCTTGTCCTGGAGAGCTCCACGGCCGCCAATCCGCTTCTGGAACGGGAAATCAAAGCCAAAATTGAACGTCTGCTCATTCTCCGGGGGTTCAGCCTGGCACCCCTGGAGCGGGCTGATTACGTGCTCATGTTCACGTATGGCATCGGACCGAGCCAGACCGCCACTGTGGTGGCCCCTGACTGGAGCATCGGCATCGGCGGCGGAGGCGGCAGCGGCTGGCGCGGCGGCTGGGGTGGGGGCTATGCCTTTTTCTGGCCCGGCTTTGCCACCTATTCCACGGCGGCGTGGTATGACCGCTGGCTTTTGCTTAACGTGGTGGCGGCCCAAGACTACCGGGCCAGCCCCAAATCCCGGCCCCGGTGGGTGGGGGAGAGCCGCAGTGTGGGAACCTCCGCCGACCTCAGGGAGGTGGTCAACCCCCTGCTGGTGGCGGCGTTCAGCCAATTCGGGAAAAACACCGGCAAGGCCGTGGAGGCGGATGTCCGCCTGGACGACCCGATTTTGAAGGAACTGGAGCAGGTGCGCTGAAAGCAGGGGGAACCGGAAGGTCCGGGCGGCTTGGCGCTCTTGGTTTGGCGGGCCTGCCTGCCCGTTTCCGGAGCTGGTCAGGCCGAGAGTCGAGAGCAAAGGAAACCGGAGAGGGACAAGGGCCGGGGCGGGCTGCTGAGGGGAGCAGGCGGACTGTGTTTGCTCAGCGCCCCTTGCCTTTCCTTTAAAGAAAGTCTGGGGAGAAGGAATGCGGAGGGGGTTTGCCCAGTTGCAGGATTACTTCCGGGAGGGTTTGTGGCGGGACAAAGAGGACCGTCATGGCTTCTGGGAGCAGCCCCTGCGGATCCTGCTGCTGGCCGTTCACGGCCTGGTTCGAAACCGTTCCTACCTCCAGGCCGCCTCCCTGGCCTACGTCACCATTTTGGCCATGATTCCACTGTTGGCCCTGCTCTTCACCATCCTGAAGAGTCTGGGGATCCAGCGCCTCCTGGCTGCCCACCTCACGGATCGTCTCTCTCCAGGCTCCCATGAGTTCGCCATTCAAATCCTGGAGTATATCGAGGGCACGCAGGTCACCTCGTTGGGGGTGTTCGGCGTCATCTGGCTGTTGGCGGCCCTCATTATTCTTATGACCGACGTGGAGGTGGCCTTCAACCTCACCTGGCAGGTGTCCCGCACCCGCACCTGGAGCCGCCGGCTGAGCGATTACCTGAGCATCTTTCTTCTGCTCCCCATCCTCATGGCGGTGGCCATTTCCCTGAGCAGCGGCATGCTCAGCCAACCCGATCTGCGCCGCTTTCTCTTCCTTTTCATGCCGGAGTCTTTTTTTTGGGTTACCTCCTCCCTGTTTTCCCTGGGCCTGTTGTGGGTGGCCTTCACCTTTATCTACCTGGTGATGCCCAACACTCGGGTGCGCTTTTTTTCCGCCTTGCTGGGGGGGGTCATCGGCGGCACGCTGTGGCAGGCGGCCCACTATATATTTGCCTGGTTCCAGGGGATGGCCACCTACTACAACGCCATCTATGGGGCTCTGTATCATCTGCTCTTTCTGGTGATGTGGATATTCTGGAGCTGGTTGGTGGTGCTCTTCGGCAATGAGGTGGCCTTTGCCTACCAGAATCTGGCCGGGCTGTCCCGGGAGTGGCGCCAGGCAAGGGCGACCCGGGAGCCGGTGGACGAGTATCTGGCCATGGCGGCCCTCCTCACCATTTGCCGCCGCTTTATCCGCCGGGAGCCCCTTTTGACCCGGGAGGAATTGGCCGCCTCGCTGGCCAGCCCGGATTCGCTGGCCCACCGGGTGATCCGGACGCTGCTGGACTGCCGCCTGGTCCTGGAGGCCGCTGAGGGCGAGGCGGGACAGCCGGTACGGTTGGTGCCGGCCATGCCCCCCGACCAGATGCAGGTGTCCGAGGTCCTGGCCTGTTTGCGCCAGGACCGGGCCGCCCTGCTCCGCCAAACGCTGCGGAAGGCCCCGGAGATGGCTGCGGCCTTGGAGGCGTATTGGGAGAAAGACCAGGGAGCACCCATGGAAAATCTCACCTTGCGGGACCTGGCGGTTTTGGCGGAGAAATCCTCCTGATCCCTATCCGGCCATGACGAGGTGCTGGGGTGCGAGAGGTATGGCGCCTGTGGCGCTATTCCACCATGGTGGTGTTGACGGCCTTCACCGCCGCTCTGTATGCCGCCATCCTCATTCCTTTCAAGGGTCTGCCCCTTATTCCCGGCTTTTCGGAGTTGCGCCCGGCCAACGTCATTCCCTTCACCTTTGGGCTGCTTTTCGGACCTGCCGGGGCTTGGGGATCTGCGTTCGGGAACCTCATCGGCGATTTTTTCGGCACCCTGGGTTTGGGGAGCTTTTTCGGGTTTGCGGGCAATTTCCTGGCCGCCTATCTGCCCTACCAGATGTGGGGCGGGCGCTCCTTGAACCTGACCAGGGGCAGCTTGCCGCGGTTTTTCCTGGCCGGCCTGTTGGGCGCTTTGGGATGCGCCCTGGTCATCGGCTACGGCCTCCAGGTTCTGGGCCTTCTGCCCTTCAGCGTCATTGCTACCGCGGTGCTCATCAACAATGGCTTGATTTCCCTGAGTCTGAGCCCTCTTTTGCTGCGCCTGTTGTGGCCCCGGGTAAGCCGCTGGGACTTGGGCTGGCGGGACCTCATGGACGAGGAGGACCGCCTGCCGGGCCCGGCCCCCCGGCTCGGCCTGGCGCTGATGTGGCTGGGCGCCTTGGGCGGCTGGCTCACGGGGATGGCCGCCAGCCTGCTGCCGGGGGCCTTTGGCCCGTGGCCCCTGGGGATGGTTCTGGGGCCCTTTCTTATGGCCCTTCTGGTGGGTTGTTGCCTGAGGTGAAGAAAAGGCGGGCCCGGCCGGCCAAAGACCTGCGGTCTCCCTAAGAGGCTGCCAACCCATAGTACGGGTCGGAGGTCCGGCCAGGGTTGTCAATTTTTGTCCTATGGAATTGCAGCCATTTGCCACTCATCCGCTTGCCATCCACCTTCACAACCTGACCTTTCGCTATCAAAAGGCGGCCAAGCCGGCCTTGGCGGGGTTCAATCTGGCCATCCGCCAAGGTGAGCGGGTCGCCGTCCTGGGGCCCAGTGAAGCGGGGAAATCCACCCTGGCGCTGTGTCTGAACGGCCTTATCCCCCGCCTGGTCAAAGGGGATTTTCAGGGCACCGTGGAGGTGGCGGGGGACCTCACCACCGCCCGGCGCCCCCGGCATCTGGCCTTTCAGGTGGGCGTGCTGTTTCAGGATTTTGAAGCCCAGCTCTGCTGTTCCCGAGTGGCCGCAGAGGTGGCCTTTGGCCCGGAAAATCTGGCCTTGCCGCGAGAAGAGATCAGCCTCCGGGTCCAGCGGGCCCTCAATCTGGTGGGCCTGGCGGGGTTGGAGGACCGGGACCCGGCCACCCTGTCCGGAGGGCAGAAGCAGCTTCTGGCCCTGGCCGCAGTTCTGGCCCTGGAACCGGCGGTTCTGGTTCTGGATGAACCCACGAGCGATCTGGACCCAGTGCGGGTGGAGGAGCTGTTGGAGGCGCTGACCCGGGTTTGCCGGACCAAGAAGCTTACCCTCATCCTGTTGGGGGAGGACCTCCGTTTGGCCCGGCCCGCCACCCGGGTGGTGCTCATGTCCCACGGCCGGCTCGTGTCCGACGGTCCGCCGGAATCCGTATTGCGCCAAGTGCCATTGTGTCGTCGGCTTGGCCTCCACCCTGCGGAGTTGCCGGCCTTGTTCCATGATTTGGGGGCCACGGAATTGCCCCTCACCCTGGCGGAGGCCGAAGACCTGTCCCGTAAGTTAGGCTGGCGCCCCCGGTTTTCACTCCCTCCTCCATCCCCGCCCCCTGCCGGCCCGATCCTTTTGGCCCTGAACCGGGTCAGCTTCGCTTATCCCGAGGGGCCGTCGGTGCTCCATGAGGTGTCCCTCGACTTTGCCAAGGGAGAGTTCACCGCGGTGCTGGGTCCCAACGGTAGCGGCAAGACCACCTTACTGCTGCTGTTGCGGGGCCTCCTCCGGCCCACGGCCGGCGAGCTGCGCCAAACCCCAGGCCTCAGGGTGGGGTTTGTCTTTCAGAACCCCGATTACCAAATTTTTGCCGAAGAGGTGTGGGAGGAGGTGGCGGTGGGGCCGCGGCTGTTAGGCCTGCCGGAAGCGGCGGTGCATGCGCGGGTGGAGGCGGCCTTGTGCCAAGTGCGCCTGCAGGGGCAGGCCCATGAAGACCCCTTTTCCCTGACCAAGGGGCAGCGCCAGCGCTTGGCCGTGGCCGCGGTTTTGGCTCTGGCCCCGGAGGTCATCATCCTGGATGAACCCACCACGGGCCTGGATTATCGGGAACAGGTGGGGTTTTTCGAGCTGGTGCGGGAATTGAACACCAAGGGCCATACCATCATCATGGTGACCCATTCCCTGTGGGCCGCGGCCACGTATGCCCAAAGGCTCATCGTGCTCTCGCAGGGCCGGGTGGTCTTGGACGGCCCCACGCGGGAGGTGTTGGCCCAGGAGGAGGCCTTGGTCTCCTGCCGTCTCATTCCCCCCGCCACCCTGACCTTGAGCCGCCGCCTGGGGTTTGTGGCTTTGAATGCGGCGGAGTTTGCCCGGGTGCTGGGCCGCTCCTGAACGTGGAGGGAAGTCTTTGGGCAGCCCGCCCGGAGCCAGGCCGCCCCGCATCAAAAAAACAGGCCGGGGGGCGTCCCCCGGCCCGGCGGGCTAAAGGCATTTTCCTCGCATTACCTTTACAGGAAGAATTCCTCTTTCAGAATCGGGGGCTTGAATTCCATCACTCTGAAGAGCAACACCGGTACTGTGGCGTGGGATACCACTTTCTCGGCAGTGCTGCCCAATACCCAGGCCACCTCCCCTCTGCCGTGGGTGGCCAAGGCGATGAGATCGTAGCCGTTTTTGTCGGCATAACCGATGATCTCCCGGGCCGGCACCCCCTCCGCGCAGACCCAATTGACATCCAAGCCTTGCGCCTTGAGATCGGCTCCCGCCTTTGAGAGGAAGGCCTCACAAGCCTTTTTCTCCGCCGTCGGCGCCGCGGCCATGACCCCCGGCGAGGCCTCGCCGACGCCAAAGGCTTCCGTGTGGCAGGCATGGAAAAGCGTCACCTGAGATTTAAAGGTCTTGGCAAGTTCCACTACCTGAGGGAGGATCTTGGCAGCCAGCTCAGAGCCATCCAACGGGACCAAAATCTTCTTAAACATTCCATCCTCCTGGTTTTAGGAATCACTTGCTTAGGGCCGGGCCCATTACGGCTGTTTACCTCCCAAATTAAGACAAAATGGGCAGGGTGTCAACGAATTCTTACGGACTTTCCTTGGAATAAAATGCACTTATGAGCGTGCGGAAGCGCTTCCCACCCATGACCGCCAAGACGCCCCCATGCGCTTGCGGCAAGGGAAGGAGGGCCACCGCGCCCTGGCCGGCAGGTCCGTGGACCTGCCCCTCCCCCCACCCCCCGAGCCGGGGAAGCCAAGACTTCCCCTCCCATAGCCGGCCAGCCTTCTTTTTGCCTGGCATAGGGAAACGACCCCCCTCGCGGCCCCTGCTCCATTTCCTTACCCTGCCCTGGGCATTCGCGAGGGTAAAGGGAGCTCAGGGGAGGCCCCGGAGCATCAGTTCGGCAAATTCCTCTTTCCCCACCGGCAACCGTGCCTCCAGCACCCGATAGAGGAGCACCGGCACGGTGGCGTGGGTAACCACCTTCTCCGCCGTGCTGCCCAGCACCCAGGCCACTTCGCCTTTGCCATGGGTGGCCAGGGCGATGAGGTCATAGCCGTGTTGGGCGGCGTAGCCGATGATCTCCCGGGCCGGCTGGCCTTCTACGCAAGCGAAATCCACCGCCAGGCCCTGGTTCTTCAGATCCTTGGCGGTCTCGGCCAAAAATAGCTCACAGCGCTTGGCCTCTTGGGATATGGCCTCCTGGATCACCCCCGGGGTGGCCTCCCCCACCTGAGGGTAATACACATAGAGCAGAGTTACTTGGGCCTGATGGGTCTTGGCCAGGTCAACCACGTGGGGCAGGATTTTGGCAGCCAGGGCAGAGCCGTCTAAGGGAACCAGGATCTTTTTAAACATATGAGCACCCCTCCTTGCGCTAGTGGCGGACCGACGATGCCGCCCCAAAGAAAGATTTCCTCTAAAGGTAAGCCGACATTGCTAAAGAGTCAATGCGAAGCCTCATCAGGCTCCGGCCGGTTGGGGTCCTTCGGGACATGAGGAGCGGTCGGGGCGCGATGCTTGAACAGGCGGCGCTCCAGAAGCCCCTGCCAAGCGGTGAAGGGTCCGGGATTCTGATCGCGCTCCAGATGATCCTGCATGATGTTGAGTTTGGCGTCCAGGTCGTCCAGCTCATGCACCAAAAGGGCCTCAGGGGTGCGGGGCGGCACCGGTGAGCCGTTCTCCAAAGAGCCATGGTGGGAGATGATGATATGCTCCAACTCCAGAAGCAGGGCCTCGTCGGGAAACTCCACTTCCCGGGCCCCCTGCCGCACCATCTCCCACCCCAGGGGAATATGGCCCAGCAGGCCGCCGGCCACGGTCAATTGGGGGGCGATGGGGTTGGCGAACTCCTTGATCTTTCCCACGTCATGCAAGATGACCCCCGCCAGGACCAAGCTCCGATTCAGATATGGGTAAACCTCCAACGCCCTGAGTGCCAGGCGGGCCACTGAGCAGGTATGTTCCAGAAGGCCGCCCAGATAGGGGTGGTGATTTTGGCGGGCCGCCGGACAGGTCTGAAATTCGGGTTCATACTTCGTAAGGAGATGGAGCACGAGGGCCGCCAGGGGCGGCTCGATGTGGGCGGTGGCCAAATCGGTGAGTTCCTGCCAGAGGGATTGGCGGTCATAGGGAGTAGCGCGAATCAACAGGTCCAGGTCCAAACCAGGGTCACGGCCCCGGGCCTTAAGGTCTGAGACGGAGCTGATGAACTCCACCCTGAGCTGGAGCCGCTCCTGGTAGACCATTATTTGGCCCTTGACGGCCACCGGTTCCCCCGGCTGGAGGGGCCCTGGACATTTGGCGATGGCGTCTTCCCAGACCACGGCCCGAAGGGACCCGGTGCGGTCTCCCAGCTCCAGATCCCAGCGCACTTTCCCTTCGCCATAGGCTTTGGCCTCAAAACGGCGTAACAGGAAGCACTGCTTCACCAGATCGCCGTCCCGAAGCTGGGCAATGAACCGGTGTGGCATGCGCCCTCCTTCTTCGGGGGTGCCCCATCTTACCGGCAGGAGGGCCGGCGGTCAAGGCCCCCGGGGAGACCTTGACATTGAGACGGCTAGAATTATTTTATACCTTGTATGAACGTACTTTTTTGGGGGACCTATTAATTTTTAACTTGACAAGAAATCTGAGACAAATAGAATTTATGTTTTGATTGACTTCACCGTGAGGGTGGCAGGAAGCCTAAAAATCCATGGAAAAAGAATATCTTAAGAAGTTTTTGGACTTGAACGGCGGCAATGATCTCATTGCCTACGATCAGCTCACCTATTTTATGCCCGAAGAGGACCCCGACAACCTGTCCTTTCGGGACAACTTTGACCTCAGCCCGGAAGAAGAACTGGACGTCACCGACCAGTTCGCCGTCACCCCCTATGGCTTGGAGGAGGAGATTCCCGAAGGAGCCCTGGAGGAGGGGCTGGACACCGAAGAAATCCCGGAGCACGAGGGGCTGGTGGCGGCCTATTTCCGGGAGATGCTGCGCTACTCCATCCTGTCCCCCGAAGAGGAACGGGAGCTGGGCCGCATCATCAAACACGGCCAGGAGGCGGTCCTCCAATTCGTTATGGGGGTCAAATCCGATCTGGAGGAAATCAAATACCTCCAGAAGAAGGTGGAAGCTTGGTTTCAGGCCCCGGAGAAAAGCGCTCAGGCCAAAGAAAAGTTGTTCCGGCTCATCCATCAAACGCTGCAGCGGTTCTTGAAACAGAACCCTGATGACCAGGAAATCAAGGACTTGATGCGGCGCATCAAGACCACCGAAGCCGAGGTCACCCATGCCCGGGACAAGATGATCAAGGCCAATCTGCGTTTGGTGGTGAGCATCGCCAAGAAATACCTGCACCGCGGCCTGACCTTTTCGGACCTCATCCAGGAGGGCAACCTGGGCCTGATGAAAGCGGTGACCCGGTATGATTACACCACCGGCTACCGGTTGAGCACCTTCGCCTCCTGGTGGATCCGGCAGACCATCACCCGGGCCATCTATGACAAGACCCGCACCATCCGAATTCCGGTGCACCTGCAGGAGATCCGCAACCGCTGCTACCGGGCCTTTTACGACCTCTTGAAGGAGCTGGGGCGGGAGCCCACCCTGAAGGAGATTTCCGAGCGTTCCGGAGTCACCGAGGACAAGATCCTCATGGTCACCAATCTCTCCGATGAGCTTATTTCCCTGGAGACGCCGGTGGGTGACGAAGGCGACCGGTTGGGCGATTTCATCAAGAATGACAAGGCTATCTCTCCGTACGAGGGCATCCTCGAATCGGAGCTTATGGACAAAACCGCCCATATCCTTAACACCCTGACCCAGCGGGAAGAGAAGATCATGAAGATGCGCTTCGGCATCGGCGATGAGGTGGAACACACCCTGGAGGAGATCGGCCGGGCCTTCAAGGTCTCCCGGGAGCGCATCCGCCAGATCGAGAAAAAGGCCTTGAAACGCCTGAAGCACCCCACCCGCAAAGCGGCCTTGGAGGACTTCCTGGAGTAACCCAGACCAGGAGCCCTGACGCCTTTACGACAAGGAGCAAGGATGGCAGGACCGAACGCGGAAAAATTGGCGGCAGTGAAAGAGCGGCTGCTGGAGCGCAAACGGCGCCTTTGGCAAGAGGTGAAAGAACAGCTCAAAAGCAGCATCGGCGACGGCTATCAGGAAATGCTGGCCACCGCCCGGGACGAAGAGGATCAAGCCGCCGTCAGCCTGCTGGCCGAAACCCAGCTCACCCTTCTGGGCCCCAAACGGCAGGAACTGGAGGCCATCGAGGAGGCCCTGCTGAGGCTGGAAAACGGCACCTATGGCGAGTGCGAGGCCTGCGGCCAACCCATTGAACCCCGGCGTTTGGAGGTCATGCCGGAGACCCCCTTCTGCCGGAACTGTATGTCCCAAAAGGAAAAACTGGCCAAAGCTTCGGCCATTCGGTAAGTTTACAAGCTTTTTGCTGCAACCGGGGCGGGAGGGGTTACACCTCCCGCCTTTTGGGCAGCACATCCCGCCAAGGGACCCGGAGCCCCCTCCCCTTCCCACACGCTCCCCCACTCCCGGTTAACTTTTCCGCGCCGGCCAAGGCACCCATCCGCACGGCAACGCAATAACGGGCACCGCGGGCGCGCTCCCTTCCACCGGCCGCCGTTATAAGCGGCGGTGTCTGAGACAGGGGAGTTCCTGCCGGAGGCGGGTGAGGCGGCTGTGGTCCAGTTCGGCGTAAATGACGCCTTCACCGTCCGGGGCCTGGGAAAGTACGGTGCCCCAGGGGTCCACAATGAGGGAACGGCCGTAGCTGCGCTTGCCGGGGGAGTGTTGGCCCCACTGGGCCGGGGCCACCACATAGGCCTGGTTTTCAATGGCCCGGGCCCGCACCAGCACCTCCCAATGATCCCGGCCGGTGGTGAGGGTGAAGGCGGCGGGGATGAAAAACAGATCGGCTCCCTGGGCGGACAAGGCCCGGTAGAGCTCCGGGAAGCGCAGGTCATAGCAGATGGACAGTCCCGCCAGAAAAGGCGTCCGGGGAACCGGGGCCACCACCAGTTCCTGGCCAGGCCGTACCACCAGGGATTCGCGGTAGTGGGGGCCGTCGGCCAGCTCCACGTCAAAGAGGTGGATCTTCCGGTAAACGGCCAGAATTTTGCCGTCCGGAGCAAGGAAGGCGCTGGTGTTGTACGGCAGTCGTCCCGGCTCGGTGGTCTCGGGGAAGGAGCCCAGCAGGAGGAAAACGCCCAGCTCCCGGGCCAGCTCGCCGAACTCCCGCACCAGCGGGCCGTCCAGGGGCTGGGCCGAAGGCGGATTGGCATCCTCGGGCCCCAGATAGGCGAAATGTTCCGGCAGGGCCACCAACATGGCGCCTTGCACCGCCGCCTCCTGAATGAACCGGCGACACGTGGCCAGATTGTGTTCCAGATCCGCCGTGGAACGGAGCTGCACCGCAGCAACCAGCATGGGAGGACCTCACTTTGGTTAGGTTATGTGGGGGGAGGGCCAGGGACCTTGAGGTCCCTGCCCTCCCCTCATACCCCCCTCCCACCCCCCCGATTATGGGATTGGGGGAGGGGG
>FWPV01003863.1_pt1 | contig 33088 bp, 25 predicted proteins | sample 2228371 | NCBI WGS metagenome assembly FWPV01 (sample SAMEA103939776, study PRJEB20133) | metagenome
GCGCCGCATTGGTTCAGATCCCGCAACGCTCCAGCTCCACAGCGCCACAAAGCCCCGTGTGGGGGCTGTCGGGCTGTGGAGGTGATGCTATAGCGTGCGAGGTCGTCAATTCCAGTTGGTATTACACGCCAGCCGTCTATGCGGCTGCGCCGCACAACGACACGAGGAGCACGCCCTGCCAGGCCCTCAGCCGGCCCTGGGGGGGGTCAGGGGCCGTCCGAACTCCTCCTCGTAGACATCGGCGACATACGCCAGCGCGCGATACACGTAGCCCGGAACGATACGGCGCTCCAGACGGGCATGCTGGTCACGCACGTAGACCAGGTTACGCATCAGTTTCATCTCGATCACCCCACGGGCGAACTCCAGGCCCCTGGTGCCCTTTGTCCGTTGCATCCAGGCGACGAACTTGCGCACCGGCGCCGGTGGCCGTCTGGGGGGCCGGCGCAGCATACGCACGTAGGCGCGCATACCGACGCGCCGATTGCCGCCCTGGGTAGGCTGGCCGAGTTCCAGGTGGGGGCGGATCAGGTTGAAGAGTTCCTCGCCCCGCTCGGTGCGCACCAGGGTCCACTGCCAGCGCTCTTCGGGCGGCAAGGGGGCGCCCATGTAGCCGATGGTCAGATCCGACAGGCCGTTCTGGTAGTCGAAGCAACTCAGACAGGCGGCGGGGAAGATACCCCGCTCACCGCCAAGTTGACGTACGTCAAGATCAACGAAGTTGACCTTCTCGATGTGCCCGTCCTCGTGGCGCAGGTGGACGCGGAAATCCTGCATGAACTCGTGGTGCACGACGGTAGCGGGCGACTTCGAGACCAGGCCGAGGAAGCGCATGAGATCGGGGTAGGCGGTATTATCGGTGCAGGGGATGCCGATCACGTAGAGCCGTTCCAGGCCGAGTTCCTGTTCGAGCGCCCGCAGGGCGTGGACCTGGCAGCCGGTGCCGATGAAGGCGAGGCGTTGCAGACCGGAGGCGCGCACCTCGTCGAGCACTTCCAGGTTGGGCGAGAGACAGGGCTTGTTGCCAGCGGAGGCAATCACCTCGGCGGGGGTGCGGGCGAGGAAGGGCAGGGGCGCCCAGCGCGTGCCGGGCACGGCCCGCGTCGTAATCACCCCGTCCACCAGGCCCTGCTCGAGCAGCAGGGCGCCAAGGGCGGTGACGACACCGCTCCACTGGGCGTCGGGGTTGACCGGGCGCAGCCGGATGATGTGGATCGCGCGGTAGATACCGAAGAGCAACTCATCGCCATCGCGCCGGTTCCGTCCGTGGAGGCGCAATTCGAGCGCCTCGTGCTGGTTGTTGACAAAGACACACGAGCGCGCCATTGCCGGGCGCAACTCACCACCGCATACGCCACAGTCAGAGCAGAGCTTCGGGCGACCTTTGAAGCGCTCGGCCTGGCTGAGCAGGGTGATTTCGTGCAGCGGTCGGGCGGATGTCGTAGCCATACATCTCTCTCTTATCGACCGGGCGAGGCCGCCCTTGCCGGGGAGTTTGCGGCCCCAACAGCGGTTAGAATGGCCGGGAACCCGGGGTTTCCCGGGCCCCTCCCTGTCCCGGGGCAGATGCAGGCGCTCAGTGTTTGCGGTGTGCCTTGAGACATGCCTTATACCAACTGGAATTGACGACCTCGCATGCTTTAGCATCACCTCCACAGCCCGACAGCCCCCACACGGGGCTTTGTGGCGCTGTGGAGTTGGAGCGTTGCGCGATCTGAACCAATGCGGCGCCATCAAGGCGAAACGGTATTACGCTCCCAGCGCCTCTTTGGCAGCGAGCAGCACATCGGCGGTAATCTCGGCGTGGCCGCGCTCACGGGCGTACTTCTCGACATTGGCGCGCACCCGGCCCCGCACGAAGAACGGCACCTTCTTCAGCATCGCCTCGGCCTCGTGGGTCCAGACCGGGGCCACGACGGTCGGCGCCGGGGCGGGCGCGACGGCCACCGCGCCGCCATTGGCAGCGGGCGACGGCGCGGGGTGGGTCACGGGTTCAGCCACTTCAACAGGCGGGGCGAGGGCGCCATTCCCCGCAGGCGCCTTTACTTCCTCTTCCAGGCCCGCGTCGCCGAAGAGATCGATCAAGTGCTTCTCCATGCCCAGGGTACAGGTGGTGTAGACCTCATCGGCGATCACATCGGCGCCATCGAAGCCGAGGAAGGGGCGATAGGCCAGCAGGTGGTTCTCGATATGGGTAGGCGGCGCGATCACCATACAGTTCAGGTCATAGCGACGGGCGGTATGACGCTCCATCTGCGTACCGCAGACCAGCTCGGGGCGCAGCGCGGCCAGGCGGGCGGCGACTTGCTGGAACTCATCGGTGGCGAGGAACTGCTCATCGCTGACGTAGCCCTGGAGCTGTTCGCGCACCCAATCCGCTTCCTTGAGCAAATACGTGCCCGCGCCGACAATGGGCATACCCAGTTCATCGGCCAGGAACCTGACCACACCCACCGTATGGGTCGCATCACCGAACACAAAGGCCGTCTTCCCGGAGAAGCTCTCCATATCGGCGGTGCGGGCGAACCAGGGCACATTGGAAGGCGCCGACATCCCATCGAGGGAGAAGGCGGTGAGGGGCGGAAGCGTAACCGGGGCAAAACCGGAACCCACGGCGCGCGGCCCCACCTGGTTGAGATGCTCAACCAGGGCATGAAGCCAGCGCAGGGTGGGCTGCACGCCAATCGGCGCCTCGCACAGCGCGGGCACCCCAAACTGCGCCTGGAGATGTTCGGCGGCCAGGCGCCCCAGCTCGCGATAGGGGGCGATGGTGACCCAGGCGGCGGGGAGGCGCCGCAGGTCGTCAATCGAAGCGCCCCAGGGAGCGACGACATTCACCTCCACACCGAGCACCCGCAGCATGCGCCGGAGGGCGATCAGGTCATGGCGGGCGTGGAACCCGAGCGACGAAGGGCCGAGAATATTGACGCTGGGGCGGGGCGTCAGGGCCTGGGGAGCGGCATAGCGCCGCACCAGTTCGGTGAACAACCCATCAGCGGCGCGGGTCTCGGCCATGCGGTAGGGATTGGCGTCGAAGACGATCACATCACAGCCAACGCCCGAGGAGCGCGCGGCAATCTCCAGGTTCTCCTGGAGCAGAATGGTGGAACACGACGCCACCACCACAATCAGGTCAGGGTTCTTACTGGCCTCGACCTGCCGCAGGGTTTCGGGCAGGCGAATGGTGCCACGGGCCAGATCGGTGCCGCTGACCACACTGGTGGTCATGGCGGGGAAGCCCGGGGTGCGCTCCAGCATGGTGAAGATCGTTGTGACGTAATCATCGCCCTGGGGAGCGTGGAAGACGGCATGGACGCCGCGCATCGAGTTGGCGATCCGGCCAACGCCGTGGTGGGCGGTGCCCTCGTACATCCAGTAGGCTAGTCGCATCGCTCGTCCTTCTCTCGTGATGGGCGGCCTGCCAGGTCGTTGCTGCAACCGGCGCTTGTCGCGGGCAGGAGCGGTAGCCCCGGCTTCCTCGCCCGCCCGGCAATGGCCGGAGCGCCTGCCACGCAGCGCGATTAGCTGCGCGTGAGCGGAATCACCTCGCCGGGGAGGCTGGGCATCACCCCCGCCGTCCAGACCGGATCGAGGCCGAGCGGGTCGAGTTGAGCGTGACGGCGCAGGGCGCGCGTACACAGATTGGCAAGCGTATTGACGCCGGCCCACCCGTGGATGGGCGAGAAAATAAACTCGGTTCCCCACTTGGCGACCACGCCGCGCCCGATCAGCGGGTTGGCAGTGATAATATTCGAAATCACCAGATCAGGTCGCTCCTCGGCGATAGAGCGGAGCTGGCGCTCGAAATTGGCCTGTTCAACCAGGCGCACGCCCTCCAGGGCCTGCAACTCGCGGTTATGGAAGCGCCGGTTGATGTAGGGGGTGGAGCACTCCAGCACCTCGGCCCCGGCGGCGCGCAAAAACCGCGCCAGGGGCAGTTCCAGCAGTGTATCGGCGGCGAAGAAGACCTTCTTGCCGCGCAGCAGGTCGGTATGCGGCCGGATGCGTTCCCAGGCCCGCGCCTCGCGCTCCGACAGGTCCACCTTGAGGCCAAACTCGGCGGCCAGATCCTCCCAGAAGGCGCGGCAGCCATCGGGGCCAAAGGGGAAGAGCGAGGAGAGCACGGTGCACTCGCGCTCGTTGACAAGCTGGTTGGCGACCCTGGGCAGGAAGGGTTGCAACGGGGCGATCACCGTGCCGCGACCGATCGGCGGCAGCTCGTGAAAATGATTGGCGGGCAGAAAGCCGGCCACGGGAATGCCGAGCCGGGCGGCCTCGAGGGCGAAATCGTCGGCGATGGCGTCGTTGACCGAGCCGAGGAAGACCACGCGCCGGTCATCGGGCGGGGCCACCGGGCAGAAGGGCAGCAGCGCCTGGAGCACCGAGTCCTCGCTCTGGGCGAAGGTGTAATCCAGCCCCGAGGCCGGCACGAACAGCACCGGCACCTCCGGCGTGCTCACCGAATGGGCCAGACCCTCGAACTCCACCTTCATCACCTCGGGGGTGCAGGATGAGAGCAAAAAGATCACCGAGGGCCGATGTTCGCGTTTGATCTCCTCGATCTGGTCGGCAATATGGGGCTGCGCCGAACTCAGATCGCCCTCCTCGAGTAACGAGACGGCAAAGCGGGGTCGGGCAAAGATCATCACGCCGAGGGTGTTCTGGAGCAGATGGGCGCACGTGTGGGTGCCGAGGATCAGGAAGAAACTGTCCTTGATCTTCTGGTAGAGCCAGCCAACGCTCACCAACCCGCAGAACGAGTGGTACAGTCCGTCTTCGCGCGTAAAGGATGCCTTCGGGGGCATAGCTCTCTCCCTTGGGGAAGGCCGATGTATCGCATACCGGGCTACGGCGTCTCCCGCATTATAGCACTTTATGAAAGGTCTTGTTATATAAACATTTTTTGTGCATAGGGTGTGCAGTACTCATTCGGCCCAGTCGCGGGGCACGAGGAAGCGCGCCAGCCCGGCCTCGGGCGAGCCAGGCTCAGGCGCGTACTGGAACTCCCAGCGGGCCAGCGGCGGCAGCGACATCAGGATGGCCTCGATGTTGCCGTCGGTTTGGAGGCCAAAACGGGTGCCGCGGTCGAGCACCAGGTTGAACTCAACGTAGCGACCGCGCCGGTAGAGTTGCCAGCGGCGCTCGCGCTCGCCGTAGGGGGTCGCGAAACGCCGGCGCACCAGGGGCAGGTAGGCGGCCAGGATTGTCGCGGCGCCCTCGCGGACGAAGGCCAGCGCCCGGTCGAAGCCATCTTCACCGGGGAGGTCGAGGTTGTCAAAGAAGATCCCGCCGATGCCGCGCATCTCTTTGCGATGGGGCAGGTAGAAGTAGCGGTCGCACCAGTCCTTCACCGTGGGATAATCCACGACGCCGTGACGCTCGACGTAGGCCTTGAGGGTGGTGTGAAAGTGACGCGCGTCCTCCTCGAAGCCGTAGGCAGGCGTCAGGTCCATCCCGCCACCGAACCAGCGTGCGGTCCCGGCCTCGAAGTAGCGAAAGTTGGCGTGGAAGGCGGGCACGTAGGGGTTACGGGGGTGCAGCACCATGGAGACGCCGGTGGCGAAGTAGGGGCGCCCGCGCGCGCCCGGCTGTTCCTGGTAGATGCTCGGCGGCGCCTCGGCGCCGTGAACGGCGGAGACGTTCACCCCGGCGCGCTCGAAGACGGCGCCCTCGGTAAGCACGCGGGCGGCGCCGCCACCGCCGCCGGGGCGCTCCCAGGTCGCGCCGTCGAAGCGGCGGGGTGGCAGGCCGGCATACGGGGCGCCCTCGCGCTCCACCTCTTCAAAGGCGGCGATCAGGTTGGCCTGGGCCTCGCGCATGATCTCGTGGACCAGTTCACGGGTGTCGGTCAGGGTCATTGGCTGGCCTCGCTGTTGCTCTGCTCTCTCTGCTCCGGTCGTCCATGCGGCTGCGCCGCGCAACGCTAGAATGAAAATCGTATTGTTCCTGGGAGGGCGTAGAGGCGCGGCGCCGCCGCGCCTCTACGCCCAAACCCTCCCGGTGGGGAGGGCTTGCCGCCCACGGGCAGGGATATGGGGAAACCCGGTTTCCCCGTATGTTCACATCAGACTGAGCGCTTCCTGCGCGGCGGCCAGGGTGCGTTCGATCTCGTCGGGGCCGTGGGCGGCGCTCAGAAAGCCGGCTTCGAACTGCGACGGCGCCAGGTAGACCCCGCGTTCGCACATGGCCCAGAAGAAGCGCCCGTAGCGCTGCGGGTCAACCAGGCGCTTTGCTTCGGCCCAACTGGTGACGCGCGCGCTGGCCTCCTTCAAGAAGTAGAAGCCGAACATGGTGCCCACCTGGCCAACCTGGAGCGGCACGCCGCGTTCTTCGGCCAGGGTGCGCAAACCGGCGGCCAGTTCGGCGGCGCAGGCAGCGGCCCGGTCAAAGGGTGTCACGCCCTGCTCCGCCTCGAAGGCGGTGTTGAGTGTCGCCAGACCGGCGGCCATGGCCAGGGGGTTGCCCGAGAGGGTGCCAGCCTGGTACATCGGGCCGGCGGGGGCGACCAGTTGCATGATCGGCGCTTTACCGGCGTAGGCGCCCACAGGCAGACCGCCACCAATGACTTTGCCCAGACAGGTCAGGTCGGGGTCAATGCCCCACAGGCCCTGGGCACCGCCGGGGGCGACGCGGAAGCCGGTCATCACCTCGTCGAAGATCAGCAAGGCCCCGTGGTCGCGGGTCAGCGTCCGCAGCCCTTCGAGGAAGCCCGGCTCGGGGAGCACGAAGCCCATATTCGCGGCGATCGGCTCGACGATCACTGCGGCGATCTGCGCGCCGTGGGTGGCAAAAAGGCTCTGGACGGCCTCGAGGTCGTTGTACTCGGCGGTGAGGGTGTCGGCGGCGGTGCTGGCGGTGACCCCGGGGCTGTCGGGCAGGCCCAGGGTGGCAACGCCCGAGCCGGCCTGCACCAGCAGCATATCGGCGTGGCCGTGGTAGCAACCGGTGAACTTGACGATCTTATCGCGACGGGTGTAGGCTCGCGCCAGACGCAGGGCGCTCATCGTCGCCTCGGTGCCCGAGTTGACGAAGCGCACCTGATCAAGGCCGGGCATCAGCTCCAGCACCCGACGGGCCAGCGCTGTCTCCAACTCGGTAGGCGCGCCGAAGCTCGACCCCCGCGTAACCTGGGCCTGCACGGCCTCAACGACCGCCGGGTGCGCGTGGCCGAGGAGCAACGGCCCCCAGGAGAGCACGTAGTCAATGTAGGCATTGCCATCGGCGTCCCAGATCCAGGCCCCCTGGCCGCGTTCGATAAACAGAGGCGTGCCGCCGACGCCCCGAAAGGCCCGTACTGGCGAATTGACGCCGCCGGGGATCAGCCGGACCGCCTCGGCGTACAGTTCTTTCGAGCGGGCATACCGGTCGCTCATAGTGCACTCCGTGACTCTGCGCTAACCCGATACCCCTGGACAAACTCCACCAGGCGGCGCACGTTGTCCTCGGGTGTTTCGGTGAGGATACCATGGCCGAGGTTGAAGATGTGGCCGGGACGCCCAGCAGCCTGGTCGAGGATGGCTCGCGCGCGGCGCTCGATCTCGGGCCAGGGGCCGTGGAGCGCCAGCGGGTCCAGGTTCCCCTGCACGGCCACGTCGGGGCCGAGCTGGGCCCAGCCATCGGCGAGGCGAATGCGCCAGTCAAGGCCGATGACCTCGGCGCCGGTCTCGCGCAGCAGGGGCAGCATGCCGTTCAGATCGGTGCCGAAGTAGACCACCGGCGGCGCCGCGCCGGGAGCAAAGGCAGCGCGGAAGCGGCTGATGGCCGCCTGGAGGTACGGCAGCACGTACTCGCGGAAGTCGTCGGGCGCCAGGGCCCCCGCCCACGAGTCGAAGATCTGCACTACATCGGCGCCGGCGCGCACCTGGGCGAGCAGGTAGTCGGCCACCAGGTCGGAGAGTTTCTCCAGCAACAGGCGCCAGCTCTCCGGATCGCTGTACATCAGCACCTTGGTGCGGCGGTACTCGCGGCTGCCTCCGCCCTCGATGGCATAGCTGGCGAGGGTAAACGGCGCCCCGCTGAAGCCGTAGAGGGCCGTGCCGGGCGGCAAGGCCCGCTTCACCAGGCGCAGCGCCTCCAGGGTGTACGCCGAGGACTCCTCGGCGACGTAGGGCCGCAGGCTCTCGATGTCGGCCCGGCTGCGAATCGGGTTGTGGATGACCGGCCCCTCGCCCTTCTCGAAGGTGAGTTGAATCCCAAGGCCCTCCAGCGGCGGCAAAATATCGGCGAAGATAATCGCCGCGTCGAGGTGAAACGCCTCGATCGGCTGGAGGGTCACCTCGGCGGCAACATCGGGCCGTTTGACCATCTCGAGGAACCCGTAGCGTTCACGCACGGCTCGATACACAGACATGTAGCGGCCCGCCTGGCGCATCAACCAGATCGGCGTGCGGTCGGTCGGTTGGCGCCGGCAGGCGGCCAGGATACGGTTGGTCATATGACGCCTCGTCTACGTGTTATCCGCGGAGCCAGCGCGCGGCGTCTCTGGCCCAGTAGGTGATGATCATATCGGCGCCGGCGCGAGCAATCGCGGTCAGCGACTCGAGGGCGACGCGCCGCTCATCGATCCAGCCCTTCTCGGCGGCAGCCTTGACCATACTGTACTCGCCGCTTACCTGATAGGCGGCCAGGGGCAACTCGAAGCGATCGCGCACCTGGCGGATAATGTCGAGATAGGCCAGCGCCGGTTTGACCATAAGGATATCGGCGCCCTCTTCGACATCGAGGGTCACTTCACGTATGGCCTCGCGACGATTGGCCGGGTCCATCTGGTATTCGCTGCGATCCCCGAAGCCGGGAGGACTCTCGGCGGCATCGCGGAAGGGGCCGTAGAAGCTCGAGGCGAACTTGGCCGCGTAGCTCATAATCGCCGTCTGGTGCAGGCCGGCCAGGTCCAGGGCGGTGCGGATACGGGCCACCATGCCGTCGATCATCCCCGAGGGCGCGATGATATCGGCTCCGGCCTGGGCATGCACCACCGCAGCCTGACCGAGGATCTCCAGGGTGGGGTCGTTGAGCAGGTAGCCCTCGGCCAGACGTTCGTCGTAATACTTGATCTGCGGCGTGTTGATGATTCCGCAGTGGCCGTGATCGGTATACTCACAGCAACACATATCAGAGATAACGATCAACTCCGGAACGGCGCGTTTAATGGCCGCGGCAGCCCGGGGCACGATGCCGTCGGGGTCGAAGTTCTCGCTGCCCAGCGCGTCTTTATGGGCGGGAATGCCGAAGAGCAGCACGGCGGGGATGCCCAGCTCGGCCAGCGACTCGGCCTCACGCACGGCCATATCTACGGAGAGTTGCGCATGGCCGGGCATAGAAGCGATGGGCCGCACGACCCCGCTGCCATGGCGGACGAACAGCGGCGCGATCAACTGGTCAATCCGCGGCGCCGTCTCGCGCACCATGCGCCGCAGTGTGGCTGTGCGGCGCAACCGCCGCGGCCGAACGGTAGGAAAACCGGACATGCGCGTTCCTCCCTTGTGTTGTTGCGTAAGACCCGGGGGAGGTGTGGAGGTGTAGAGATGTCTTGCTTCAACTCCACACCTCCACACTCCTACACCTTCCCCTCCGCATAATGGGCCACCAGGGCCTCGATCAAACCCTCTTCGGTCGAAACGGTGGCGACCACGGTGGGCGGCAGACCCAGTTCGCGGCAGGTCTCGGCGGTTGAGGGGCCAATGCAGGCCACCAGGCAGCGTCGCGCGGCCTCTGTGCCTTCGGCGCCCACCTGGAGCGTAAAGTAGCGCGCGGTAGAGCCGCTGGTGAACAGCAGCACATCAATCGCGCCTGCGCGGAGCCAGTCTGCCAGTTCCTCGCCGCCGGGCGCCGGCACGGTGCGATAGGCCACCACCCGATCCACCAGCGCGCCAGCGGCGCGCAGGCGCTGTTCGAGTTCCGGGCGGGCAATATCGGCGTTGGGCAACAGCACCCGCCGCCCTGCCGGATCGCCCAGCGCAGCGACAAGCTCAGCGCCAAGGAAGCGTTCGGGCACCGCCGCGGGTTCGGCGCCCAGCAACTCGCGGCAGGCTGCCGCCGTGGCGGGGCCAACCGCGCCGATCTTCAGCGACAGGCGATGGGCCAGCAGCGGCGCCCGCTCACCCAGGGCCCGGGCCACCACTTCGACCGCAGTCACGCTGGTCAGCAGCAGCCATTCGTACATCCCCGCCTCGAGGCGGTTCATAGCCTCGGCCAGGGGCGCCGGGTCCTCAGGTGGGGCGTAGGCGATAGTCGGTCGCAGCACGGGTGTTGCGCCCAGGGCCTCCAGGCGCGCCGCCAGTGCATCGGCGCGCCCGGCAGCGCGCGGCACCAGCACCCGCAGGCCACGCAGGGGCAGGTGGTCGGACCCGGCGCGTTCGCTGTGAGACATAGCTGGCTCCGTATCAGGGGCATAGAAGTGTGGAGGGGTGGAGGTGCGGAGATGTAGAGATGTCTTTCGTCACTCCACACTTCCCCATCTCCACACCTCCAACCCCCGACTACTCCCGGCCCCGACCGGTCAGCGCCGTCAGCACCTCGGCGGCGCCCTGCTCGAGCAAGGCTTCGGCCAGGGCCGTCCCCAGGCTCTCGGCGGCAGCGATGGGGCCGGAACGCTCGCCGCGGACCACCGTCGCTCCATCGAGGGAGCCGACGAGGCCCCGCAGCCGCAGGCGATCGGGCGCTTCGATAGTGGCATAGGCGGCAATCGGCACCTGGCAGCCGCCCTCCAGGCGTCGCAGGAAGGCCCGCTCGGCCAGGGCTGCGGCGCGGCTCGGTCCGTGATCGAGGGGCGCGAGCAGGGCCAGGGTCTCCGCGTCGGTGGCCCGGCACTCGATTGCCAGGATGCCCTGGGCCACCGCCGGCAGCATGGTTTCGGGAGGCACCGGGGCGGCCACAAAGGTCGCGCCGTCGCTGTGCAGGCGCCCGTGGGCATCGAACAGCCCCAGGCGCTCCAGACCCGCGCTGGCGAGCACCAGCGCGTCGTACTGCCCCTCGGCCAGCTTGCGCAGCCGGGTATCCACATTCCCCCGCACATCGCGCAGCTCCAGGTCGGGCCGCAAGGCCCGGATCTGGCAGGCGCGGCGCAGCGAACTGGTGCCTACCACAGCCCCGTGGGGCAGCGCCTCGAGGGTAGCCGCGCCTGTCGCGGCGGCGCCAGTATCACTGGACGTTCCTGCCCGCAGCACCAGCATGTCGCGCGGATCGACCCGCGTGGGGAAGGCCGCCAGGGTGAGACCATCAGGAACGATCGAGGGCAGATCCTTGCAACTATGGACGCAGAAATCCACCTCGCCGGCCAGGAGCGCCTGCTCGAGTTCCTTGACGAACAGCCCCTTGTCACCGACGGCGGAGAGGGCCACATCGAGGATGCGGTCGCCCCGGGTGGTAATCACGCGCAACTCGACCTCAAGGCCGGGATGCGCGGCGCGCAGGGCATCGGCGATCAGGGTTGACTGGGCCAGGGCCAGGCGTGAGCCCCGCGTCCCGAGGATGCGTTTGAGCATATACTCTCCACCATAGTTCGCATGGCCAGCACGACGGGGGACATCGTTCAGACCCGCCTGGCCATCCGACCTTCATCTCCACAGGCGCCCAATGCGACTGCGCCGCGCAATGCCGTGATGAAACGTCGTTCCTGGAATGACTGCGACCTCTCATACCAACTGGAATTGACGACCTCGCATGCTCTAGCATCACCTCCACAGCCCGACAGCCCCCACACGGGGCTTTGTGGCGCTGTGGACCTGGAGCGTTGCGGGATCTGAACCAATGCGGCGCCATCAAGTCGAAACGGTATCACACCCTCTCCCCAGCGGCAGGGAGGAGGGGTGGAGCAACGACAACCGCCGTGCGTCACCGCTCCATTGTCGAAGGCTCCAGATCGAACAGATCGCGCACCATCGCCGCGTAGCGCAGCCCATCGCCTTCAGCCGCGGCATCACGCAGGCGGCGCGTCGGCACGTGCAGCAGCTTGTTCACGATGCTGCGGGTGAGGGCCTCGATCACCGTGCGTTGCTCGGGCGAGAGATCGGCCAGGCGACGCAAGGCCCGCTCCAGTTCGGCATTGCGCAGCGCCTCGGCATGCTCGCGGAGCCTGGTGAGCGCCGGCACGGCCTCCTGGGTACGGATCCAGGCCTGGAAGGCCCGCGTCTCCTCGAGAATGATCTCCTCGGCCCGCTGGGCAGCCTGGGCGCGCTGACCCAGGGTGGCTCGGACAACGTCCTGGAGGTCGTCAACAGTATAGACATAGGCCCCGGGCACACTGGCGACATCGGGATGGATGTCACGGGGCACGGCCAGGTCAATCAGCAGCATCTCGGGGCACGGCGCTGCGCCGTTCACGGCGCACGTGAGGGTTTTGACCGCCAGAGCCTCGGAGATATGCTCACGGTAGATGATCGGCACCGGGGCGGCGGTGGAACTGATCACAATATCGGCGCGCGGCAGCACCGCGGGCAGATCTTCCAGGCCATAGGCAGCCGCGCCGTAGCGTTCAGCCAGCTCGCGGGCGCGAGCGGTGGTACGATTGACGATCATCAACCGGTCGGCGCCATTGGCGAGCAGATTCTGGGCAGCCAGTTCGCTCACCTCACCGCCGCCGATCAGCAGCACCGCGCGGCCCTTCAACTCACCGAGGCGCTGCCGGGCCAGTTCCACACCGGCCTGCGAAATACTCGCCGCACCCTGCCCCAGGGCCGTCTCGGAACGGGCGCGCTTACCGGCCACCAGGGCATGCTGAAACAGGCGGTGCAGCACCGGACCAGCCGTGCCGGCGGCCTGGGCCTGCTCGTAGGACGTGCGCACCTGCCCCTGGATCTGCGCCTCGCCGAGGACCAGCGAGCGCAACCCCGAGGCCGTGGCGCAGAGATGGCGCGCCACCTCCTCGCCACTGTAAAAGTACAGCGTATGAACGAATTCGCGCTCCTCAAGCCCGTGAAACTCAGCCAGAAAGCTCACGAGGCTCTGGGCCGTACTGCCCGCGTGGCTCACGCCGTAGATCTCCACGCGGTTACACGTCGAGAGAATAGCCGCCTCAGCCAGGAGCGGCGGGGCGTCACCGCTCTTACCGGTGAGCCGGGTCAGCGCGGCAGTCATGTCGGTGGTGGAAAACGCCAGCCGCTCACGGATCTCCACCGGTGCGGTGGTATGATCGAGGCCGGCGAGAAGGAGCTTCATGCTCGACCCCCAAATCCTGAGACCAGAGTTCCTGTGCGTGTGGACCCTCGCCCCGCACATCCCGGGCGAGATCCGACCTGCGTCGCGTTACGCGCTCGTGAAGAAAATCACGTTCACACGAGCCGCGATCAACCGTGGGCGCGCCCGTCAACAACCTGCGGGCGCGCCCCGGAGGCCATAGCGCTAAGCGTCAGCCATAGCCAGCGCCGAGGCGGCGGCGGGCGCACGTCCTGCCGCGAAGCCGGGCGCATCTACGCGAGCCAGAATACCGACACAGACGAGCAAACCGAAGGCCGACAGCACAAACACGCTGCCGTAGGCAATGGAGGGCGTTCCGGTCATCCAGAGCACGACGTCGCGCAGCACCCCACCCAGGGCCATGCCAACGCCGCGGAAGACGAGCTGTGCAACCGTCCAGAGGCCGAGATAGGCCCCGGCGTGGCGATCGGTGGTCATAGCCATCAGCAGCCCGATCGCCCCGACAGTGTAGACGCCGAAACCTGCGCCGAAGAGGAAAATGGCCGGGATGAGCAGGACCTGGAGCTTGAAGAAACCTACCAGGCCGATAAGCGCCAGCGGCAAGGCGCTGAGGAACAGACCGAGACGCACCGTGGGCGTTTGTTCGTGCGGGGCGCGCCGACGGGTGATCACCGTGGTGGCGATCATGCTGATCAGCACTCCCAGCCCCCAGAAGGCGTTGAAGCGCGTGGTTGCGCCCACATCGAGGCCAAACACATCACCGCCGAACGGCTCCAGAATGGCGTCCTGGGCGAAAGCACAGATCGAACCGAGAGCCAGCAGCAAGAAGAAGGCGCGGGGCCGTGGATCGGCCCAGATCATCCTGAGCAGAGGTAGAAAGCCGACCGCGGGCCCGGCCTCCGGCGTCGCGGGCGCCGCAGCGCCGCGCCGGTCCTCGCCCAGCACCGAGAAGAACCAGAAGGGGATCGCCAGCCCGACGCCGATGAGGACGGTGCGGAAGAAGGCCTCGGGGCTGTAGTGCTTCATCACGGCGGCGTAGATCCCCGGCACGATCACCGAGGCCACCAGCAGCATGATCTGGGCGATGCTCAACGCCTGGCCGCGCTTGCTGGGCGGGGTGCGATCGCGGATCAGCGCCATGAACGGGCTGCCCGAGATCAGCGTGCCGATGCCGTAGATCAGAAAAGCCAGCGTGGCCAGGATCCACCCGGTGAGCGAGGCGGCGTTTTCGGCAATCTGAAGGGTAGACAGCGGCGTGAGCAGCAGGCCAAGCACCATCAAGCCCCGCCCGGTCCAGATGTAGGGTGTTCGGTGGCGCCCGAAGATGGGATGGCTGTCGGAGCGATTGCCGGCCCAGATGCTCAAGGGCGCCAGCAGGTAGCGCAGCGCCGAGAGCAGCGCGACGGGGGTGGCGAGCACCCCCAGATCGCTGATCAGGACCCGGTTCCAGACAGCCGAGGTAAGCATGTCGGAAAACGCGGAGCCAACGTGGAACGATCCGATCTTGAACGTTCGCGGTAGATTCAGCTTCTCGGCCTGGTCGCTGCGTTCGGTTGTGGTGTGCATCGCTTTACCCCCGCCAGAACATCGGTCGTCAGGCGCCCGTCCTGCCGGGCAGGCCCCCGGGCGCGCCGGGGCGCAGCCCGGCCCTCCGGGCACCGGGCGCCCCGTCATGCATCGCCGGCCACGGCGATCAGTTCGGACAGCGACACCTCCTGCTCGCCCCGGAAGGCGGCAGGGTCAATCTGCCGCAGCAGCACCAGGGTGACGCAGAGGATCAACCCTTCAAGCATAAAGACCACCCCGTAACCGGCCACGGGATTGGCGAGGATGCTGGTGGCGATGTCGCGCACCACACTGGCGAGGAAGTTACCCATGCCTCGTGCCGCGGCATCGGCCATGCCCCAGGCGCCGATGAACAGGCCGGCGTTGGCAGGCGTCGTCATATCGAGCATAAGCGCCAGGTTGGTGGTGGTCGCAATGCCCGTGCCGAAACCCAGAATGGCGATCCCCGGCACGAAGAGGGCCTCAACGTGCAGCATCCCGCTCAGCGTGATAGTGAAGAAGCCCAGAGCCGCCAGCGCGGCTCCCAGGGTTGCGCCGGCCTTCTTGCTGATGAAGCGGCTCAACACAAAGCCGTAGAGCAGCAGGGCCAGCAAGGTCGCCCCGCCCCACACCGCGGTCAACTGGGTGGTCTGGCGCACGCTCATCCCGAAGGCCCGGGCGCCAAACGGCTCCAGCAACACATCCTGGCCGAGAATGGCCGCCAGGAGCAGGGTCAGGTAGACGAAGAAGGCCCGCGCCTGAGGATTACTGACCACGGCCCCGATGGCCTCCTGCGCGCTGTGACGCTCGCCCGCGCGGGTCACCTGGCCGCGCGGCTCCAGCCCGATCAGCCCCAGGAAGCCCAGGGTCAGGGCAATGCCGCCAGCAGTGAAGAAGACGCGCACCAGCAATGCGGGATCGTAGTGCTCCATAGCCCGCCCGGCGATGATCGCCGTGGCGATCACCGCGGTGATCATCATGAACCACATCACCGCGATGGTGCGCGAGCGCTGCCCCTCGTTCGACATATCACTGGCGAGGGAGAGGTAGGAAACCACCGCCAGGTTGTAGCCGACGCCCCAGATCAGGAAGGCGACGAAGGCAAAGGCCAGCCCTGGCCAGAAGCTGGCATCCATCGCCAGCGCGGCAATCGGGGTGAGCACCGATCCGCCCACGCAGAGCAGCAATCCGGCGGCGATGTAGGGCGTGCGCCGGTAGCCCCACAGCGGATGGTTGTCAGAGAACTGCCCGATCACCATCTGCATCGGCGACAGCAGGTGGGGAAGGATGATCAGCCCGGCCACAATGGTTGCCAGGATGCCGAGTTCGTGGATCATCACCCGGTTCAGGACGCTGGTGATCGGGACCAGACTGATCGCCACCGCCATATGGATCAAACCGAGTCGGAAGTTCTTGAACAGGGTCATCGCACGCTCCTGCGGGTTCTTAATCCGCCGCCACGGTCTCGGCGCGCCCGGCCAGGCGATCGCCGATCCGGTCGGCCAGCGCCACTCCATTGTGCCAGCACCTGGGCACGCCCACCCCGCCCCGGTAGCTGCCCAGGAACGCCAGGCCGGGCTGCTCGCGCTCCAGGCGTTCGAGTTCGGCGATCCGCGTGTCGTGGCCGAAGGTGTACTGGGCAATGGCGCGCTCCCAGCGGGTGGCGTGGGCCAGTTCCGGGACGCCCGTAGCGCCGAGCACGGCGGCATTTTCGGCCACGGCAGTGGCGATCAGGTCCTCATCGGGTTGCAGGGCCAGTTCGGGGGCCAGCGCGCCGCCCATCAGCGTTGTGGTGAGCACCCGCCCCGCCGGAGCGCGACCGGCGAACAGCGACGAAGACCAGAGGATGCCCAGGAAACGTCGTCGCTCAGAAGAAGGCGCCAGCACGCCGAAGCCATCGAGGGGATGGGCTACCTGCTCCCGGCGGTAGCCCAGTTGCACCACCGAGACCGGGGCATAGGGAATGCCACGCAGCGCCGATGCCGCCCGCGCGTCCAGCCGGTCAACCAGATCGGCGGCAGCATAGGCCGGCAGGGCCAGGATCACCGCCCGGGCCTCCAGCGTCTCGGGCAGCCGGTCGCGCTCGACCGTCACCTGCCAGAGCGCGCCGTCACGGCGCAGCCCGGTGGCCCGCGTCGCGCACCAGACCCGCCGCGGCCCCAGGGCCGCGGCGATGGCCCGTGGCCACTCGGCGATGCCGCCGGGGAAGCTGAAGGTCAGGCTGCGCATCTTCGGCCCTCTGGGCGTATCGGGGGCGGGCTTCTCACGACCGCTGAGCATGCCCTTGATGATGCTACCGGCGCGCTGCTCGGCCTCCCAGAGGGTGGGGAACGCCGCTTTCACCGAGATCTGCGCCGGGTTGCCGGCATACACCCCCGCGACGAAAGGATCGATCAGGCGCGCCGCCGGCTCGGGGCCCAGCCGCCGGGCAAAGAAGCTCGCCACGCTCTCGTCGTCGCCGGTGGCGCGGGGGATGAACGGCTCGCGGAAGATCCGCAGCTTCGCCGCACTCGAGAGCAGCGGCGTGCGCGCCAGGCCCACCGGCGACATGGGGATCTCCTCGGGCGTGCCGTTGAGCAGCACGTAGCGCCGCTTGCCTTTGCGATCGGCGGGCAGCAGTCGCGCCGTCAGCCCCAGATCGGCAAACTCGGCCCACAGGCGCGGGTCCTTCGTGGCAGCAGTGTTGGGGCCGCAGTCGAGAACGTACCCTTCGGGGGTCGTTATGCTGCGCATCACGCCACCCACCGCGGGGGCGGCCTCGATCACCAGCACGTCGAGGCCGCGCTTGAAGAGCGTGTAGGCCGCGCTCAGGCCGCTGATCCCCCCGCCGACAATGATGGCATCGTAGGTCTCCATGGCGTTGCCTTTCCTCACCGCAGGCAGACTCGCCGCGCGGCGCGAGCCGCCCTAGATCGTCCGTGAGAAGAGTGGTCGCTCTGCCGTGCGCGCCAGATAGGCGTCCAGTTCCATGCACAGGTTGCGCAGGAAGAAACGCCCCAGATCGGTGACCACGATCCGCTCTCCGTCCACCTCTACCAGGCCCTCCTCGGCGCGCGCGGCCACCCGCTCGACCGCCTCAACCATGGCCTCGTCACCCTCGTCAAGCGCGGTGCTGAGGGGCAATTCCAGGTTGCACATCAGGTGCGTGATCGCCGCGCGTCGGCGACGGTCATCGGCGCTGAGCCAGTGCCCGCGGACCACCGGCAGACGGCCCTCGTCCAGGGCCTTCTGGTAGCGACCCAGGTGCGCGTCGTTCTGCACGAAGCAGCCGCCGAGATCGCCGATGGCGCTCATCCCCAGGCCCAGCAGGTGCGGCGCAGGGCGCACGGTGTAGCCCATAAAGTTGCGGTGCAGCCGTTTCTCGCGGGCAGCCACCGCCAGTTCATCGGCGGCCAGCGCGAAGTGATCCATGCCGATCCAGTCGTAGCCCGCCGAGGTGAAGCGCTGCACGGCCTGCTGGAAGAGGCCGAACTTGGCGTAGGGCGAGGGCAGCCCGGCAGCGTCCACCCGCTTCTGGTTGGGGCGCGCCTGGGGCAGGTGGGCATAGCTGAAACAGGCTATCCGATCCGGGCCGAGGTCAATCACCGCATCGAGGGTCCGGGCGAAGCTCTCGGCGCTCTGGTAGGGCAGGCCGTACACCAGGTCGAGGTTAACGCTGGTGTAGCCTGTCGCGCGGCAGGCGACAAAGAGGGCGGCAGTCTGCTCGAAGGGCTGGATGCGCCCGATAGCCGCCTGCACGCGGGGGTGAATGTCCTGCACGCCGAGGCTCACGCGGTTGAAGCCCAGCTCGCGGTAGAATGCCGCCTGCTCGGGACCGCCAAGGCGCGGGTCCAGCTCCAGGGCAATCTCGCCCTCGCGGTCAACGGCGAAGGCCGCGTCGAGCATGGCCATCAGCCGGGTGGCCTGGGCTTCGGTCAGAAAGTTGGGCGTCCCGCCACCCCAGTGGAGCTGCACCACCCGACGCCGCTCGCCCAGCAGCGGGGCCACGATGCTCAACTCTCGCTCGACCCGGTCGAGGTACGCATCAACCACATAGTCGTGCTTCGTCGAGGTGGCATTGCAGCCGCAGTATGCGCAGCGCTCGGCGCAGAAGGGCAGGTGGACGTAGACCGAGAGGGTCTCGTCGGGGCGGGCGGCGACAGCGGCAAGGGCCGCGCGATAGTCGGTCTCATTGAATTGCGCGCTCCACACCGGCACGGTCGGATAACTGGTGTAGCGAGGGCCGGGCTTGTTGTAGTAATCGATCTGCTCTCGCGTCACGTGCACAGGGTCCATGACCTGTCTCCTGGAGCCGGCGCGTCTACCGCGCTGGCCCACCACGCACTGCACTATACCCGCGCCTTCCACCAACCTGCGGTGAAGAAATCTCCGCAGTGGGTGGCGATTCCGTCATAAGGCAAGGTTCGTCGGAGACTCACCGTTCGCAGCGTTCCACCTCCCAGCCCCCACGTGAGGGAGCCGAGCAGCGGCTCACGCCGCGCCGCCGGTAACAATCCCTTCCAGACGATCCTCCAGGTCTTCGTAGATCGACCGCAGGCGATCGAGGGTCTCCTCATCGGCGTCCCAGAAGCCACGCCCACTGGCCTCCAGCAACCGGCGCACCATCCCCGCGGCGGCGTGGGGGTTGAGCCGGGTGAGTCGCTCGCGCATCTCATCGTCGAGCGCGTAGGTCTCGGCAACACTCTGGTAGACCCAGCCCTCCACCGCGCCGGTGGTGGCGCTCCAGCCGTAGGTATTGTTCAGGCGCGTTTCGATCTCGCGGGCGCCCTCGTAGCCGTGGGCCAGCATGGCCTCGTACCATTTGGGGTTGAGCAGCTTGGCCCGCGTCTCCAGGCGCACCATCTGGCTCAACGAGCTGACGCGGGCGCCGCCGGTGGCTACCGCGTCCGAAACCAGCACCTCAGGACGTTTGCCGCTCAGGCGCTCGATGCTCTTGGTCACGCCGCCCAGGCTCTCGTAGTAGGTGTCGATGTCGGAGATGCCAACCTCGAAGCTGTCAATGTTCTGGAAGGTCAGGTTCACGCCGCTGAGAGCCTGTTCGAGCAGACGACGCGAGTCTTTCCATTCGCCGCCCTTGCCCAGGGTGAAGCCCTTGCGACTGAGGAACGCATCGCTGATCTGGCTATCGTCCTCCCACGACCCGCTCTCGATCAGGTGGTTGACGTGGCTGCCGTAACTACCGGGCGCGTTGGCGAAGACGCGGGTGGCTGCCTCCTCCAGCGGCACCCCGAGCGCAGCCGCCTGGGCCAGGGCATTGCGGCGCACAAAGTTCGCCTCGAGCGGCTCATCGGCCAGCGCCGCCAACCGGGCAGCCTTGTCAATCAGGCGCATCTGGCCGCCGAGCAGGTCGCGGAAGATGCCGCTCACCGTCACCACCACATCAATACGCGGGCGTCCCAGCTCGGCCAGGGGGATCAGGGCCACATCGGAGACATTGCCGAGTTCATCGGGCACCGGACGCACGCCCATCAGCGTCAGCACCTGGGCCACACCCTCACAATCGCTCTTCAAGTTATCGCTGCCCCAGAGCACCACCGCGACACTCTCGGGCAGCGCGCCGCTCTCGGCGACGGTGCGAGCCAGCAGTTCCTCGGTCAGGCGCGCAGCCCGCTCCACCGCCGCTGCCGACGGCGCGCGGGCGGGGTCGAGGCTGTACACATTGCGCCCGGTGGGCGCCACACTCGGGTCGCGCACGATGTCGTTGCTCGGCGAAGGGCGCACAAAGCCGCCCTCCAGGCCGTGCAACAGGCCGGCCAGTTCCTGATCGCTCGTCAGTCGGGCGAGCAGGTCGCCCAGGAAGTGGGCCAGCGGCGCCAGATCGCCCGGAGCATAGCCCGCGACCTCCAGGGGCGCCCCGCCCACAAAACGCCGGATGCACTCCTTGCAACCGGCCTCGACCGCGCGCCAGGACTCCTGGGCCTGCAAGTCGCTCGCCACCCGATCACGCAGCGCAGCGTACTCAAGCCCCAGGCTCCGGGCCACCAGCGCTGGCAGGGTCGTCTCCTCGCCGCGCAGCTTGAAGCGGTGGAAAGTCGCCGTAAGAGCCAGCAGGTCCACCAGTTCTTCCGTGGTGGGCGGCGTGCCGAACACATGCAGACCAGCAGGAATCATGCGCTGCTCGATCTGCAACAACTCGTGACTGAGGTGGGCCAGGTAGGCCGCATCGGTGGCGTCCTCGGGCGCCGCATCGCCGCCGAGACCCAGTTTCCCGGCCAGTTCGCGGATGGTCGCCAGCATGCCCGCGTCGGGGCGTTGCCGATAGGCGTCAATCGCGTCTTTGAGCTGGCGCAGCCCCTTGTAGAGACCGGCCTGCTGGAGCGGCGGCACGAGGTAGCTGATCAGCGTCGCGCCGCTGCGGCGCTTGGCGATGGCCGCTTCACTGGGATTGTTGACGCTGTAGAGGTAGAAGTTGGGCAGATCGCCGAGCAGGCGCGCGGGCCAGCAATCGGCGCTCAGGCCCGACTGCTTCCCGGGCATAAACTCCAGCGCGCCGTGGGTGCCGACGTGGATAACGGCGTGGGCGCGGAACTCGTGGCGCAACCAGGTGTAGAAGGCGGCGAAGGCGTGGTTCGGCGCGGCGTCGCGGGCCATCAGCATGCGCATCGGGTCACGCTCATAGCCGAAAGGCGGCTGCACACCGACGAACACATTGCCGAAGCGCCGCCCCAGGATGCGCAGACGCTTCCCATCGCTGAGCAACTCGCCGGGCGCGCGGCCCCAGTGCGGCTCGATCTCCGTGTAGGCCGGGAAGAGCCGCCGGTACTCGTCCACACTGAGGAACCCCGCCACGGCGGCATCGGCGCCGTGGAGCAGCGGCGAGGCCGCGGGGTCGCCGCGGCCCTCGATCACCATCTGGCGCAGCTCCTCAGCATCGGCGGGCAGTTCCACCGTGTAGCCCTGCGCCTTGAGCGCCCGCAGAATCGCGAAGACACTGCGGAAGACATCGAGGTAGGCCGCGGTGCCGACATTGCCCAGGTTTGGCGGAAAACTGAAGAGCACCAGGGCCAGGCGCTTCTCGTGGTTGGGCGTGCGTCGCAGGGCCACCCGGCGGGCGATCCGGTCGGCGATCAGCTCGACTTCGGGTTGCGCGGGCACGAAGGCCTCGGCGCGGGCGGTAGGACCGCCGAAGACCATCGGCTCGGCGGCGCCCTCCAGTTCGGGCACGGCGATGCTGAGGGCGGCCTGCACCGGCGCCAGCCCGCCCCAATCGGCGCGCCAGTCCTCCACGCGCTGGAAAGCCAGCGGCACTGGAGCGAAATAGCCAACATCGAGGGCCTCGAGCGCCGCGCGGGCATCGGCGGGGCGACTCTCGGCGGGGCCGCCGACCAGGGCAAAGCCCGAAGCATTGACCAGCAGGTCCACCGTTGCGCGGCGCGCCTCGCCGGCGGGAGCCTTCTTGCGCCAGCCGCGGGCTTCGGGCGCAGCGCTGAAAAACGCCTCGATTGCCGGGCGCATATCCAGGCCCGAGGCATAGGCCATGCGCGCCTCCAGCCCACGGGCCTCCAGCGCGCGCACCAGCGCATCGAGATGCGCCGTATTGCCGCTCAGGGCCACCGTCCGCAGCGCCAGAATGCCCACCGCGCCCTGCGGCGCGGCCTGGCGGCCCTTCCCCTTCTTCCCGGACTCACGGGCACGGCTCGCGCGCCACTGCTCATAGGCCGCCAGCGTCTCAAAGGGCGCCGGGGCGTCGGGGTGGATCAGCGCCTGCTCGGGGTAACTGACCGGGTCGAGAACGGGCAGTTTGCCCTTATAGCCGGGCACATAGGATTCGATCAGCAGACAGATCAGCCGGTAGAGATTCTCCGGCGAGGCGTTGGTCCAGTACTGATGGGCAACAATATAGGTATAGAGATCGCGGGCCTTACCGGGGATCAGGCGCAGCACCCGCGAGAGGTTGCGCAGCACGGCGAGCTGGCGGCGCGCCTCACCCGCGCCGCCCTGGGGCCGCAGCTTCTTGATCCACTGGCGCAGCGGGCCGCCAGCCTCCTCGCTCTCGCGGGCTGCCAGCACGAACTTGCCGATGCGTGTCTGGCGGATGAGCGCCGGGTTCGAGGTAATGATCAACACCGGGCAGGTGACCCGTTCGAGCAGACGCTCGAGCGGGCGCACATACTCCTCGCCGAACAGGCGCGCGCCGAAGACCAGCGCCGCCCCGTTGAGGTCGCGCTCCAGCCGTTGCCACCCCTCCTCATCGCGCAGCGAGGCGGCATCATAGCAAGCCGGAGTCAATTCAACCCCGTGCTCGGCGCGCAGCCGGGCTGCGGCCTGGCGCAGCGCAGCGGCGTGGTTCCCATCAATCGTAAGAAAGACGATGCGCATTGACGTTCCTCGCAGCGCTTGATGCCCCTAATCCGCGGCAGCGACACGCCGGGCCTGCCAGCCCGGACCCGGATAATTCGGGAAGCCCTCCAGACCGCGCCACTTCGTCGCCTCGCGAGTCGGCAGCGGCGGCAGGCGATAGGTCGCCAGCAGCCGCAGCACGATCCCGGCGCGCAGGCGCGCGGCCTGGGCCTGGTTCACCGCGCCGCCGCGGGTGGCCAGTTCATTGGCGCGCGCGTCGTACTCGGCGGCCTTATCGAGGTGGCGGAAGAAGCGCGGGTCATCCACCGGCAGAGTCTCGGGGTAGACCTGGGTGGCGATCCGATTGCAGAGGCGGATCACATCCTGGTCGTACTGGCGCCAATCGAGACCGAGCGCGCGGTAGAAATCGGCGCGGCGACAATCATTGAGGTACATCGTGGCGTAGACGGCCAGGAGGAAGAAGCGGATCCAGCGCCGGTTAGCCGGTTTATCGAGCAACTCGGGCTGACTCCGCATGAGCATCGAGAAGAACTCCCCGTGGCGGTACTCATCGTTGCACCACTGCTCGAACCACTTGAAGATCGGGTGGATAATACGATCAGGATGCTTCTCCAGATGGCGGTAGATATTGATGTAACGCGAGTAGCCGATCTTCTCAGAGAGATAGACGGTATAGAAAATGAACTTCGGCTGGAAGTACGTATACTTCTTCCGCTTCTGGAGCACACTCAGATCAAGCGCCACGTTCAGGTCGGCCATCGTCTTGTTAAGGAAACCGGCGTGGCGGCCCTCATCGCGGCTCATGCACCGGAAGATGGCCCGCATCGTCGGGTCCTTCAGATGCTTGACCATCTCGGCATAGAGGATACAGCCGGAAAACTCGGCGGTGCAGGAGCGCTCGAGGAACTCGATGAACAACTGCCGGACGGGCATATCATCGAAGTTCGCCAGGAACTCCTCGTTACGCTTGAAATGGTTACGGTTGTAATCGCGCTCAAACTCCTCGCGGATCCACTCAAACTCATCGCGCAGACCGTTCCGATCGATATCGAGCGCATCAATCGCCTTAAAATCCGTGGTATAGAAGCGCGGGGTAAGGATGGCCTCCTGCAAGGCGTGCCGCGTCGTGACGCTCAGATCGGGCATCTGCTCCATAGCTCCTCCTTGTCGCACCGGATGGTGACGCGGTGCAAAGCGAGTGGGCCCCATTCCGCAGCGCGATACGAACCGCGCGGCTCATCACGCCTTACCCATCACCCGGCGCGCGTATCATGCCAATTACCGTTGATGGCGCCGCATTGCCTGAAGCGGTTTCAGGCGTTGCGCTGCCCAGCATGGCAATCCACAATCCAGAATCTAAAATCCAAAATAGTATCAGGGGTGTTCCACCAGCTCATTCACCTCAACCAGACTGCTCTTCTTGATCAGGTTGCGCCGCAGCCAGCTCGCCTTGTAGAGCTTGATACGGCTGGTATAGGTGATCTCGCCGTGGGTCTGACCATTGATACGCGGCAGGGAGACGATCTCGAGCGTATCGCCCGGCTGGATCTCCATACCCGGCGGCAGATCGACGTGCAGGTGGAAGTGCTCGTGCTCGCTCTGCAGATGCACCGTGCCCTCACCCTCGAGCAGCGTCTCACGCTCGTACCAGCGCCAGAGCGCGTAGCCGGCTGCCGCCGCAAGCGCCAGGCCGAAGAGCTTGCGCATAGCGTCCCCTTTCCTTGTGACAAGTAGTACAGAATATGAACTGCCCTGATGCGAACAAACTGGTTTCCCCATCCCCCTCCCGGCGGGGAGGGTGTGGAAGGGCGCGGCCCTTCTACCTGCCATCGTAGGCTACGCGCCGCCGCCGCAGGAGTGGCTCGAGCGACGAGCGTACAAAAACCCCCTGACGGCCAACGAACCGGGCCCTGTTCAGGTGCGCAGCGCCTGGACGAGCGTGACGTGGTAGAACCCGCTGCTGATCCGCCGGGTGCGGCGGATGGCCATTCCGCGGGCGGCGAGGGTGGCGCGTACCAGCTCATCGGGGATCATCTGAATATCGGTACGGCGCTGGCTGTGTGGAAAAAAAGCACCCACGCGGTGCATTGCCGCCAGCAGCGGACTGTACGGCGCGTAGGTTATGAGCAGGGTATCGGTGCAGAGATCGGCAAGGTGGCGCAGCATCTGCTCAAACGGCCCGGGCGGATAGTGGATGAGCACATCGAAGCACGCCACCACCGCGAAGCGCCCCTGAAGTTCCTCCAGATCGGCGACCAGACCCTCGACGCGCCCGGCCAGACCGGCGGCCTCTGCCGCAGCCCGGGTGGCCGCCACCATCTGGGGCGCGAGGTCCACCGCAGTCACGTGCATGCCCCGGCGGGCCAGGGCCAGACTGAACAGCCCGGTGCCGCACCCTGCGTCCAGGGCCGCCCCGTCGCGGCCACGCCCCTCGGCATCCAGCCACTCCTCCGCCAGGGCCAGCATCAGCGTGTGCCCATCGCGGATCGAACGGCGGATCGGCGAGAGCCGCGCCTCACCGTAGATGGCCGACCAGCGTTCGAAGCCTACCCCGTCGAAGTACTGGCGCAAACGCGCTTTGTGCCGGGTGATATCCACGTTCAATCTCAGCATCCGCTGGTGAGGGGAAAGACGTAGTGCGAACTGTATACTACGACCATGCACCGGGATTATAACATAAAAGTCAACAGTACTGCACTATATGCAAAAGGTGGACAAAAGGTTGAAGTCTCGATTTAGCGCATTCTAAAGGGGTAAAATTTTCGTTGACTTTCTTTCATCCCGTGCAAATGGTTGAGGTTTCTTGCGTACCAGGAAAAAATTCGCCACGCAAATCAGACTGGCGCGTGACCGCCAGGACGCGGGTCGCCGGTCCCGGCTGGTGAGCGGGTCGCGCCGGAGACTGACCCAGCGGAGCGGAGGGAGCCTTTCAGAGCTTCTGGAGGGTCTGGTGGTGTGATAAAACCATGATCCGGGAATTATTGCTTTGTTGCAGAAAGTGTTGTCTTCCCGCGTCGTCGCCGAAGAAGAGAGGATGGACCGTGCCGGTATAATACCAACTGGAATTGACGACCTCGCATGCTCTAGCATCACCTCCACAGCCCGACAGCCCCCACACGGGGCTTTGTGGCGCTGTGGACCTGGAGCGTTGCGGGATCTGAACCAATGCGGCGCCATCAAGTCGAAACGGTATAATAGCCCCGGATTGTCGCCACGAGACGAGGTTCGAGAAAGTGAGCCGCCCTTGAACATCGAGTACCTGCAACGCATTCTCACCAGCCGGGTCTACGACGTCGCCGTTGAAACGCCGCTGCAACGCGCCCCGGGCCTCTCGGCGCGCCTGAACAACCAGGTGTTCTTCAAACGCGAGGATCTGCAGCCCATCTTTTCGTTCAAGCTCCGCGGGGCCTACAACCGCATCGCCCACCTCCCGGCGGCAGAGCGGCAACGGGGGGTGATCACGGCCTCTGCCGGCAACCATGCCCAGGGGGTGGCCTTTTCCGCCCAGCGCCTCGGCATCCGCGCCGTTATCGTTATGCCGGTCACCACCCCGGAGATCAAGGTCAACGCCTGCCGGGCCCGCGGCGCCGAGGTGGTGCTCCACGGCGATAGCTACAGCGACGCCGAAGCCCATGCCTGGGCGCTGCAACGCCAGCTCGGGCTGACCTTTATTCACCCCTACGATGACCCGCTGGTCATCGCCGGCCAGGGCACGGTGGGCCTGGAAATCTCCCAGCAGATGCGCGCCGAACGCTACCGCGTCTTCGTGCCCATCGGCGGCGGTGGCCTGGCCGCGGGCGTTGCGGTCTTTCTCAAGAGCATCAACCCTGAGATCGCGGTGATCGGGGTCGAACCCGACGATGCCGACGCGATGTACCAGAGCCTCCAGGCCGGCGAGCGGGTCACCCTCGCCAACGTCGGCATCTTCGTTGACGGCGTGGCGGTGCGGCGGGTTGGCGAGCACACCTTCCGCCTGGTGCGCGAATACGTGGATGAGATCGTGCGGGTCAACACCGATGAGGTCTGCGCGGCGATCAAAGATGTGTTCGACGATACGCGCAGCATCCAGGAGCCGGCCGGCGCCCTGGCCGTGGCCGGGCTCAAGCGCTTCGTCGCCGAACGGGGGCTGCGCGACGAAGCCCTGGTGGCCCTGACCTGCGGAGCAAATATGAACTTCGGGCGGCTGCGCCACGTGGTCGAGCGGGCCGAGCTCGGCGAACAGCGCGAGGCCCTGCTGGCGGTCACCATTCCCGAGCGCCCCGGTTCGTTCAAGCGCTTCTGCCGCGACCTGGGGCATCACAACATCACCGAGTTCAACTACCGCTACGCGCCCCGCCCCGACGCCCACGTCTTCGTGGGGATCGAACTGGCCCACCCTGAGGAGCGCGCCACGACCATCGCGCGCCTGGTCGCCCGTGGCTACGAGGTGCTCGACCTGACCAGCAACGACCTGGCGATCGTCCACCTGCGCCACATGGTCGGCGGGCGCGCCCCCGAGGCCGTCAACGAGCGCCTCTACAGCTTCCAGTTTCCCGAACGTCCCGGCGCTTTGCTCCAATTCCTCGAATCGCTCGACGAGTCGTGGAACATCAGTCTGTTTCACTACCGCAACCACGGCAGCGCCCACGGGCGCGTCCTGGCCGGCATTCAGGTGCCCGACGCCGACCTCGACCGCTTTCACGCTTCCCTCGATCGCCTGGGCTACCACTACGTGGACCAGAGCGACAACCCGGCCTACCACGTCTTTCTGACCTGAATGCTCGCGCGTTGCGCCTGCGCCGGCATCGGGGTGGTTTCAAGGAGGGCCAGGCCTCCCAAACCCTCGCGGTGGGGAGGGGCGTGGGGAAACCCGGGTTCCCCGGTTCCCAACCGCTGTTGGGGGCGGCTGGCGCCTTTCAGGTGTAGCGTTTTTGGCGGATGTCGTCCTGATGCGCTGCTGGTCCTCACCCCCCTGCCCCCCTCTCCCTGAGCGGGAGAGGGGGGTATGTGGCTGACGCTGCGATACACCGGTTCCGCTGACGTGCCGCAACGCCGGATTCTGACTCCCTTCCCTGGCAGGAGAAAGGGCAGGGGGGTGGGGTATGCGGGACCCGGGGGTTTCACCCCCCAAAAACTCTACACTTGAAAGCTCCCTGACCCTCCCCCGCTGGGGTTCAGGGGCGGACAGAACATCCGAGCCAACGTGGCTTGCGCCGCATTCGAACGCCCGCGCGCACGTCTCTGGTCTCCCCTCTCCAGCGAAGCTGGAGAGGGGCAGGGGGTGAGGACGAACCAGCGCATCCCAACGCCAGAACGCCCGTCGTCGCCCATATGTTCTGTCCGCCCTTAAACCCGCTGGGGGAGGGAACCGGGCTCCTCCCCGCAGGGAGGGGGATGGGGAAACCCGGTCTCCCCGTATGTTCACCTCAGGACGTGGGAGAGTCGGACCCTCGCCGCGACAGAAGCATATCGTTCTAGAATATTATCCAGATCTTAACTTGATAAATCCGCTGGCGATGCTATACTCGAAGTATTGAAGATCGTTTCTTCAACCATTTTCCAGCCTGCGGGTTTCTGGTCGCTTGCGCCGATATCCGGAGGAACGCCATGCGGCGAGCGCTGGAGATTTTTACCCTGTTGCTCCTCGCCTTGATGCTCATAGCGTGCGCAGCCGCCATTCCAGCGCCTACGCCCACCCCCACCAGCGAGGGCGAAACCATGCAGATCATTGTGATCGTGCAAGAGAGCCTGGCCACGGCCCTGAAGGGTCAGAGCGCGCCCACGGCAGCATCGCGGACCGTGCTGGAGGCGGCCCCCAACCTTCGCCCCCTTGACCCCGGCGCGTCTGACCCGATCCTGGAGCGAACGTTTGTGGCCGACACCACTGCCGACGCGGCTGCTGCGCTCGTGTCCCGTTTGCAGCAGATCTCGGGCGTCGAGTCAGCCTACCTGAAGCCCCCCGACGCCTTGCCGTAATACCGAACCGCATACCGCAAGGAGGAGCCCATGGAGCTGGAGCGTGAGCTAATCGTTATCACGCGGGCTGAGGAGGGGGCCGCTGTCCTTGGCGCTGCCCCCAGCGACCTGTCGCGGATCATATCGGATGCCGGCGGCGCGATATACCGGCTCTTTACTGCCGCCCCTGAAGCGCCCCCCGAGGCGCTCGGCGCCGCAGCGGGCGCCCTGCCCGCTGAGGTCACCTTTTACCGGATTGATGCGCCCGATGAGCGTCTCGAAGATCTGGCCCGCCGGCTACAGCAACTTCCCACTGTCGAAGCCGCCTATGTGAAGCCGCCCGCTAGCCCTGCCGTGCTGGCCGAGGTCGAGCTGCCACGAAGCGAACCCGGGATCAACGATATGGCGCCGCGGCCCGAAGAGCCGGCCGCTACGCCGGACTACACCAGCCGCCAGGGTTACCTCAACGCTGCGCCGGAAGGCATTGACGCGCGCTTTGCCTGGACACGGCCCGGCGGCAGTGGCGCCGGGGTGCGCATTATTGATGTCGAAGGCGCCTGGCGCTTTACCCATGAGGACCTGGTTCAGAACCAGGGCGGCATGGTAGCCGGCACGGCCTCGGGCGACATCGGCTGGCGCAACCACGGCACCGCGGTCATCGGCGAGTTCGGCGGTGACCGGAACACCTTCGGCATTACGGGGATCTGCCCGGAGGCCAACGTGCGGGCCATCTCGATCTTCGGCGGCCTCGGCAGCGCCGGGGCCATTCGCCAGGCCGCCGATCTGCTCGGCCCTGGCGACGTGATCCTGATCGAGTTGCACCGCGCCGGCCCCCGCCACAACTTCGCCGCGCGTCTGGACCAGGCCGGCTACGTCGCCATCGAGTGGTGGCCCGATGACTACCAGGCCATTCGCTATGCGGTCAACAAAGGCGTGATCGTTGTCGAGGCCGCCGGCAATGGTCAGGAGAACCTCGACGACACCATCTACGACACCAACCCACCGGCCCCCTTCGGCCCCTTCCCCTCCTGGTGGCGCAATCCCTACCGTCGCGCGCCCCTCGACTCGGGCGCGATCGTGGTCGGCGCCGGCGCTCCGCCCCCCGGCACCCACGGGCGCAACCACGGCCCGGATCGCTCGCGCCTCGGCTTCTCAAACTACGGCGCCCTGGTTGATGCCCAGGGGTGGGGACGCGAGGTCACCACGACTGGTTACGGCGACCTGCAGGGCGGTACGAACGAGGATCTCTGGTACACCGATACCTTCAGCGGCACCTCGAGCGCCTCACCGATTGTCGTAGGCGCTATCGCCGGGGTGCAGGGGGTGCTCCGCGCCGCCGGACGCATTCCGATGAGCCCCGCCCGCGCCCGCGAGGTGCTGCGGGCTACCGGTTCGCCCCAGCAGGACGCTCCGGGCCGCCCCGCGACCCAGCGCATTGGCAACCGGCCCAATATGCGCCAGATGATCGACTACCTGCTGCCAACCCGCACCTGGATCGGCGTGCAGTTCACCGGCGTCGTGCCGGCCAATCAGACCAGCCGCTGGTTCACCCATAGCTGGCCAGCCCACTGGCACGTGATCTGGACCGTAGTGCCCACCAGCGTTACCCCGGGCGGCCCGCAGATCCGCTGGCGCGTGCAGGTTGAGCGCGCCTCCGACCAGCACATTACCTACTGGATCGAGATCACAAACCTCACGAACGTTCCCGTCAACATCGAGGCTCGCTACGCGGTCCTTGGCTGGTAAGAGCAGGTTCGTCATACGCTGGTCGGCTTCGTCAGGCAACAAGGGAAGTGCAGGCGAGAGTTCCTCATACCCCTTGTCCGGCGGGAGGGTCTGGAAGGGCTGCGCCCTCCCTGGCCTCCCTCGAAGGGGTGTGAGGAAACCGGGTTTCCTCACACCCCTGCCTGCCGTGGCGGCAAGCCCTCCGCACCGGGAGGGTCCGGGAGCGCTGCGCCCTCCCGGGAACAAACCTGTGTTCATCCTGTCGTTGTGCGGCGCAGCGGTGTGGGGGCTGACGACCCTTCATACCAACTGGAATTGACGACCTCGCATGCTCCAGCATCACCTCCACAGCCCGACAGCCCCCACACGGGGCTTTGTGCCGCTGTGGGGCTGGAGCGTTGCGGGATCTGAACCAATGCGGCACCATCAAGGCGAAACGGTATCAGGGTTCACGCAGCATCGCTCGGAATCGTATCAGGGAGGCAAGATATGCGTATCGGTGTCCAATTCACTGGCAGCGTTCCAGCAAACCAGACCCGGCGCTGGTTCACCCATAGCTGGCCCGCCAACTGGCACGTCGTCTGGAATGTCGTTTCCACCTCGCCGCAACCCGGCGGCCCCCAGATCGACTGGGACGTAGAGGTCGAGCGCGCTTCGCCGACCCATATCACCTACTGGATCTCCATTCGCAACGTCAGCGCCAATCCGGTGAACATCGAGGCGCGCTACGCGATTATGAATTGAGGCGCCGCCTCGCCAGGAGAGGGGTGGGGAAACCCGGATTCCCCATCCCCCAACCGCGGTTGGGGTGGCCTGGCGCCCCCATAGGCAGGGGCGTGGGAAATCCGGTTTCCCCGGGTTTGTAGCAGAAGTTCAGGAGGCAACGATGCGCATTACCATCGAGATTGACGAGCATATCAGCCGTGTGCGAACGATCGAACAGGAAGAAACCCGCGGCGGACTGGGGGAACGCGGTGCGCTCGTCCTACCGGCCAATGACGGAGGTAGCCCATCCGCGGCGCTGCTAGCGGCCATTGCCGAAGCAGGCGGTCTCGCCGTTCAGCCTGGAGTGGTGCGTTCCAACGGTCAGGCTGTCGGCGCGATTGACGCTGGCGCCGGACCGTCAGCGTAGTCGGGTCAGAGCAGAGGAACGGTGTTCCCTGCCATTTCGCCCTGGCTATGGACAGCAGTAGGGGAAACCGGGTTATACCAACTGGAATTGACGACCTCGCATGCTCCAGCATCACCTCCACAGCCCGACAGCCCCCACACGGGGCTTTGTGGCGCTGTGGAGCTGAAGCGTTGCGGGATCTGAACCAATGCGGCGCCATCAAGTCGAAACGGTATTACCCCATACCCCTGCCCATTCAGGGGCGGACAGCACATATGGGCGACGACAGGCGTTCTGGCGTTGGGATGCGCTGGTTCGTCCTCACCCCCTGCCCCTCTCCAGCTTCGCTGGAGAGGGGAGACCAGAGACGTGCGCGGGGGCGTTCGAATGCGGCGCAAGCCACGTTGGCTCGGATGTTCTGTCCGCCCCTGAACCCCTGCCCATCGGGGCGCTAGAACCCCGACGATGGTTGGGGCATGGGGAACCCGAGTTTCCCCATGCCCCTCCCGGCCGCGACCCGCCTGCCCTGTAGCGCCCCGGTCAAACCCCGGGTCCGCTCTCGCCGCTCTCCCGGCGAATCCGGCGCTGCTGGAGCAGACCGTACTCGATTGCCTGCCAGATGAGGATCGGCGCCCCTGCCCCCACAAAACCCGCAATGACCAGCCGTTCATAGTCGCGCCAGGTGAGTTTCGAGCCGCCGAGCCGGGCGATCCAGCGTACCGGTAGCCCTACCAGCAACACCCCGCCGACCACTTCGAGCGCCACCCACGTGGGCTTGATGGGCAGCGCCCGTTCCAGCACTGCCAGAATACCAGAGTAGCTCGCCCCGAGAATAGCCGTCGTCCAGAGCACCTGGTTCTGCAGGCGCTCCGCATCGTCCGCCTGGTAAATGAGCGGCGAAGCCTGTGCCATACGCTTGCCCTTTCCACTATCACTGTGGATGCCTGAGCGCCTGTTCAGGCTATCGGGGAGAGCAGACACCCCAAACAGGCTCGCAGGCTCCTGTGAGGACAAACGTACACGCTTCTGGAATTTGCGCGAATACTACCGTTTCCTAAGGCAAGGTTCAAAAGCGGGCGTTTGAACGTTACCGTCTCGCTCCACAGCTCCACAGCTCTCCACCCCCATACAACCGGCTTGCAGGGCTGTCGAGGCGTCGAGATGAAGGCCGGATGGTCAAGCGGATCTGAACCACGCCTGAGGTGAACATATGGGGAAACCGGGTTTCCCCACCCCCTGCCCGTTCAGGGGCGGACAGAACATCCGAGCCAACGTGGCTTGCGCCGCATTGGAACGCCCCCGCGCACGGCTCTGGTCTCCCCTCTCCAGCGAAGCTGG
>FWPV01003864.1_pt1 | contig 33087 bp, 11 predicted proteins | sample 2228371 | NCBI WGS metagenome assembly FWPV01 (sample SAMEA103939776, study PRJEB20133) | metagenome
CAAAGACGACCGCAACGGCACGGTGATGCTGCAAAACACCAAAGCCACGCGCTACTCCTATAGCCTAAGTGCTATGAGCGATTTCAAAGCACGCATTCTGGAGCACGATTTCAATGGCATGTTGCTGCGCGTCGACAATGAGCCGGAAGCCTGGTTTAGGCTGATCGGTAAATTCAATGCGTATAACCTACTGGCTGTTTATGGAACCGCCCTTCTCTTAGGCATCAGCCGACAAGAGACCTTGCATCACCTGACTCAATTGGGCAGCGTGGCAGGTCGCTTCGACTACCTGCGTGAAGGCGGTATCACCGGAATCGTAGACTATGCCCATACGCCGGATGCCTTGCAGAATATCCTGGAGGTAATCAACGAAGTGCGCACCCGCAACGAGGAACTGATTACCGTGGTAGGCTGCGGTGGCGACCGTGACAAGACCAAACGTCCGATCATGGCAGAAATTGCTACCAAGCTGAGCACCAAAGTGGTGTTTACTGCCGACAATCCCAGAAGTGAAGACCCGGAAGAAATTCTGAATGAGATGGAAGCCGGCGTTCCGGCTACCGACTATAAAAAGACCATGCGCATCACGGATCGCAAAGAGGCCATTAAGGCTGCCGTGAACCTGGCCAAGCCCGGCGATATCATACTGATTGCGGGCAAAGGTCATGAAACCTACCAAGAAATTAAAGGTGTAAAACACCCATTTGATGATAAAGCGATACTGCAGGAGATGTTAATCAAACTTAAATCCTAAGGCTATGTTGTACTACCTCTTTGAATACCTCGATAAGCACTTTAACCTGGCCGGAGCCGGTGTATTTCAATACATCTCCTTCCGCACGGCAGCGGCAATTATTACCTCGCTTATCATCTCTTTGCTTTTCGGTAAGCGCTTAATCGATTGGTTGCGCGGACAGCAGGTGGCAGATGAAATCCGCGACTTAGGCCTAGACGGTGAGAAGCAAAAGAAAGGTACACCTACCATGGGTGGTATCATCATCTTGGGCGCCATCATCATTCCAACGCTCCTTTTCGCTCGCTTAGAAAACCTGTATGTCATTTTGATATTGGTGGCCACCATCTGGTTGGGCTTTATCGGATTCCTAGATGACTACATCAAAGTATTCAAAAAGGACAAAGCAGGCCTAGCCGGCCGATTTAAAATTTTGGGTCAGGTGGGCTTAGGGCTGATTGTTGGTAGCACCTTGTACTTCCATGAAACGGTGAAGGTGAGAGAATACATCGCACCGTCAGACTATGCCGCTATGGCGGATCAGTCGCATGTAAAGACATTTGTGACCAACGAAGGAGATACCCTCTACTACCAAGACAGTAAATCGCTTTCCACCACCATTCCTTTTGTGAAGGAAAATGAATTTGACTATGCTTCGATTACTCGCGCTTTAGGGGATACCGATGGCAAGCTGAACTGGTTGCTGTATGTGTTAGTGGTAACCTTTATCATCACAGCCGTTTCAAACGGGGCCAATATCACAGATGGAATTGACGGCCTAGCCGCAGGGGTTTCGGGTATCATTGGTGTGATCCTGGGCATCTTCGCTTACCTCTCCGGTAACATACTTTTCTCCAGCTACCTGAATATCATGTACATCCCGCATTTAGCGGAGCTCGTGATTTTCTCCGGGGCTTTTGTGGGAGCCTGTATCGGCTTCTTGTGGTACAATAGCTTTCCAGCGCAAGTCTTTATGGGCGATACCGGCAGCTTAGCGTTAGGTGGTGTTATAGCTACCCTGGCCATCATGGTGCGCAAAGAACTGTTGATTCCGATTCTCTGCGGCATTTTCCTCGTAGAGAACCTGAGCGTGATGATACAGGTAGCCTACTTCAAGTATACCAAGAAGAAGTATGGTGAGGGCCGACGCGTCTTTTTGATGTCGCCATTGCATCACCACTACCAAAAGAAGGGCTACCACGAAAGCAAAATCGTAACCCGCTTCTGGATCATTGGGATATTCCTGGCCATACTCACCGTAATCACTTTAAAACTGAGATAAGCACTTGAACAAGAAACTGGTCATATTGGGTGCAGGCGAGAGCGGAACAGGCTCAGCCATCCTCGGAAAGCTTCGGGGCTGGGACGTCTTTGTCTCCGATAAAGGAGAGATCAAAGAGCAGTACCGCAAAGAACTGGATGAGGCTGGCATAGCCTGGGAAAGCGGTCAACATAGCGAAGAGCGCATCTTGGCTGCCGATGAAGTGATTAAGAGTCCGGGTATTCCGGATAAAGCACCGCTAATCCAAGCACTCAAAAAGCAAGGCACGCCGATCATCTCCGAGATTGAGTTTGCGGCTCGCTATACCAATGCTAAGCTGATAGGCATTACTGGCACCAACGGTAAAACGACCACCACTTCGCTTTGCTACCACATCTTCCAAAAGGCTGGATTGCGCGTAGGCCTGGGTGGTAACATCGGGAAAAGCTTCGCGCGTCAGGTAGCCTTAGACGACCAAGATTACTATGTGTTGGAGATTTCCAGCTTCCAGTTGGACGATACCTATACCACCCGATTCCATGCTGCGGCTTTGATCAATATCACGCCGGATCATCTGGATCGCTACAACTACGAATTAAAAAAGTACATCGACTCCAAGTTTAGGATTACGCGCTCGCAGACCGAAGAAGACCTCTTTGTGTACTGTGGCGACGATCCCATCACGATGGAGCATATCGCCGATTATACTATCAAGGCTCAACGCTTTCCCTTCACGATTGATGCAGAACATAGCATCCCGGGTGCCTGGGTGAAAGAGGGCCAAATGCACATTCAAACCAACCAAACAGAAAACAACTTTACCATGGCAATACAAGAACTATCCCTCCGGGGCAAACACAACAACTACAACTCCATGGCGGCTGCCGTCATAGCGAATGCATTCAATATTCGCAAAGAAGTTATCCGCGAGAGTTTAAGCGATTTCCAAAACGTTGAACACCGTTTGGAGAGCGTAGGCAAGGTGCGCGGTGTAGAATTTATCAACGATTCCAAAGCCACCAATGTCAACTCCAGCTGGTATGCTTTAGAGAGCATGGACCGTCCGGTGATCTGGATCGCAGGTGGTGTAGACAAAGGCAATGATTACAGCCTATTGAAGCAGTTGGTAAAAGACAAGGTGCGCATAATCGTGTGCCTGGGCTTAGACAACCGCAAAATCCACGAGGCCTTTTCTAAAGACGTCGACATGATTTTGAATACGACGTCTATGCAGGAAGCTGTGAAGGTGGCTTACCACATGGCCGACAAGGAAGATGCCGTGTTGTTGTCGCCGGCCTGCGCCAGCTTCGACTTGTTTGAGAACTACGAAGACCGCGGCCGTCAATTTAAGAAGTACGTTAAAAACCTCTAAGCGATGTACAACTGGCTGCTATCGAAAGTTAAAGGTGATACGGTGATCTGGACCATCGTAGTGCTGCTCTCTGTGGGCGGCCTGCTGGCGGTATACAGCTCAACCGGGTCATTGGCTTTTAAGCAACAAGGCGGAAACACCGAGTTCTACCTGTTGAAACAGCTGGTTTTTATCCTCTTGGGTTTTGGGTTGATGTGGCTTTGTCATCTATTAGACTACCGCTACTATTCCCGTCTCTCTCAGTTGTTCTTGTATTTGTCGTTCCCTTTACTCCTTTACACCTTGCTCTTTGGCTTAGAGATTAACGATGCCCGCCGGTGGATTGCCATACCCGGCACAGGGCTGACCTTCCAGACCTCCGATTTGGCCAAGCTTGCGCTCATCATGTATGTAGCGCGGTTCTTGTCGAAACGGCAGGAAAACATCAAAGATTTCAAAGGAGCCTTTTTACCGATTTTAATTTCGGTATCGTTAATCTGTGTTCTGATTGCGCCGGCTAACCTATCTACAGCAATGGTGCTTTTTTCCACCTGTTTGCTCCTCATGTTTATTGGACGTATTCCAATTAAATACATTTTAGCAGTTGTAGCCTCAGGTATTCTGATGTTTACGCTGGCTGCTTCTCTGGTGTTTAATATGCCGGATGAGAAGCTGGAAAACATCGCGCGATTGCGCACCTGGAAAGCCCGTATTGAAAACTTCATGGCGGATAATCCCGAAACCGGTGGTGGTAATTTCCAGAATGTGCAGGCCAAGATTGCCATTGCCGGTGGTGGCCTAACCGGCAAGGGTCCGGGTAACAGCACCCAGCGGAACTTTTTGCCTTCACCCTATGCGGATTTCATCTTCGCTATCATTTTGGAAGAATACGGATTGATTGGTGGGGTGGCCCTTATTTTCTTGTATTTGCTCTTACTCTTCCGATCCATACGGATTGTGATAAAAAGTCCGAAAGCCTTCGGCGCCCTGCTGGCCGTCGGACTCAGTTTCAGCCTGGTAATCCAGGCATTCATCAACATGGGCGTAGCGGTGAACATCTTCCCGGTTACCGGTTTGGCTTTGCCGCTGGTGAGCATGGGAGGTACGTCCACCATCTTTACCAGTTTGGCCTTCGGAATCATCCTCAGTGTGAGCCGAACCATTGAACAAGAAGGCGGCGAGGCCGCAGCAGAAAGCGAGGTGGCCCATGCGTAGAGTGATTATTTCAGGCGGTGGTACTGGAGGACATATCTTCCCGGCTATCGCGATTGCCAATGAAATCAAGGCGCGCTACCCGGACTGTGAGATTCTCTTCATCGGAGCAAAAGGCCGAATGGAGATGCAGAAAGTGCCGCAGGCCGGTTATGCGATTGAAGGATTGGACATAGCCGGATTGCAGCGTAAGCTGGATCCGAAGAATTTGCTTCTACCTTTTAAGGTGATCAAAAGTTTGCTTCAAGCGAGAAGCATCATCAAGCGATTTAAGCCTGAACTAGCTGTGGGCGTGGGTGGCTATGCCTCTGCACCGATGCTCTTTATGGCGCAGATGGCCGGAGTGCCTACTTTGATTCAGGAGCAGAACAGTTTTGCCGGATTAACCAACCGCTTCCTTGCTAAGCGAGCGAAAAAGATCTGCGTGGCCTACCCGAACATGGATAAGGTCTTTCCGGCTGAAAAGCTGGTTTTAACAGGTAACCCGGTAAGAAAAGACATTGCATCAGGTAAAGCAAGCCGAGAAGATGCCTTGGCCTTTTTTGGATTGGACGCCGATAAGCCTGTTCTTTTAGCGGTAGGCGGAAGCTTGGGAGCCAGAACCATTAACCAAGCCTTGAAAGAGGGGTCGGTTCAAATAAGCAAAGCCGGAGTTCAGTTGCTCTGGCAATGTGGTAAAGCGGCCTACCCGAATTTAAAAGACATCAAACATAACGGTGTTCAAGTGCACGAATTTATTCAGCGCATGGACTTAGCCTACGCTGCCGCTGATGCGGTGATATCCAGAGCCGGCGCTTTGTCGGTTAGCGAACTCTGTCTGGTGGCCAAACCGGCCATTCTGGTGCCTTCACCGCATGTGGCGGAAGACCACCAAACCAAAAATGCCAGGGTCTTGTCGGATGCCGGCGCAGCCCTCTTGGTGAAGGATAGCGAAGCCGCTCAGATTCTGGTGGATGAAGCCATCAGCTTGAGCAAACGCGCTGATTTGAAAACGAAATTAAGTACGGCCATTCGGGGCCTCGCGCACCCGGATGCAGATAAAAAGATTATAGACTGTTTGGAAGCTTTGTTATGATAGCTCAGAAACTGAAAGAAGTATATTTCCTCGGTATTGGAGGCATTGGCATGAGTGCCATTGCGCGCTATTTCCATGCGCAGGGAATTCGCGTTTCGGGCTACGATAAAACGCCGTCGCCCTTAACAGATGAATTGATTGCCTCCGGCATGCAGGTAAGCTTTGAGGAGTCGGTGGAGGCTTTGCCAGAGTCGGTGAAAACAGGAGGTGAGGATGTGCTTATCGTCTATACGCCGGCCATCCCGAAGCAGCACACGCAGAAGGTCTATTTTGAAGAACAAGGCAGACCTTTGTATAAGCGCTCTGAAGTCTTGGGATTGATTACGAAAAGCAATCCAACCTTAGCTGTAGCCGGCACACACGGTAAAACCACCACCTCCACTTTGCTTACCCATTTAATGGTGCAAGCGGGCGTGGATTGTTCGGCCTTCCTAGGTGGTATCGCCGTGAACTATGCTAGCAATTATATACAAGCGAAGCAACCGGAATCAGCGCCTGTGATTGTGGAGGCCGATGAATATGATCGCTCTTTTTTAACCCTCCATCCGCACATGGCACTTATCAGCTCCATGGATGCTGATCATTTGGACATCTACGGCGAATCGAGTGCGTTTGAAGAAGGTTTTAGGCAGTTTGCCTCACAGGTGAAAGGGAAGCTCTTTGTGCGGGAAGGACTGAATCCGGGCAAAGCGGACTTCTTAACCTACGGGATAAGCCAAACAGCAGATTACCGCGCCGAATCGGTGCGTATTGAGAACGGTGCTTACGTTTTTGATTTGCATACGCCAGCGGCTGTCATTCGCGATTTACGCTGCGGCCTGCCGGGAAGACATAATGTAGAAAATGCCGTTGGTGCTTCGGCTATCGCCTTAGAATATGGAATTAGTCCGGAGAAACTCAGAGAAGCCTTGGCATCTTACCGCGGTGTGAAGCGGAGGTTTGAATACATCGTTCGCTCAGAAAACAAGGTATACATCGATGATTATGCCCACCACCCAACGGAGCTTTCAGCCTTTATCCAATCGGCCAGAGAGCTGTTTCCGGATAAACCTTTGTTGGGCATTTTCCAGCCGCATTTGTTCACCCGTACCCGCGATTTTATGCCGGGCTTTGCAGAAAGCTTAAGCATGCTAGACACGCTCGTGCTGATGGATATTTACCCGGCCAGGGAAGAACCGATTGAAGGAATTGACTCAGCGGCTTTGCTGAAACTGGTGAGCATAGCCGATAAACATCTATTGCCAAGAGAGGCTATCGTACATTTCGTGAAAGAACGAAATCCGGAGGTATTATTAAGTATGGGAGCGGGCGACATTGATCGTTTGGTGCCGAAACTGAAGGAGGTGATGCAATGAAGAAGCTTTCGGTAGTAAAACTGGCTCACTTGGTGTTTTGGTCGTTGGCCATCATTGGCTTAATACTCTGTATGGCCTATGTGTCGGGTGAGGAGAAGGCACAACAATGCCGGGAAGTGGAGATACGCATTCTGCCCGAATTGGAAACGCATTTTGCAGATCGCGACGATGTGGCCAAGTTGATCAATGGAAGCGGTAATATGGCGGCCTTGGTTGGAAAGCCTATGCGCACCTTGGATGTAAGCGATATTGAGCGAAACTTAGAAACGAGTCCTTATATACGTAATGCTGAAGTATTTGCCGACCTCGACGGGGCTTTGCGCATTGACGTAGAACAAAAGAAGCCGGTGTTGCGCATATTCAGACAACATTCCACCGGGTATTACATCGACGCAGACGGACGTAAAATGCCACTATCAGCTCGCTATTCGGCTAAGGTGCTTACGGCAACCGGTCATGTGAAGGAATTGTACGGCCAAACCGATTCGCTCAAGCTGGAGCAAACCCAGGATTTGTATCGCTTAGCGCTCTTTATTCAAGGCGATGAATTCTGGAGCAAGCAGATACAGGGAATTTACGTTCGGCCCAATGGCGATTTTGAGCTTTTGCCGCTGGTGGGAGATCAGATTATCCTCTTTGGCGGCATGGATAGAATGGAAGAAAAGTTTACAAATCTGTGGCTCTTCTACCGCAAGGCGATGAACCTGGTAGGATGGGACACCTATAAAGTGATTAATTTAAAGTACACTGGTCAGGTTGTGTGCGAAAAATGAGCACATTGGCTTGACTTAAACCAGTATTATTGAGATAGGTATGCAAAACGGGAAAATTATCGTAGGCCTTGATATCGGTACCACCAAGGTATGCGCTATTGTTGGTCGCTACAACGAGTTTGGAAAAGTAGACGTGCTGGGCATGGGCCGCGCAGATTCTCACGGGGTTTCTCGTGGGGTAGTGGCGAACATTGCCAAGACTGTTGACGCTATTAAAAAGGCGGTAGAAGAGGCTGCCGAGAAGTCGAGCGTAGACATCGCTAGAGTACATGTTGGGATAGCTGGACAGCACATTCGCAGCCTGCAACACCGAGGCATCATTGCACGCAGCGATGTGGATAACGAGATCAGTCAGCCGGATTTGGATAAGCTGGAAGCAGATATGCACAAATTAGCCATTGCTCCGGGCGATGAAATCCTGCACGTTTTGCCACAAGAATATACGGTAGACAATGAGCCGGGTATCAAAGACCCTATCGGCATGAGCGGTATTCGCTTGGAAGGTAACTTCCATGTGATCACGGCCTCCATGGCGGCGGCTAAAAATATTTACAAATGCGTAACACAAGCCGGTCTGGAAGTGGAAGACCTGATCTTGGAACCATTGGCATCTGCCGATGCGGTTTTGAGTCAGGAGGAAATGGAAGCCGGTGTCGCCTTGGTTGACATAGGCGGTGGTACCACTGATATTGCTATTTTCCACGAAGGCATCATTCGCCATACCGCTGTTATCCCGTACGGTGGTAATGTGATTACCGATGACATCAAGGAAGGATGTAACGTCTTACGCGACCATGCGGAGCTTTTAAAAGTGAAATTTGGTTCTGCCTTGGCTTCAGAAACAAAGGCAAATGAAATTATCACCATACCTGGACTGCGTGGCAGAGAGCCAAAAGAGATTAAGGTCCAAACTTTGGCTAATATCATTCAGGCTAGGGTAGAAGAGATCTTCGAATTGGTGTACTGTGAAATCAAGAATTCCGGATTGGAGAAGAAACTGATAGGGGGTATTGTGATCACGGGAGGAGGTGCTCAATTGAAGCACATCACGCATCTATGCGAATTTGTTACAGGTTTGGATGCCCGTATAGGTTATCCGAATGAGCACTTGGCCAAAGGCATGGTAGAGGAGGTGAAGAGTCCAATGTACGCAACCGCTACAGGATTGCTGATGAAGGGTTTGAAGTCTACCGATAAACCTAATAAGTTTAACAAGAGTACCAACAATGCAAGCAGTCGGGGCAAATCTGCAGAAGAAACACGCCTGGACCGAGATGAAAAAATGAAACAAGAGTCGAGCAATTACCTGAGCAAACTGAAAAGTAAGTTTGACACGTGGTTGCGCAGCGATTCAGATTTTGAAGACTATAATTAATGAAAGACCAATAGTATGAGCAGAGAACCTAAATTTATTGTCGACCTGCCTAAAGACCGTTCCTCTATTATCAAGGTAATCGGTGTAGGCGGTGGCGGAAGCAATGCGGTAAATCACATGTTCCGTCAGGGTATTGCCGGTGTCGACTTCTTCGTATGCAATACCGACGGTCAGGCTTTGGAGTTGTCTCCGGTGCCGAACAAAATTGCCATTGGCAGTAACCTAACAGAAGGTCTCGGGGCAGGCAGTGAGCCGGAAATCGGTAAAAAAGCTGCCTTAGAGAGCATTGAAGATATCATTGACCGCTTAGGAGTGAACACCAAGATGTTGTTCGTAACAGCAGGCTTGGGTGGTGGTACCGGAACAGGTGCTGCGCCTGTGGTGGCCAAAACAGCCAAAGAGTTGGGTATCTTAACCGTGGCGATTGTTACCACGCCTTTTGGTTTTGAAGGCAAAAAAAGGATAGATCAAGCGATGCAGGGCTTGGAAGAAATCCGCCGTTGCGTGGATGCTCTTTTGATTATCTCTAATGATAAACTGAAAGAGATGTACGGCAACCTATCGCTCAGCAATGCATTTAACCATGCCGATAACGTCTTGACGATAGCCGCTAAGGGTATCGCTGAGATCATCACCTTAAAGGGCATCATGAACGTCGATTTTGCCGACGTAAAAACAGCCATGACCGATAGCGGTGTGGCCATTATGGGTAGTGGCATGGCAGAAGGAGAAGATCGCGCCATCAAAGCAGCAAGAATGGCCTTAGAATCGCCTTTGCTCGACGAGAACCAAATCCGAGGCGCGAAGAATATCCTCCTGAACATTACCTATGGCTCAGAAGAGATTCTGATGGAAGAAGCCGCGCGTATTAACGAGTTTTTCCAGGAGGAGGCCGGCATGACTGCGAACCTTAAGTGGGGCTATTGCAAAGATGAATCCCTAGGCAGAAAGCTTTCGGTTACCATCATTGCAACCGGCTTTGAGGCTAGAGAGAATACCTTAAGAACAACCGATGCGGTAAAGATTCCGTTGAAGGATGAAGTGGCGGAATCGAGCGATGAAACCACGGCCTCTGAGTTGGGCGTTCAACCTCGCCTGTTTGATGAAGTGGAGCTGGCCAAAAGGGAAGAAGAACGACATCACAAGATTTTGGAAGAACGCATAGCGCAAGAGGAACAGGAGCTGGAAGCTGATCGAATCCGACGCATCAAAGAACGCATGCAGCAGTTGCGTAATATTTCGAGCATTTACAATACACCGGATGGCGTGAATGAGTTACATGAGCAACCGGCTTATCAAAGACGAAATATTCGGTTAGATGAGCCGGCACCTTCAGACGAAAGCGGTGTTTCAAAATACTCTTTATTTGAAGACGAGGAGAAGAAACCGGAAATTAGAAAGAACAATTCCTTTTTCCATGATAATGTAGATTAAGTCTGTGAATTATCCGTCAATTCCTTTCGATTAGTCGTCAACTCTATTTCTAAAAATACAACGTAAAAGACTGTTATTCAATGAGTAACAGTCTTTTTGTTTAGTAGTTATTTGTAACTATAGATGTAGTAGTTATGGTTTAGCGATAGATATTTTTAAACTTTGATTTACGGATTGTAGAATTGTGCTTTCCGTTATGATGACCAAGCGCGTGGTTTAGTTGTCATGCTGCACATGAATCTCTACAGGATGTAGATTTGGTTTGATAAGTCCCTTTCAGGGATACGTTCTTTATGGACCCCGTCAGGAATGGCGGGGTTTTTTTGTTTTGATTTACTGTATAGTGCTACCTATCCATTTTTAATTTATACTAAAGTAATATACCACTTAATGGTCAGTAAATCAGCAAGATACAAATGAGTGGTTGAATTGGGTTTATGAACGTAAGTATCAGAAATACAGTTAGATAGATTGTTAATCGATGAATGGTGGTAGTTAACTATGTTACTTTCTAGGATATGTAAAAAACTTAAACATAATTTTGAGGTAATCTCAAGCCAGAGAGACTTTTCGAAATGAAATTATTTCACTTCTTCAGCAGAAGAGGAGGGGTAATGTGTTCTGATTTTTATTATACCGTGGGGCTTCGATGTCTTTTTGGTTTGTGGTCAACCCAATCACAAATCGAAAATGAAAATACAAGGACGAAGATTAGCTTACTTGAAACGATTAAAGCTGCACCAGGTATGGTTGCTGGCTATTTTAATTGTTCAGCCTGTTCTGCTTCAAGCACAGAACTATTGTACTCCAACCGCAAGTAATGTTGGTAATTTTGGCATTGGAATAGCCAATGTCACGCTTGGAAGTATTTCCAATAACACGGGAAATCCGAATCCGAATGCTATCTACACGGATTTCTCTCAATCATTAGGCACATCAGCTGCACCTGGAGCGTTTGTCAGTTATACGCTAGTAGCCGGAAATTCAAACAATACTCGGTTCTCCATTTTTGTTGATTGGAATAAAGATGGTGTTTTTGGTGTTGGTACCTCTGAGCAGGTGATGCTTTCAGGGACAATAAATCCAAATGCAAGTACATCAGGTTCTTTCCAAGTACCTATAGGTCAAGCAGCCGGAGTTTACCGCGTTCGAATTGTTGGAGATCTCGGTGGTCAGAACATTAACCCATGCGTTGTTTTATTAAGTGGTGATGTTGAGGACTATTCGCTCGTAGTTACATCGCCAGCTGTAGACATCATGGGTTTCAGTACGAATACGATACCGGTTTTTGGAAATAACGCAGTGCAACTTTTAGTGGCCAATTTATCAAGTAGCACAACTATTAACTCCTATGAAATTGGATATCGCTTAGACAACGGTCCTACGGTTATTGAAAGCCTCACCTCACAGAATTTAGCTGCCGGTGGTTTTAAGAGCCATACCTTCTCCACCTTGTTGAACGTGAGTAACCCGGGAACGTATACATTAAAGGTGTGGGCAAGAGATCCCAATGGACTTGGGGCTGGAAACACGTCCAATGACACCGTTTACCGCACGTTTAAAGTGTGTTTCCCGATAAGTGGCAATTTCACCATCAACCCGAACGGAGTTGGTGCAAATAACTATACAACATTCTCTGCAGCTGTTGCTGACTTGGTTGATTGTGGGATTAATGGTCCGGTAAGATATACAGTTGCAGCTGGAACATACAATGAACAATTTACTATTCCGTTTATCGACGGTAGTTCTGCAACCAATACCATTACGTTTGATGGAGGCGATGGCAATAACCTAACCCGAATTCTCAGTTTTAACACAGTAGATAATAACGATCGCCACGTGGTGCGAATTGATGGGGCGGCTTATGTTGAGTTCAGAAACTTAAGTATCAGATCAACTGGAGCAAACGTGGGCTGGCCGGTTCACATCAAGGCTAATTCACAGTATATCAAGTTTGCAAAGAACTTGATTCAAACATCGGATTTTAACACCCAGAACGCGAATGCCAATTTGATCCCGGTTTGTATCTCCGGTTCAAACACATCGTATTCTACTTCTGCTAACAATACCAACAATATCTTTATTGATAGCAACACGATTCGCGGTGGTTATTTTAACTTAACCACTTGGGGCGGCGGCTCATCCACCAATAACTACGATATCTGGGTAAGAAGAAATGTTCATGAGGCTTTCTACCTTTATGGTGTCTATGCTGTCAACTTGAGTAATATTCATATCCAATGGAATGAATTCACTCAGCGTAATACAAACACCACGGGCGGATACGGAATAAGCCTTTCCAGTATTAACTCATCCGGAAACCTAATCACCGAAGTAGAGGGCAACCTTATTCACAGGGTTTTCCAATACGGACTCTACTTTACCAGTGTGAACAATAACGGTCAGCGTGGTAAAGTAGTGAATAACTTGGCGGGTGCCGGCTTAATAAACACAAGCTCTTCCACTGCTTATTTTTCCAGCTGCAGTAACCTGGATATTTGGCATAATACCTTTGTCAACCCAGCGGCAACGACCAATACAAATCTTGGAGCGATGTACATTAACAGCTGCAATAATGCATCTGTCTTAAACAACATCTTCTCGTGCAATTCAGTTGGCTCCTCTGCCTACGCAGTATATGCTACTTCGGCTACACAGTTTGCCAGTTTCGATTACAATAATTTCTACAAAGAAGGCGCCGACGTTTCAGCACCACTCATTTGGATGAACAATATTCTGTTGAATAAAAACAGCCTTATTGGAGCATCCAATTTCAACTTCAATAGCGTAAGCGAAGAGCCTTTATTCTTTTCAAATACTAACTTCCGGTTGAGTGCCAATGCGCAATCGCCTGTAGGTTCCGGAAATGTTGGTGTAACAACCGATATCGATGGAGATGCACGTTGTACCCTTTTCCCGAGTATGGGTGCTGATGAATCGCCTTATAGCGCAGCGAATCAGCCCAATATTATAATGTCTGATACCGTATTCGTAAATGCTCCAACACGCATTTTTAACTCAGCTACGGTGGGTGAAGCTAAAAATCACATCTGGACTATTAATGGTGGTGCGGCTGTCTTCAATGATGTACACGTAACCTATACGTTCGCCCAAGCAGGTTTACACAATGTTAAATTACAAACAGAATCTTGCTCAGGCACAGATACAGCCTTCAAACAAGTTGTAGCCGTTGTGCCAACTTTGGCCCCTCAATCGGCTTTCTTAGCCGATAAAAATGAGGCGGATCAAGGCTATCCGGTTCGCTTTACAGATCAAAGCACCGGTGGTCCTTCAAGCTGGGTTTGGACAATTACACCAAGCGCAGGAGTTCAGTTCCAAGGTTCGCCTAACGATCAAAATCCGGTTGTTATTTTTAACCAAGTTGGAGAATACGAAGTGTGTTTGATCGCATCCAATGTGGCCGGACAAGGCAATCAACTTTGCCGCACTGCATACATCCGAGTTGGAGAAGCCAATAACATGTGTGCTCAAAAGATCGTGAGTAAGTCCGCTAGCGGAAAAGTATTTGACACAGGTGGACGCAATGGTGACTACGCCAATGGCAGCAACTGTGGTTTCTTGATTGATCCATGTGCAAGTTCTGTTACCCTGCGTTTTGCAGCCTTTAACCTCGATGCCGGTGACTACCTCCGTGTGTTTGATGGTGCCGATGCAACAGGTACTCCTTTGCACACCGGTGCCGGTTTTACGGGAAGCATTATCCCGACCGACTTAACGGCTTCTACCGGAAAAATGTACTTACAGTTTATCTCCAATGCCTCCGGAACACTATCTGGTTTTGAGGCTAGCTGGACATCCACCTCGAAGTCATTCGCTAGACCTGTAGCCGCTTTCCGCGCACCAGATACTTTGTATACCGGAACTAGCTTTACTTTTTTGAGCAACTCTACCGGCATCGATCCGGATTTGAAATGGGATTTTGATAATGACGGTATTGTAGACGCCACCGGGCGTGTTGCGACACATACATTCACAACCATCGGTACACAGTTGGTTCGATTAACTATTGAGGACTGTGGCGGTTTAGACGGTGCAGTGAAGTCTATTGTTGTATTAAATCCAACAGCGGCACCATCGCCTGATTTCGTGAGCGATTTCCGTACTATTACCTCCGGACAGATTGTTCGTTTCTATGATCGCTCAACCCAAGCGCCAGACTCTTGGGAATGGATTTTCAGTCCGAATAAAGTCACCTTTATGGAGGGTACCAATGAGAATTCACAGAATCCTATTGTACGCTTCGATAGTGTAGCAACCTATGATGTTACTTTGAATGCTTCCAACAGCTTTGGGACTGGTTCGATAACAAAGAGTGGTGCTATTCGCTCTGTGCAATATTGCTTCCCTGGTGCAGGCTTAAATACGGATTTGGGTATTACCCGCGTAACCTTTGCAGGTATCGATCAGGTTTCATTGGTGGGTCCAGCTACTTACAGCAATTATGCATTAAGCGTAGCTCCGGCTGCGGTACAAAAAGGGTCGAAATACCCAATCACACTTGAGCGAGCTACCAACAACGAAGACATGAGTCGCAAGGTTTGGATAGACTTTAACGGTGATGGTATTTTCAGCGGCTCAGAAGAGGTGGCGTCGCATGTGGCGGATAAATCTTTGGTTTGGACAGACTCCATCACCATTCCGATTTCTGCACAAGAGGGTTCTACCCGCATGCGTATCGGCACAAGCTATGGTATAACGAATAACAGTCCTTGTGGTGTAAACCCTTACGGCGAGTTTGAGGACTATACGATTACCATCTATGAAAACTTAACCAGACCGGTTATCAGTATTACCGGCTCTGAAGTTGTGAGCATTGAAGTAGGAAGTAATTATGTTGACTTAGGGGCAACGGCATTGGATGATGTAGATGGAAACTTAACCGCTTTCATTATCACCACGACCAACCTAAATACACAACAAGTGGGTACATACTATGTACGCTATAATGTTTCAGATAACAATGGTAACAGTGCTGAACGCGAGCGTATCGTTTATGTTACGCCGGATATCACTCCTCCAGTTATCACATTGAACGGCACTTCGCCAATGGCTGTAGTTTTAGGGACTCAATTTATCGACCCTGGTGTTACCGCAATTGATTCGTATGATGGTCCACTTCCATCTTCGAGCATCCAGGTAAGTGGTATGGTGAATTCCTTGCAATTAGGACAATACATCCTCACTTATACAGCAAGCGACCAAGCCGGGAATATTGCCAGCATCACCCGTACGGTGAATGTGGGCGATACAACCGTGCCGCAGCTATACTTGAAAGGGGCAGATACAATCTACCTTCCTTTGGGACAAACCTTCGTTGACCCGGGAGTAGTTGTGTTGGATAACAATTCCAGTACCTTGTCTTTCTCAGTAGATTATTCGGTGATTGATAATACTGTGGTTGGTGATTACACCCTAACCTACTCTGCTGTTGATAGTTCAGGTAATATGGCTACCCCTGTTTACCGTGTAGTTGCCGTGCGCGACTTCATTGCACCGGTATTGACCCTGATAGGAGATACCGTAGTGATGGAAGTGCACAGCCCTTACTTTGAACCGGGCTTTACCGTATCAGACAACTACGATATCCAAGTTCCTGTTAACATAAGCGGTGCAGTTGATACAGCTAAAACGGGCTTGTATGTGATTTTCTACCAAGCAGAAGACCAAGGCATGAATAAGTCGGCCCTGCTTTACCGCATTGTGCAGGTAAGAGACACCAAAGCGCCGGTTATTTCTTTGAATGGCGACCGTTTTGTAACCATTTGCCGCTGGGAAGGTTATGCCGATCCAGGATTTACAGTGAGCGATAACTATGATGTTAACATTGAAGTGGACGTAATCAGCAACCTGCAAGCAGAAACAGAAGGTCTTTATTCCATTCGCTATACGGCCCGCGATAAAGCAGGTAATGTGGCAGTGGCTGCTGAACGCCTTATCCGCGTAATTGATTGTGCTACGAGTGTCACATCGCCTTTAGCTGAACGAATCAAGGTATTCCCGAACCCGAGTGCAGGTCTTGTCAATATTGAGGCTAGCGGATTAGAGAATGTACAAGTTGATCAGATTCAGGTGAGAGACATGGCCGGTAAAGCCTTACAGGTGGCTATCACGAAATCGGCTAACGGATTCCAATTGGATATGGCTGTATTGCCTGCCGGTAGCTACTTGATCATGTTGAACACACAAGAGGGTCTTGTAACTAAACGCATCCAAATCATAAACTAAACACAGATCGCAGGCGGCCTTAAGCGCCGCCTGCCTTTATAGAAAGAACATTACAAGAAGAAAATGAAAGCCAGAATATTTAGTAAGCTCATGCTTAGCTTGATTGGCCTGACATGGTCGGGACTCTCGCTAGCACAGACATACTGCAGCCCGGGGGTTGTAAACCTTGCAAACTGGGGTTGCGGGATGCAGGATGTAACAGTAGGTTCAATGTCGAATTCGACAGGTCAACCAAACTCTAGTCAATACTATTTCGACTACTATTCACAGTTAGGAGCTTCTGCGACAGCTGGATCGAATGTAAACGTATCGCTTCGAGCAGGAAGTGGAAATGCCTCTCGTTTTGCCATTTACATAGACTGGAATAAGGATGGGGTCTTCAGTGCGGCGGAGCAGATGTTATTAACCGGAACCGTTAATTCAACGGCTACGTTTAACGGCAGTATCGCTATACCGGCAGCGCAAGCAACAGGAGTATACCGCATGCGTATCGTTGGTGATATCAGTTTCGTTACTATCGATCCCTGCCAATTGCAATACAGCGGTGAAGTTGAAGACTACGCCTTTTCAGTGGTAAGTGCATCTTTAGATGTGGCTGCGGTGAGCGCAAGTCAGACGGTTTCGATTGGTAACAATACTCTGTCAATCACTGCCGCTAACTTGACCTCTGGGACGAATATCAGTTCTTTGGATTTTGGTTACAGACTGAACAACAATACACCTGTTACTGAATCGGTTAACGGACTCAATTTGACTCCTGGGGCGCTTTTCTCAAGGAATTTTACCACCAACTTAAACATTTCTACGCCGGGCATCTACACCCTGAAGATGTGGGTGCGGAATCCAAACGGAAACGGTTCAGGTATTGCCGGAAATGACACCATCACACGGGTAATTCAGGCTTGTTATCCGTTAAATGGTACCTATACCATCGATCCAAATGGAAGTGGTGGTTCAAATTATACCAACTTTGCTTCTGCGGTAAGCGATTTAGCGATTTGCGGCATTAGCGGTCCTGTAACGTTTAACGTGGCCAGCGGTACCTTCAATGAGCAGGTGCGTATTCCAGCCATTAGCGGGGTATCCGCCAATAATACGGTTCGTTTTGTAGGTGCGGGTAAGACAAGTACCGTACTGAATTTTGCAAATCAAACGACAGATGATCGGTATACCGTGATGTTCGACGGTGCTTCGTTTATCGAAATGCGTAACATGACCATTCGCTCAAGCGGAACTTCTTTTGGCTGGACCGTACTTCATACCGGTTCAAATGGCGTGAGCAATATCAAACTAAATAACCTCCTCATTGATTGCGCAGGTAGCGGTGCCAATACAACCAGCACCAATTTTATCCCGGTAGTGTATTGCGGTTCTAGAACCAGCTATACAGCGAATGTTTTGGCTTTCAATAACCGGATTGACTCCTGCGATATTGATGGCGGTTACATTAACATTAGCTTCTCCGGAAATACGGCTACGAATGCCAACTACGGCAACTATTTCACTTACAATACCATGACGGATGCTTACCTCTATGGAGTATACGCGAATTATTTGAGTGAGATAAAAATTAAAAATAACACCATAACCCCTAGAACAACCGGAACGACTACCACAGGAAGTTACGGTATGTACATCATTAACAGCAATAACTCTTATCCTTATCAGCATGAGATCGTTTCCAACAAGGTATTTGATTGCGGTCGCTATGGTATTTACCTAAGTTCGGCGAGCGGTTCAGTTGGAACCAAAGGTCTCATGGCGAATAATTTCGTTGGAGGTAACTTTAGAAATACCAGCTCTGTTTATGGAATCTATCTGAATTTCAGCAGTTGGTGGAATGTATACTTCAACAGCGTTAACGTAGACAACAACGTAAACGGCGATGCAATTGCGCTGTATCTCAGCAATAGCACCAACACCTTCACCTTGGATGTGCGCAACAATATGCTGCAGGTTACAGGTAACTCCACTAACCCACTAGCACTCTATGCAAATGCAAATACCATTTTTGCTGATTTGGATTACAACAACTATTGGGTGAATAATTCCAATAACCTCATTTTCGTAGGACAGGCTTTGAGTAATACTGCATTCTCTGGGGTGAATAACCTCGACATCAACTCAAAGAACTTAGAAGCGCCTTACCAAAGTGCTACCAACTTGCGTTATGCAAATGGTTGTATCAGCGGAATTCAGCTTTCACAAGTAACGAAAGATATTGATGGTGATAACCGAACCAATACCCCAAATATTGGTGCAGATGAGTTTATCAATACGGCCACCAACGATATTGGAGTTGCTAAAATTTTACAACCCTTTTCACCGGTATCCGTCGGACAGCAAAATGTAGTTGTTCGTATAAAGAACTACGGCACCAATACCATTACATCGGCTCAAGTAGGGTATACCTTAAATTCCGGCACTCCGGTAACGATATCGTGGACCGGAACCTTGTTGCCATGCGGAGAGGTTGACGTTACGTTTACTGGCGCTAATGCTATAACAATCGGACCGGGTGTAAATACAATCCGAGCCTATACAGCACTTCCGGGAGGTAATACAGACAATTTCCCATCGAATGACGCGTTGCAAATGACGGTTTGTCCGGCCATGAACGGAACGTTTACTATTGATGCGAATGGATCTGGCGCAAATAATTTTACCAGCTTTACAAATGCGGTAGCCGCTTTGTCGTGCAGCGGTCTAAACGGACCGGTTGTATTGAACGTGGCTCCGGGTAATTATGTGGAGCAAGTTGCGCTTAGAAACATCAGTGGACTTTCCAGCCAGAATACAATAACCATTCAAGGTCAATCAGGCCAGAAAGCAAACACGGTATTGGCATTTAACGCAACAAACAATGCAGCTCGTCACACCCTCTTATTGGATAATATGCAGTATGTGAGCATCAAGAACTTAACTATTCGTTCTTTGGGCAGCACATACGGTTGGGTGGTCCATTTATTTGGAACCAGCTCTGACATCAGCATCGACTCATGTACTATTGAGGTAGCGGGTGGTGGAGCCTCTTCAACCAGCGGCAACTTTGCAGCCATCTTGTTTAACAATGACTTGGTGAATACAGGTAACGCCATTCAATATGCAAACATCAGCATCCGCGATAATGATATCAGAAATGGCTACTACGGTTTGTATGTAACCGGTAATGGACAGAATAGCACCAACTTAGTTGTGGAGCGCAACCGATTCATTAACACCTACTACTACGGTATTTTCCATAACAATTCCAATAGTGTTAAGTTCCAGTACAATGACGTGAACATGCGCACTGGCAATGCCAATAGCTATGGTATGTATATCATCAATACAAACGCCAATGGAAGCAACTTCACCCAAGTAAACTACAACCGTGTTATCAATGCGGGTCGCTTTGGTATCAACTTCAGCTCAGCAAACAATACGGCCAGCTTTAGAGGAGAGCTCATCAACAATATGATAGGTGGAGGATTCACCTCTACGAGCACGCGTGGATTGGCTTTGCAATCGTCTAACTATTGGAATGTATGGCATAACAGTGTGAATGTGGATTGGCAGCAATCCAGCACAACGGCTGCTGCTTTCTATGCTTCAAGTGCTAGTTTCTTGGACGTTCGCAATAACAACTTTGCGCTAACGCATCCAAACCAAAACAGCGGAAGTATCTATCCGGTGTACATGAACGGCTCAACGTCGTTAATATGTGATTACAACAACTACTATAAACCAGGCAGTACAAGCAATTTTGTTCGGATTAACGGCGTAAACTACAATGCAGTCAACTTCAAAGGCGGCGGAGGCTTTAACGTAAATTCTTACTTTAGCCTACCGGGTTTTGTGAGCTCTTTAGACTTACATGCCTCTTCAGGCTGCCTCATTGCACCTCGCTTAACTGCCGTTACATTGGATTTCGACGGAGATAGCCGCGGCGCATCAACCACTATTGGGGCTGATGAAGGTATTGCCTTAGATGCCTTGATTACCAACATCATTTCACCTGCAGGAACAAATTCTTCAGGTACACAAGACGTTCAGTTCTATGTGAAAAATGGCGGGCAAAATGCCATCACAAGCTTCTCAGCAGGCTATAAGGTAAATGGACAGAACACGGTAACTACAAACTGGGCTGGTACGCTGAATCCTTGCGACTCGGTATTGATCAGCTTTACTGGCGGACAAGCTGCTAACATCCCGAATTCAGGGTTGGTATCTATCGCTGCGTTTGTTGGTGGAGTAAATAGCATAGGCGATAACAATCGCGCAAATGATACCCTCGCGCGTTCCTATTGCAATGGTCCTCTCGATGGACTTTATACCTTAAACAGCAGCTCTTCTGCTTCGCGTAACTTTAGCGATATCCAAAGCTTAATGGCCGTGTTAAACTCATGCGGTATGGCTGGGAATGTTGAGATTCAAGTTGCGCCAGGTGTATACACTGGTCAGATTTTATTGAACCCTGCCACCATCGGAGGATTGGATACCAATACCTTTGCGATGCATGGAGTAGACTCAGCCTCAACCCGGATTACGTTCAATGGAGGCGGATATACACTTCGTCTAGACGGTGTAAGCAATGCTGTATTCACCAACCTTGGTTTTGAGAATACAGCTACGAGCAACAACTTTACAGTGCACCTCACCAATGGCTCAAATTCAAATACCTTCAGCCATTGTGATATCAGTGCCCCATCCGTAAGTAATTCATCTGTAATTGCGTACGGCGTATTTGGCCCAACTTCGTATTCACAAAGTGGATTAAATTGGGGTAATGGTAACTTATTGGAGTATTCTACGGTTCGAGGTGGATGGATAGGTGTGAACTTCTATGGTTCAGGAAATACCAGCACCATGTCGCTTGGAAATACGGTTAGCCATTGTGTGATTACCGAAGCCAACTACTATGGTTCGTATTCTTACATGCAAGATGGTCCTGTCTTTACAGATAACCGCATGGACAACCCATCTTCGGCTCAAGGGGTGATGTACTTCTCATTCTGCCCTTCGATCAGTGTTCAGCGGAATATCATAACTGGGGGCTTTAACTACGGTATCTTCTTATCGCAAGCAAGCCCAAGCGGATACCCAACCAGTAATGTAATCAACAACATGGTGGGTGGTTCATACGGCACCGGTACTTCATACGGTATCTATGCTCAATCTACTGCTAACACCAATTTCTTCCACAATACCGTATACATGAGTGCCGATAATGGAAGCTCAAGAGCCTTCTACCACTCAAGTGGTACTGGTAATCAGTTGATAAATAACACCTTGATTTCTGATGCGCCGAACGGGTATGCCATGTTCATCAATACGAACAATACATATTCTGCAATCAACTTCAATAATATAGTTTCTTCAAGCACTACCTTGGCCTATACATGGGGAACAAATCACTTCGATTTGCCATCTCTGCAAGCCTCTAACACAACCTTCAATGTCAATTCAGTTTCGGTTTCTCCACAGTTCCTGTCAAGGTCTTCGATACAGCCCGACCTGCATTTGAACCCTTCTTGGCAAGCCCCTTATGGAGCGAATAACTTAGGTGTCAATGTGGATGTGGATGGCGATGATCGTTGTGCAAGTGCCAAAACGATTGGTGCCGATGAAAGCGGATTTGTTGATCCGGTGAGCGTTCAGTTCACAGTAAATGATACCGTTTTTGTGAATAGTCCATTCACGGCTATTAACGCTGACTTGCCTGGAACCTTACGTTCGTATGAGTGGGATTTCAACAACGATGGAAGCGTTGAATTCACTACATTAAATGCAACTTTCACTTACAACAGTGCTGGGGTGAAGCAAATTAAACTTACCAGCCGCTCTTGCAACGGTGGAGATAGCATCGTGAAACAAATTGTGGTTGTTACACCTTCAGCGGCTCCTGAAGCTGATTTCATCGCTGACATGTATTCTGCAGCTCCATTTGATGAAGTGCGCTTACAAGACCTGAGCACAAATGGTCCAATTGGTTGGACTTGGGAAATTACCCCAGATCCAAATGGCTTGATTTTCTATGATCCATTTGAACAGAACCCGGTTGTTTTCTTTGGCGAACCTGGCGTGTTTGATGTGTGTTTGACCGCACAAAATGCGCTCGGTACCTCAGCTAAAAAATGTAAAACAGCCTACATCACCATTCGCGATGTAAACAACATGTGCATTGGTAACCAATCTTCTTCTGCAGCCAGTGGCGAGATTTATGATTCTGGTGGACCTGTAGGTTCTTATGGTAACAATGAAAATTGTGATTTCTTAATCGAACCTTGCGCAAGCAGCGTAACCTTGAAATTCACTGAGTTCAGCTTGGCCAACGCGGCCCACGTGCTGCGTGTTTACGACGGCAGGGATGCAACAGGAACTTTATTAGGAACATTCTCTAGCACCTCCGGATTACCAGGTGGAACCAATGGCTTGACCGCAAACAGCGGAGCGATGTACTTAACGTGGCAAACGAGTGCAACAGGAACAGCAAGCGGCTTTGCAGCTCGCTGGACTTCAGTTGCCGATACAAGCAATACACTGATCGCTGGCTTTGACGTTCAAGACTCTGCTTTTGAACAAGAGACCGTGCCATTTACAAACACATCTATAGGCAGTGGTTTGATTTACAGCTGGGACTTTAATATGGATAACAACGAGGATAGCCAAATTGAAAATCCAAGCTTCCAGTTCACCGCAGCTGGTACCTACTACCCAAGCTTATCCGTATCGGATGCTTGTGGTAATAGCCAAACAGTGCAAGACACCATCGTAATCATTACACCTTCTTCAGCTCCTATAGTTGATTTTGAGGCAGATGCGAAATTGGTAGCTGTTGGCGATTTGGTTTATATCACCGATAAAACGACAAACGGCCCGATTGGATGGACCTATACTTTCTCTCCAAACAATGCCGTGATTGCCGGCGGCACAAACCGCAATCCAATTGTGAGCTTCACTGATACCGGCTGGTATACTGTTACCTTAGATGCCACCAATGCTGCAGGAACAGCTTCTGCTACCAAGACACAATACATTCACGTAGTTGAGATTTGTAATCCTTCTGTCGACTTGCTCGTACCTGATTTAGGAATCAACCGTGTTACCTTAAACAACCTAGCGAATAATTCGAGTTCAGGAGTGCAAGGTTTTACTAGCTACTTTAACTCAGCCACAGTGCCTGCAGCTCAGCTAGACGCCGGAGGTAACTATACGTTATTTGTGGCACGTAACACAACCTTGAATAGAATGAATCGCAAAGCTTGGATTGATTTCAATGGCGACGGCGACTTCAACGATCAGGGTGAATTTATTGGTCATGAAACAGCAGCCCTAACCCCTAATTGGGCGGTGAACTTCACCGTTCCGGTAAGTGCAGTGAGAGGAGCCGTGCGTATGCGAATCGGTGTGGCTTTCGCAGATTCTACGAATGAGGCATGCGGAACGAATTTCTACGGTGAAATAGAAGATTACCGCGTGCAAATCAACGAAGACATCACTGCTCCGGTAATAAGCTTACGTGGGTTCAATCCAGTTACCTTGGAACTTGGTCAAAACTACCTAGACTCTGGTGCAACAGCATTTGATGCAGTAGATGGAAACTTGACAAGCCAAATCGTAGCGACAAATAACCTGAACATTAACGTGGCAGGTACCTACCAGTATTTCTACAATGTGAGCGATGCAGCGGGTAACGCAGCTACTACGGTAACTAGAACCATTATTGTTCGCCCTGATAACACGCCACCGGTATTGCAGTTAAATACGCCGCTTGTTATTACAGTTCCATTGCTGAGCAGCTTCACAGAGCCGGGATGGACAGCCATTGATGCGATATCAGGTAACGTGAGTGCAACTGTTCAAGTAGATAAATCGAACTTCGATAGCACCCGTGTTGGAAGCTACAGCATTATCTATGTGGCTACAGATGGCTTCGGTAATACAGATACACAAAGCCGTGTGGTGAATGTGGTTGACCTTACAGCACCAACGCTTACCTTGAATGGTGTGAATCCGATGGAAGTAGAAGTTTACACAAACTTCAATGACCCGGGTGTGAGTGCAACAGACAACTACGACCCAATGGTGTTCGCTCAAGTGAGCAGCAACGTGAATGTAAACGCCTTAGGTTCTTACTTGATTCAGTATAGCGCAACAGACTCTAGCGGAAATGTAAGCAGCCTTACACGAACCGTTAATGTGGTAGACAATACCGCACCTACTCTAATCGTAAGCGGACCAGATACCCTTACAGTGGAAGTATTCGGTTCTGTAGCGATGCCGCAATTAACTGCCACAGATAATTACGATCAACAAGTACAGGTAAACATGAATGGTACTTACGACTTGACACAACTTGGCGTATACTCCGTTACCTTCACAGCAGAGGATGCCTCGGGTAACCAATCTGCTTCTGTAAGCCGCTTCATCAAAGTGGTGGATACTGAAGCACCGGTTATTACACTAAATGGCGCATACCTCATCACCATCGATCGTTGGGCAAGCTTTGTTGATCCGGGTGTAACTATCTCCGATAATTACTATACCGGATTGGTAGCGACAACAGGAGGAAACTTCGTAGATACCGATAAAGAAGGTTTATTCTACATCACATACGATGTAACGGATGGTTCCGGAAACGTGGCCGCCCAAATAACGCGCGCTGTGAATGTAGTGTTTAACCCAACATCAGTTGGAGCGAAAGTCAATGAGATGAAGCTGAGCGTTTATCCAAACCCTGCAAGAGACTTCGTTGTACTCGATTTCAAAACGGATATCAACGAAGAAGTGAGCTTGGAAGTAGTGAATGGAATCGGTCAGCAAATGATGAAAGACAAAGTGCAGCTTCAAGGTGGTAAATACACCTTGAATACAGATGCCTTAACACCGGGTACCTACTTCATTCTTGTAAACCTTAACGGTACAGTTCGTACTCAAAAATTAATTGTCAATAAGTAAAAGCAAACAATAGCCGCGACTTCGGTCGCGGCTGTTTAAACTGAATCTCATGAAATTAAAATCATACCTGAAATCGAAAGGCCTGAGTACCCTCAAGCTCATGGTAGCCGGAGGTCTTATGGCCATCCCGTTTGCTGCATCGGCCCAATATGTGTCTTCCGAGGCAATTCAAAATACCAATGCGGTATTCCCCGGAATGAATACGACCGCTATTTTGGAGGTACAAGTGGTAACAAATGGCAATGCCGTTTTGAGTTCTATCACTTTTTCAACCTCTGGAACTACCAGCGCCTCGGATATAGAGAATGCAAAACTAATCTACGATGATGGCGGGTCATTTACTGCACCACTGAATTTGGCAAACCAAATAGGCACCACACAAAACTCGCCCAGCGGTAATTTTACCTTTAGTGGTGACTACCTCGGTATTCCAGGTGGTACAAGCAAATTCTTTCTTGTCTACGATTTGCCTTATTCAGCCGACACAAATAATGTGGTGGATGCGGAATGCATTTCCTTAGTAGTAGACGGAAATACGGAAACGCCAACTGTCACAGCACCAAGTGGTGATCGCCCAATTGTGGGCAATCCTTTCTTTAGCTATTGCCTTTATCCAGCTACTAACCCGCTCAACTATCAGATTGGTATCAGTCGATTGGAAATTGCCTCGACAGTAATTACCAACGCTATTGCTGTAGCAGGTACTGTTCAGACGAACACCACAAACATCATTGATTTAGTGAAAGATGTAACCTACAACTTCAACTACAATGGTGGTACAGGTAACCCACAACAAGAACGTATCTACATCGATTTAAACAACGATGGATTCTTTGATAACTCTGAACTCGTGTTTTCTGGAAATACGCCGGCAAGCACAAGAACTTTTGGCAACTTGTATATAGACTGTGGTGTTGAAAACGGATTGCATAGAGTGCGCATAGCCACCGATTTGGGAACACCAAGCAGTGCGTGCGGTCCGAATGGTTTTGGAACAGCCTATGAAATAACCGTGAACTTCAAAGACGCACCTGCACCAGTTGCGAACTTTACCGTTAACGATACAGTCTATACAGGTTCGTTTGTAAACTTTACAAACACCTCTTCAGGATTGGGATATAGCTTTGAGTGGGACTTTGAAAATGACGGCAACGTAGATGCTACTACCTTCAATACGCAAACCCAGTACAATACGGCCGGAGCCAGAACAGTAAAGCTGAAAATGAGCCGCATGAGCTGCGGTAGTCCTCTTGCCGACAGCATCACCAAAACAGTTGTTGTGCAAAACCCAACAGCGGTGCCTGTTTCTGAGTTTATTGCAAACAGAAACATCACAAACCAAACACTCATTGTAACCTTAACAGATTTGAGTACCAATGGAGCGAACAAATGGCATTGGAAAATTACGCCTGAATTCGTCAATGGCCAGATAGCGTATATCTATGCTAATGGAACAGACTCTACATCACAGAATCCACAAATACTCTTTTCTGAATTGGGTGAATACAACGTGGAATTCTATTCTGAAAATATTCTAGGAGCGGGTAACTATGTTTCTAAGCCGGCGTATATTAGGAATATTGCCGTAATCGATTTCTGCTCAGTAACGTCGACAGCAGCTGAATCCGGTTTTATTGCTGATGAGGGGGGGGTATTCGCCAACTATCCAAACTATGGTGGAACAGGTAAGCTTTGTGGCTTTTTGATTCAACCGGCCTGTGCAGCGGATATCACGTTTAACTTTTTGGATTTCGACATGAGTTCCTATCAAGTAACAGGATGTTTTATTCCAGGATCGAATCCTCCAACCTTGCAGCCTTTCGACAATGTGAAGATTTATGATGGAACCGACAATACCGGAATTCCATTACACGTAGCAGCTGGCTTCCCGAATGGATTCTCTAACGGTCCTGCCAATACTCCGTTGGCTCAATTACCTCCTTCTGTTACAGCTAGTTCAGGAAGTATGTTTATTGAATATTCAGTTAACTGCGCGTTCAATGGCAGAGGCTTCTTAGGCGAGTGGAATAGTACACCAAAAGTGTTACCAACTCCAGTAGCGTCTTTCACCGGACCAGACAGTGTTTATATCAACTCTCCTGAAACATACTTCAATACAACAACAGGCGATTATGACCAGTCTCAGTGGGATTTTGAAAACGATGGCTTGAACGACTTCAGCGGCGACGATGCGGAAATCACATTCACAACGGCTGGTGTTCAAACGGTAAAACTTACTGCATCTCGTTGCGGTAACAGCAACAGCTACTCTAAGAATGTAGTGGTAAGAGCACCAATCTCAGCTCCAGTAGCAGAATTTGCTGCAAACCGCACCGACATCATTGTGCTGGATACCGTACAATTTACTGACCTCAGTGAACAAGGTCCTACCCAATGGAAGTGGACAATTACTCCAGCGCAGAATGCACAATTCGTAGCTAATACATCCCAGTTTTCCAGAAATCCGAAGATTCAGTTTACAAAAACAGGAAACTATACGGTAAAACTTTGGGCGCTGAATAATTTGGGAGAAGACAGTTTAACCAAGTCGGCTTACATTAAAGTATTTTCATATTGCGCTCCTAATGCGGTTAATCTATCCGATGATATTGGTATAAACCGCGTAACAATGGGTACCATCAATTCAGTAACAAGCTCCGGTGTGGTAGGCTATACTTCTTACCTCGACCAAACCACTGTTCAGGCAGGAGCTAGCTACCCATTGACTATTGAACGAAATACCAATTTCAATCAAATCAACTACAAGGTGTGGATCGACTTCAATAAGAACGGTTCATTCACAGACGCAGGCGAAGAAGTGGCAAGCTCTGGTACGATCTCAGGCCTGACGTTTAACACCACTATCCGCATTCCAAAAAATGCAACGCAAGGAAGCACACGCATGCGTATCGGTGCAAGCTCAGAAAGCAACCCGAACCTGGCATGTGGTCCTAACCAGTTTGGTGAATTTGAAGATTACAGATTGTTCATTACAGAAGATGTAAGCAAACCTATCATCACACTTAACGGTGCTTCGCCTTTCTTTATGGAACAAGGGTATAGCTTCACTGATCCAGGCGCTGTGGCACTTGACAATGCAGATGGAGACATCAGCCACTTGATGGTGATCAACAGCAACCTCGACAGCTCAATTGTGGGTGAATACTTCATCAGCTATAATGTTACCGACTCTGCCGGAAACAAAGCAGATTCCGTAGTTCGCTATGTAATCGTTGAAAAGGATGGATCCGGTCCGCACATCAGCTTACAAGGTGGTGATACCATCCTGCATCCGGTTAATACAACCTGGACTGAGCCTGGCTTTAGTGCCTTAGACTTTGTAAACGGTGTGATCAATAACGTGGCCACCTCAGGAACCGTTGACGATTCCCAACTGGGTATCTATTATCTGACATACAATGCACAAGATTTGCAAGGAAATGCCACATCCGTAGTGCGCGTGGTGAGAGTAGTTGACCAACAGGCTCCTCAGTTGGCCTTGATTGGTGCAGATCCGTTAATTGTAAACTTTGGTTCACCATTCCCTGATCCGGGTGTTGACGTGACAGATAACTACTATTCAAATCTGTCTTATCAAGTGACCGGTTCCGTTAATACAAGTCAAATGGGTAGCTACGTGCTAACCTATACGTCAACAGACCCTTCAGGCAACAGCGCTGTAGCTATCACAAGAACAGTTGTTGTGCAGGATACGGAATCACCAAAAGTAGATCTGATCGGCTTGGATACCTTACAATTGAATGTATTCACTAAGTATGTGGAATCCGGTGCATTGGTTACTGATAACCATACCAAAGGTTTGACCTACACCATCACGGGTAGCGTAGACCATACCACCTTGGGTGAATATGTGTTGTCTTACAGCGCAAGCGATTCGTCAGGTAACACAACTACGGTGAACCGTGTAGTGCGCGTGGTAGATAGAATAGCTCCGGTGATTACACTCAAAGGTTCAAGTCTCGTCAACATGAAACGCTACGGAACCTTCAATGATCCGGGTGTCATCTTAACAGATAACTACGATAGCGAAGCAGATTTGCAAGCAAACCTGATTGTGGTGGATTCCATCAAAGGATACCAAGAAGGTGTTTACCAATATTGCTACAGACTTAGCGATAATTCAGGTAACAGAGCAGCAGAGGTTTGCCGCATCGTTCAAGTTGGACCAGCAGATCCAAATGGAATTGATGCGCCTACAGTAGAAGTAAAAGTGTATCCGAATCCGTCTAGAAACCTATTCAATATTGACTTGAGCGGTTTGAACGGATTGCAATCAATGCGTGTATACGATATTCAAGGAAGCTTAGTACAAGAAATAGCCATCGAATCGGGTAAAACATTGTACAGCCTAGATTTAGGACAAAAGTCTCCAGGTATCTATTACGTAACCTTAAACATCAACAACTCATACCACAGTGTGAAGCTGTTGTTATTAGACTAGAAAACCTTGGTTTGGTAGAAGTCAAAGATGTCGGCCCCTCGGGTCGGCATCTTTTGGCGTTTATAGCCGGTTGATGAAATGGATTCTACACATAGCTTTCTGTCTAGCGATGCTCGCAGCATGGCCCAATCAAGCTATGGCCCAGAGACTCAACTGGTCTAATATTGATGAAAACCAAAGTCATTTTGGCTTTGTAGGCTACCAGGGCGGTCGTAAAAATGCCTGCACAGACCGCTCTGGTAACTTAATTTACTGCTCTCCTTTTGCCAACACGATTCACGTAGGCAGTCAGCAGTATACCACCAATTTTGAAACGGTAATTGTTAAGCGAAGTAAGGAAGGACAACTCATTTGGTCCAGAACGCTGGCCGGAACCGGGTTCAAGTCGGGCCACTCTATTCACGCCGACTCGCTCGGTAATATCTACCTGCTAGGCTGGTATTACGGCAATTCCAGCATCAATGGCGTGAATTTATACTCGTATGGAAACTACGATTGCTTCGTGGTTAAATTTAGCAGCGCCGGACAAATTCTCTATACCCGAACCTTTGGTGGGGCCGGTTACGATTATCCTTTTGCTTTAACCACAGATAGGCAAGGCAATGCGTATATCGCTGGCAAGTTTAATACAAGCATCCAAGCCGGCTCTTTGTCGTGCAACGGAGGAGCGAACAGCCATTTTTTACTCAAGCTGCAATCAAATGGTTCGGTTGTCTATCTGCGTAATACCTGCAGCAGCGCCTCGGGCGATTGGGGTAAAGGCGACCTGGCCCTCGGTAAAGATGCTAAACTCTACCAGGTTTCCAATTTTTTCAATACCAGCACATTCAACACAATTTCGCTTCAAACCACAGGGACCGGAGGCTACCTGGCAAGGATAAATCCCGCAAATGGCGACGTTGAAATGGCCGTGAAGGCAGGTGCAGAAGCGTGTTTGTTGGATGTTGGCCTCTCGGGCGAATTACTGATTGCCGGATGGCAACGATCCAGTCAAGATTCCATCGCTAGCACACGTTTACCCACTTTAAGTTCCGGACCATCGTATTACATTGCCCGCGTAAGTCAGCAGGGCACGCTTCTCCAAAGCACTCGAATTGGCAGAGCCAGCGGCGGCTTGAATGGACAAGAAGAACTGAGGCAGTTGCATATCAGCAGCACCGGACAAGTTTTTCTCTCTGGAGATATGACCGCCGACTACCAAGTGGGCGCATCTCAAGTTACGCTTTTAGGATTCAACAACGGCAGTGTAACACAGGCGGCTCTGATCAAGTTAGAAGATGATTTAAGTTTGGCGTGGACGGCCAGTGCCTCATCGCTTGATACCTTGGGCGTGCCCAATCCGGATTTTGGATGTGGCGTCGCTACAGACCTGCAAGGCAATATCGTTTGGCTCAGTTCCAATTTCGCTAATTCGGTAAAGGATACACGAATTTACCTCAACCAAGATACCCTTGCGGTAGACTCCTTGAGTTCGAGGTACAAGGCATACGGCATTCATTTGTGGAGCCTGTCTGAACCGTATATCGCTACACAAAACCTAACACAATTGGCGGCTTGCCCGGGCGATAGCCTTCGTATCGCTTTCTTGAAATACGGACTTTTTGATCCCGGCAATACCTTCACCGCGGAGCTGTCAGATTCCAACGGCAGCTTTGAGTCGGCACGTGTTTTGGCTCAGCTAGCCGATACGGGCTCCAGCTCTCTGCCCTTTGTGCTTCCATTCGATTTGCATCCTGGTCAATACCACCTTCGGGTAAATGGAAGTAGACCGAGGGTAAAAGGCTCGGCAACGGAAATACCGCTTCAGGTGCGAGGGAAGCCCCACGCTGATGCCGGCCGAGATCGCTTGTTTTGTTTGGGCGATACCCTCACACTCGAGGCTTCCGGCGGTGGAACGTATGCCTGGTTTAGTGCTGCTCCCTTACTGGATACCTTCCAAGCGCGGGTTCGGGCTTTGCCTTCGAGCGATGCCTCATTTGGTGTGAAGGTGACCGATTCGCTAAGTTCATGCTATAACCTGGATACAGTAGAACTTCGTTACCGAAGGCAAGTAGATGCCGCAGATATAGCCGATACCTTGCTCTGCGATGGACAAATGCTTCACCTGGCCATACAACTTATTGAAGGAGATAGCTCAAGGCTGAGGGTTCGCTGGACAGACGCCTCCAACCAGGTCTTGAGCAATACAGACTCGCTCAGCTTTTTGCCAAACGGGCCAACGCAGGTATGGGTAGAAGTGTGGGATAGCTGTTCCATCCTGTCAGACACCCAATCGTTCTGGATACAGGTAAGGCCGGCTTTGGCCATCGATTTTGTGAGCGATACCCAACTCTGCCAAGGTCAAATCGCGCGCCTGAGTCCGGTATATCGCGGAGGAGATTCCACGTCTTATCGCTTCGCCTGGACAGATAGTTCCAGCGGTCAACTGGTATCAAACGACTCAGCGCTGCTCCAAGCTTTCAATGCCGCGCAAACCATCAAGCTCATCCTGTCTGACGGATGCACCCCAAAGCCTGACTCACTGTACGTTCAGGTAGCTGTGCCGGCACCCTTAAAGCTGAGCGCTCTGGATACGGTTTGGCTTTGCCCCGGTGATTCGGTCAACTTACAGGCAAAAGCGAGCGGAGGATATGCGCAAACGATACGCTACCAATGGGGGAATGAACAACCCTCAGCAGTTAGCTTTTACACATGGAAACCCAATGCTACTGGTCTGCTGCGATTGAAAGCCGAAGATTATTGTCGAAACACCGACTCCGTGTCGGTTCAGGCAAACGTACGCTCAACGCAGCCGCTCACGCTTCGAAGCGATACCCTCCTGTGCCAAGGTGAAGCGCTGGAGGCTTGGGTGACCGGTTTTGAATCGGATA
>FWPV01003716.1_pt1 | contig 33083 bp, 29 predicted proteins | sample 2228371 | NCBI WGS metagenome assembly FWPV01 (sample SAMEA103939776, study PRJEB20133) | metagenome
GTCCCGCCGCTGGCCGGAGGCGCCGCCGGGGCGGGGTCCGGTAGGAGATAAGGGGCGGCGACCGCCGCTGCCCGCGTGCCTACATGCGCTCCGGCGCGGAGACGCCCAGCAGCGCCAGCCCGTTCCGCAGCACCTGCAGCACGCAGCGGCAGAGGAAGAGGCGGGCGGAGGTGAGGTCGGCATCGTCTCCGATCACGCGGTGGCGGTTGTAGAAGACGTGGAAGGCGGCCGCCAGCTCCTCCAGGTAGCGGGTGAGGCGGTGCGGCGCCCGTGCCAGGGCGGCGTCGCGGACCAGCTCCTCGAACTCGAATAGCTTCATGGCCAGGTCCCACTCTTCCTCGGAATCCAGCAGGCGCAGGACCTCCAGTCCGGGGATGTCCCCGGACAGCTCTACCCCGCGCCCCTCGCCGTAGCGCAGGATGCTGCAGATGCGCGCATGGGCGTACTGCACGTAATAGACCGGGTTCTCCATGCTCTGCTCCACCGCGAGCTGGATATCGAAGTCCAGGGCGGTGTCCTGGCTGCGGGTCAAGAAGAGATAGCGGGCGGCGTCCCTGCCAACTTCTTCCAGCAGCTCGTCGAAGGTCACCATCTCCCCCGTGCGCTTGGACATGCGCACGGGCTCGCCGCCGCGCTTGAGGTTCACCAGCTGGCCGAGGATGACCTCCAGGCGGTCCGGGTATCCGCTGGCTTCCATGGCCGCCTGCATGCGGCGCACGTAGCCGTGGTGGTCCGCTCCCCAGATGTTGATGAGCCTGTCGTAGCCGCGCTCAATCTTGTTGAGGTGGTAGGCGATATCGGCGGCGAAGTAGGTGGGCGCGCCGTTGCTGCGCACCAGTACCCGGTCCTTGTCGTCCCCGAAGCGGGAGGTGGCCATCCACACCGCGCCGTCGCGCTCGTAGGCAAGCCCCCGCTCCAGCAGCCCCGCGACCACCTCGCGCACCGCCCCGCCGCGCTGCAGCTCACGCTCACTGAACCAGATGTCGAAGTGCACCCCGAAAGCGTCCATGCTCCTCCGGATATGCTGCAGGGCGATGCCGTAGGCGCGCTCCCCCAGCTCTTCGCGGCGTTCCTCCGGGGGCTCGTCCGCGAGCCGCCCGCCGTCCTCTTCCAGTATCTGCCTGGCGATGTCCACCACGTAGGAGCCCTGGTAACCCTCGGCGGGGAACTCGCAGGGCCGGCCCACCAGCTCGAGGTAGCGCGCCTCCACGGAGGCGGCGAAGACCTCCATCTGGGTGCCGAAATCGTTGAGATAGAACTCGCGGTCCACCTGGAAGCCGACCGCCTCCAGCAGGTTGCACAGGGCGTCGCCCAGAGCCGCCCAGCGGCCGTGTCCCACGTGCAGGGGGCCCACGGGATTGGCGGACACGAACTCCACGTTCATGCGCGCGCCCGCGCCAAAGTCCCAGCGGCCGTAGGCTTCTCCCTCGCCGGCGACCCGCGTCAGCTCGGAGAGCACGCGGTCGCGGTCGAGGGCGAGGTTGATGAAGCCGGGACCCGCGACCTCTACCCCGCGCAGCACGGCGCCGGCGGGAGGGCAGGCCCTCTCGCTCAGCAGCCGCGCCAGCACCTCGGCCACCTCCCGCGGCCTGCGCCCCTCGGCGCCGGCGAGGACCAGGGCCGCGTTGGTGGCCCAGTCCCCGTGGGCCTTGTGGCGGGGGCGCTCGAGGACGAACTCCGGCGTCTCCGGCGTGGAGATCTCGCCCCGCGATCTCGCTTCCTCTATGGCCCCGGCTATGAGCCCGCGCAGTTCCCTGGCGATCACGTCTTCCTCCCGTATTTCCGCCACCGGTGGGCGATAAGCGCTATTTAGTACGCCTCGCGTCCTCCGGGGGTTAATTGTACACGAAACGGAGATCGCGGCCCCAGGCCGGAGGCGAGGAAGGGTCCCGCAAGCCGGAGCCCATACGCGGAGCGAGGCCGCGACCCCGGGGAAAGGGACGGGAAGGTCGCTAGAAGGCGCGCGAGGGCTTTTCCTCCAGCACCGCCGTGGTCTCCTGCTTCTCCTTGCCGCGGTAATAGGTGATGGCTACGGAGTCGCCCACCTTGCGCCGGCGTATCTCCAGCATCACCTGGTCCATGGAATCCACGGGAGAGCCGTCGATGGCCACGATGATGTCCCCGGCTTGAAGCCCCGCCTTCTCCGCCGGGGTCCCGGAGATCACCCTGCGCACGATGGCCCCCTTCTCCACCGGGAGGTCGTAGCTCCTGGCGGTCTCGGGGTCGAGGGTGCTGCCGTTGAACCCCAGCCAGGGATGCACGGCGACCCCCTTCTCTATGAGCTGCTCGATGACCGGTTTGGCGTTGTCGATGGCGATGGCGAAGCCCAGCCCGTCGTAGCCCCCGCTCTGGGAGTAGATGGCGGTGTTGATGCCGATGACCTCTCCCACGCTGTTGCAGAGGGGGCCGCCGGAGTTGCCGGGGTTGATGGCGGCGTCGGTCTGGATGACGTCCAGGAGTGGGGCGGCGTCGGGGACGTAGATGTTGCGGTTGAGGGCGCTGATGATGCCGCTGGTCACGCTGCCCTCGAACCCCTCCGGGCTGCCCACGGCCACCGCCAGCTCCCCGGGGACGAGGTCCGAAGAGGTGCCCAGGGTGACGGCGGGCAGGTCGGACTCGTCGATACGGATCACCGCGATGTCCGTCTCCGGGTCCGTCCCCACCACCCTGGCGTCGTGGACGGACCCGTCGCGCAGGGAGACCTTGATGTTGGAGGCGTTCTCCACCACGTGGTTGTTGGTGATGATGTAGCCGTCGGAACGGTAGATGAATCCGGATCCTATGCCGTTGCCGAGGATGCCGTACTGCACCTCGATGTTCACCACCGAGGGCAGGACCCTGGCGGCCACCTCCACCACCGCTTCCTGTCCCGCCTTCACCACGCGCTCCTCCACCGTCCTCACTTCCTGCACGCTCCCCTTCCCCCTGTTCCTCAGCACGTCCACGGGGTTGGCGCCGAAGAAGAGCGGGAGCACGAACACCGTGGCCACCGCCGCGGCCACCGCCGCCACCGCCGCCAGGGCGACCGTCCTCCAGCTTACGCCCCGGGAGCGCAGGGGAGGCGCAAGGGGCGGCTCGGGCGGTATCTGCGGCAGCGGAGGCGACACCGGGGGGATGCCCTGGTCATCGGTCATATCCATCACCTCTGCATTCCTTCGGGGCGGCCATCTCGCCGCCCGCGGTCAGCGGTCATCCGGTCACGGATTGCATGGCGCTGAGAACAGTGTGTGCGAAGGCGGACGGCGCCGTCAACGCCGGAGACCGTATCTCGAGGGAGCGGCGCCGAGCCGGCGCGGAGGGCGTTGCGGGGGTTTGTGGAGGAGAGGCCTCCGCCCCCGTGTCTGCCCGAAAGCCTCCGGGGGGCGGCATCGCGGTCCACACGGGACCCCGGCACCGCCTCGAGACCGCTCCCCATTCCCGTCGGCGACGGCGGGTGCCCCCGGCCTTCGGCCTCGACGAGAGGGGCGTCCCCCCCGGGTCTGCCGACAACGGAGAAGATCGACACGGTCCCTCCTTGACTTTGTCGCGTATTCGCTCACACTTTACGGAGAAGAACTCACGAGAAGATGACGTCGAGCACGGGCGGGAGGTTCCATGCGGGTCCCGCGGCGGCAGGGGAAAGAGGCGAGGGCGGAGAAGTCTTCTGGGACGGAGGTGATGTCCTTGGACAGGCAGCGGGAGAACGAGGAGAGAGAGGCGGCCGCGGGCTCCGCGGAGATGGAAGAGGTTCCCAGGCGACCGCCTCGTCCGCCGGATACCAGGGCGGAGAAGGCGCGCCGTAAGGTCAGCCTGGTGGCGGCCATCGTGGTGAACGTGGTGACCCTGATCACCCTGGCCATCATCCTTCTGGCGGTGCTCCTGCCCGGATACCGCAGGTCCTTCACGGTGGCGAGGGCGGTGGAGGGCGCGGAAGAGGTGTTCATCGTGGTGCGTACCACGGAAGGCGTGATGCGGGAGAAGAACACCGACTTTCTGCGTGCCCAGGACGGCTTGAGGAACGTGCTGCAGGAGGAGGTGGGCAGGGGGGACACCGTGTGGGCATACGTGCGCGACGCCTATCCTGACCGCAAGTGGATAGAGGACAACCTGCCCGAGGGCATGGTGAGCTGGCTGCGTGAACTTTACCCCAAGCCCGAGGTAGCCGAGAGCGCGGGGAAGGCCACGGAGAACGGCGCCTCGCAGGATACCGGGAAACAGGGCGCGGAGGTGAATAATCCCTGAGATGATGGTCGCCAACCTGCTCCTGGATGCCCTGCGCGACCTCTGGGACGGCTTCGTCACCAGGCTCCCCTCCCTGGTGACGGGACTGGTGATATTCCTCGTCTTCTATCTGCTGGCGCGGGGCGTGCGCTTTTTCGTCGCGCGCTCCCTGCGGCGGGTGAAGGCCTCGGAGCACGCGGCGAGGCTGGTCTCCCGACTGGGGTTCATAGCCACGGTGATCGTCGGCGGCCTGGTAGGCCTGGGGGTGATGGGGGTCAACGCCGGTGCCCTGGTGGCATCCCTCGGCCTGGTCAGCGTGGGCATAGGCTTCGCCCTCAAGGACGTGGTGGAGAACTTCCTCGCCGGCATCATCCTCATCCTGCAGAGGCCTTTCGTGGTGGGGGACGTGGTGCGCTTCGGCGAGGTCGAGGGAACGGTGGAGGACGTGAGGGTCAGGGACACCGTCATCCGCACCTATGACGGGCGCCAGGTGTTCGTGCCCAACGCGAACATCTTCCGCACGGCGGTGATCAACAACAATCGCAACCGCAGGAGGCGACTGGACTTCACGGTGAGCGTCGCCTACCCGGAGGATATCACCCGCGCCCTTTCCGCGGCATCCGGCGCCCTTGAGGACCTGGAGGAGATCCTTCCGGATCCCGCGCCGCTGGTGGTGGCGGAGGCGCTGGCCGAGAGTTCCGTGGCGCTGAGGGCCTATTTCTGGGTGGACCCGGAGCGCGTGAGCATCCTGGAGGTGAGGTCCAGGGCCATCGCGGCGGTAAAGCGCGCCCTGCAGGAGGCGGGCATAGAGATACCGTACCCGGTGCTCACGGTGAGGAGCGGGGAAGAGGCCTGAAGCACGCCAGGATATCCCGCCCGCGGCAGCCGGGTCGCCCGCCCGTCCTCCACGCGCCCGTCCCCGGACACACGCAGGGAAGACCTTGCCGGTCGGGATCGCGACGGCTGATGCCCGCCCCTCCCCGGGCTCGTGCGGGATAAGGACCGGGCCCGTCTGGAGCCGGTACACCCTGCCCCCGCCCCCCGGCCCGTACCGGGAAAGGGCTGAATCGCTCGCTAGAACCGGGGCCTGCCCCTTCTCCGGGATCCAGGGACACGGCGCACCTATCCTAGGGCGATGCCCAGGCGGCGCGCCAGCTCCAGGGCCCCGTGCCTCTCCTCTCCCGAGAGCCTGCGGTCCAGCTCCGGGAAGAGGGCGGCGCGGTATTCCGGGCGGTACTGGAACATGAGGTTGAAGTAGGTGCCGGGGATGTTCTCGGCCACCCAGGCCATGATCCTCGCCGTGCAGCATTCCAGGTGCCCGGGCAGCAGGAGCTGCCGGAGCATCACCTCCCCCTGGCGGTGGGCGAGGAGGAAGTTGCGGCTCACCACCTCGAAATAGCCCTCTACGTCCGAGTAGCGGGCGGCGCAGGCGTCGTTTCCGTAGCGGAAATCGGCGAGGTAGATGTCCATCGCCCCCTCGAGGAGGAGCATGGCCTCGCGAGAGGTGTACATGTTCGAGTTCCACACCATGGGCAGGTACTTGCCCTCCTCGCCCAGGCGGATGATGGTGTCCAGGATGGTGTGGAGGTGGGGGTCGGGGTTGCCTCCCACGAAGTTGGCATTGCGCGACCCCTGGCGAAGTCCCTCCCGCAGGCCTCGGGCCAGGAGGTGGGGGTCGGCGGGACTGCCGGAGCGAGCGTCCATGGCGATGTCCCAATTCTGGCAGTAGACGCACCGGAAGGTGCATCCCGAGAAGAAGATGGTGTGAGAGGGGACGAGCTCCGGCTCTTCTCCGAAATGGAGAAACATGGAAGCGACGCGGGACTCGGCGCCGGCGCCGCAGTAGCCGCGCTCCCCGGCGGCGCGGTCCGCCCCGCAGCGGCGTTCGCACATGTGGCAGGAAGACAGCATGCGGCGGGCCAGGAGCGCCTTCAGGTCCAGCAGGGAAGGGCCGTCCGCGGCGAGGGGCTCTTCCCCGCCCGCGGACAGGTCGCGGAAGGTCTCCATGGCCGACGCGTGCAGCGACCACAGCTCCTCCGCGGATCTTCCCTCGAGGTCATCCGCTCCCGCGGGCACGCGGGAGGCCAGCCAGTGGCGGGCCGGCCGTCTCCTTTCCAGGACCGAGAGATAGTAATCCAGCATCCGCGGTCACCAGGTCAACTTTATGACAGCGGGCGGGGGAGGGCAACACGGCGAGGACGGCCCACGCCTCCCCCCGTCCCCTTCTATCCGGAGACAGGCGCGGCGCCGGAGTTCCAGGTTGAAAACCCGCGGGGCAGCAGCAACCCTCTTTTCGGACACGTTCGGTCTGCCGGTCATAAAGGCGGCCGCTCGACCGTTTTCAGACCGAAGATCGCCCGCCGAGACAACGGCGCACCGGTCGTCGGAGTCAGGCCGCTCCTCAGGGCCGGGCGAAGGCCCGACGTGCCGCCCCCGGCATTCCGCGACAAGGGCGCGGCAGCGGGCACCCCCTCCTCTTCGCGTGTCCGCCGACGCGCTTTTGAAAACCGGCCCTCGAGGGAGTAAAGTAGGGGGTGATCCCACGGCGGATCATGGTAAATTATGCTAGACAGGTGGCCTTGCCGCGTGGCGGTCTTGAGGGAGGAACATTGCTGGCCTGGGTGATGATCCTCGGCATGGTCTCGGTGGTCAACGTGACCCTGGTGGGGGCCACCGCCTCCCTGGCCGGGAGCATACCGGACAGCTCTTTTCTGGTCATCCTCTCGCGCTACCTGAAGCGTAGAACCGAGCCTCCCCGAGCCCTGCTCTATCCCGTGGAGGCGGCCTCCCGGCTCGAGCGCCTGCGCCGCAGGGTTTCCGTTGCCGCCGGAGGGATGGCCGCGATCGCGGCGGGGATCTCCCTGTGGGCGCTGGCCGCGGGATGGGGCCCGGTAGCGGCGGCGGCGATGGCCTTCTGGGTAGCGGCCGCCAACGCCGCCTTTCTCGCCGTGCCCCTCGGTGTCTGGAGGAGGAGGGCGGCGAGGATGCCGGAGGAGGCCGTGGAGGAGGCCGCGAATAAGGCGCAGCGGGCGGGCTGATCCGGAAACCGGGAACGGGAAGATGCGGCGGGAGGGACGCCGCTAAGGCCCGCGCCCGTGGTCGGGCCGCGACGGGCTCGCCATCTCATGCTCCCGTTGAAAAAGCAGCGCTGGTTGCATGACGGCCTTCGGCCGAGGCCGGGAATCCGCTGACCACGGGGCGAGCGCCAGTAAGATCCGGCGACGGCTCACCTGGCGGTGCCGTGGGGCGGGTGAGTCGAAGCCCGCCGGTCAGCCCCGCCGGCCTTCCCCGTGCGTCCTGCCCGCCATGACCCCCAGGATCTCCAGGAGGCGTTTGCGGTTAAGGGCGGCGGCGAACGCGAGCCACAACACGTAAAGCCAGCCGACGAGACGGGATGCCGTGAAGGCCATCAACGGATGGAGCGCGAGGACGGGGAGTTCGAAATAGGTTATCACGGCACGGGTAGGCCTGAGCGCGATCACCACGGAGGCGAGGAGCATATAGATGGCCGCGGGAACGGCGGGCACCGTGCCGGCGAGGACGAAGAGGGCAAGGCCGGCGGCGTCAAGGACGAGGTCTATGGCCAGATCCGCATCTCCCAATCTCGTGGTGGCGCCCTCGGGGTCGAGCCGTGCCAGCCTCCCGTCGAAGATGTCCGTGGTCCAGCCGATGAGGATGACGATGAGCCCGGCGCCAAGCGCGGACCTGCCTCCGCACAGGCCCAGGAGAACCACGAGCAGGGCCAGGGGAAGGCGGGAGGCGGTGAGGATATCCGCCAGCAGTTTATAGCCGGACAGCCTGTGCGTCTCGGAACGGGTCATGTGTCGATACCTCCTTCGGAAGCCGCCGCGTCTGACTCAACCTCGACCACAATAACCCCGACGACCGAAAGGGGTAACGGCGAAAAGCCCCCCGGCCGGGACCCGCGCGCCGGTTCGGCGCCGATTGCGCCTCTCATTACCGGACCTGCTCTCATCCCCGGCGGACATGGGGCGCCAGGCCAGCCGCCGAGGGACCCTCGGGAGCGCCGCTCTCCGCCTTTCCACGGAGGCGCCCGCCGCCGGGTTGGGTTAGAATTGAGGTGCCGTCGTTGACGGCGGGAACGGAGCGGAAGCGGAGGCCGGATTGCTGGACAGAGAATACGTGGAGGCCCAGAGGCTCTCCCTGCGCATCGCCGCGGAACTGGGACCGCCGCTGTTCTATGCCGAGAGGCGCGAGGAGGTGGAGAGGTCTCGGGAGAGCTTCGAGCTCGATCCCATGGTGGGCGCGGCCCTCGCCATCGTGGAGGACAGGGGCGACATCCTGGGGCACGGCCTGTCCCACGTGCGCAAGGTGGCGGTGGACGCGGGGGCGCTGGTGCTCATAGACATGGACAGGGGGGCGGGAGAGGAGCGCATCAGCAGAGCCGTTCTCCTTGCCCACCTGGCGGGGGTGCTGCACGACATCAGGCGCGAACAGCCGGAACACGCCCGGCGGGGGGCGGAGGAGGCGGAGAGGATTCTGGGCGGTTTCGACCTGGCGGCGGGGGAGCGCACGGCGATCGTGCAGGCCATCCGCAACCACGAGGCCTTCAAGCCCGCCACGCCCCTGGAGGATGCCTCCCTTCAGATACTCTCGGACGCCCTCTACGACGCGGACAAGTTCCGCTGGGGCCCCGACAACTTTACGGAGACGGTGTGGATGATGGTGGCGCCCCACCGCATACCCCTCGCCCTCCTTCTCGAACATTTCGAGACCAGCATGCGAGGTATAGCGAGGATCAGCGAGACCTTCCGCACCCCCACGGGGCGCCTCTACGGGCCTGATTTCATCGCCCGGGGCCTGCGCATCGGGGAGAGGCTGTACGGAGAACTCACCGGAAAGACGATATAGATGGGGAGAGAGGCAGGCGGTGCCGCCCCGGAACGGCCGGGAGCCGCGCGGGGGACGGGGAAGGGATGACAGAGATGTTCGCGGCAGTAGACGAGGTAAGGCAGAAGCTGGCGGAGCAGAAGTACATCTGCAGCAAGGAGGTCGCCACCGCGGTTTTCCTGGCGGAGAAGCTGGGCAAGCCCATCCTGGTGGAGGGTCCGGCGGGGGTGGGCAAGACGGATCTGGGGAAGGTCACCGCCGCCGCCCTGGGGCGCGAGTTCATACGCCTGCAGTGTTACGAGGGGCTGGACGAGGCGAAGTCCCTCTACGAGTGGGAGTATTCCAAGCAACTCCTCTACACCCAGATCCTCAAGGACGTGCTTGCGGAGGAGCTGGCGGGGGCCCGGAACCTCGCCGAGGCGGTGGAGCGAGTCGCCCGCCAGGACGAGGTGTTCTTCTCGAGGAAGTTCATCGTGCCCAGGCCGCTGCTGCGGGCCATAACCAGCGAGGAGCCGGCGCTCCTGCTCATAGACGAGGTAGACAAATCGGACCCCGAGTTCGAGGCCTTCCTGCTGGAGATGCTCTCCGATTTCCAGGTGAGCATCCCGGAGCTGGGGACCATAAGCGCTCGCCATATACCCATGGTCGTGCTCACCAGCAACAACGCGCGAGAACTCAGCGACGCCCTTAAGCGGCGCTGCCTGCACCTCTACATCGATTTCCCCGACCGGGAGCAGGAGCTGGAGATAGTGCGCCTGAAGGTGCCGGGGATAAGCGAGAACCTGGCCTCGCAGGTGGTGGAGGTGGTGCACCGCCTGCGCAAGCTGGATATAAAGAAGACCCCCGGCATCAGCGAGACCCTGGACTGGGCGCGCGCCCTGGTGGTCCTCAACGCCGATTCCCTGGACCAGGACCTCATCCGGGACACCCTGAACATCGTGCTCAAGTACGAGAAGGACATCCAGAAGGCAAGGGAGAACCTGCGCCAGCTCGCGAGCGGAGCCGCCTGAGCGGTGAGGCCGCTTCGGTGGAGGATAGCGCCGCCTCGCTGCGGCGGACGGGGACAGGGATCCTCGCAAGAGACGCCCGAGGTGATTCCCGGCACGCCGGTACGGACGCGGGAGACCGGGAAGCTCGGTCTGGAGCGCAGGCAGTCTTCCGTCCGCCCCGCGGGGGGATTCTTCCTGGATGGGAGGCGGGATTGGAAGAAAGGGTAGTGGAGTTCGTCAACGCCCTGCGGGGCCGCGGTGTCTCCGTCTCCACCGCCGAGAGTATCGATGCCCTGGGAGCCCTGGCGGCGGTGGGCCTGGGAGACCCCGAGACCTTCAAGGCGGCGCTGAAGGCGGCAACGGTGAAGCGCCAGCGTGACGCCCCCGTCTTCGATGAGCTCTTCCCCCTCTATTTCTACGGGCTGGAGAGTGCGGGAGACGCCGAGAGCCTGGAGGAGGACCTGCTGGCGCGCCTGGAGGAGGCCATGCGGGCTTTCGGGCAGGGACGCGAACTCAACCCCGTGCTGCAGCTGGTGCTCACGGGCAGGGGCGGGGAATGGGAGTCCTACATCCGCATGGCCGCGGGGGAGGTGGGGACGGCCCAGCTGGCCACGCGCATGCAGGTGGGCATGTACACGCGGCGGATCTTCGAGGCCATGGATTGGCAGGATATGGAAGAGCAGCTTCACGAGCTGCTGGAACATCTGCGCGAGGAGGGGTGGTCCGAGGAGGACCTGCGGCGCCTGGAGGAAGCCTTCGCGGCCAACCGCGACGCCCTCCGCAGGCAGGTGCGGCGCTATGTGGAGAGGGAACAGGCGCGCAACGCCGAGCGGGCTCCGGGCGCGGAGCGCCTGGAGAGGCTCATGGGCCGTCCCCTGGCCGGCCTTGACGAGTACGAATTGCAGCAGATGCGCAAGGCGGTGGATATGCTGGCGCGCAAGCTGCGCAACCGCATAAACCTGCGCGAGAAGCGCACCAAGAGGGGGAAGGTGGACATCAAGGCGACCCTGCGACGCAACATGCAGCACGGAGGGGTTCCCTTCGAGCTGCGACTGAGGCGCAGGCGCGTGGAGAAGGCGGAGCTCATGGTGCTGTGCGACATCTCCTCGTCGGTGGCCAGGGTGAGCCAGTTCATGCTGCAGTTCGTGTACACCATCCAGGACTGCCTGGCCAAGGTGCGCAGCTTCGTCTTCGTGGACGACCTGGGGGAGGTGACGGAGTTCTTCCGCGACGAGGACATCCTCAAGGGGGTGCGGCGCGCCCTCACCGAGGCCGGCATCGCCTACAATGCCCGCAGCGACTTCGGCGAGGTGTTCCGCCTCTTCTGCGAACGCCACCTGCAGGATGTGGGCTACCGCACCTATATCCTGGTCATCGGGGACGCCCGCAACAACTACAACGATCCCGGCCTGCGCTACCTGGAGCGCATCCGCGACCGGGCCAAGGGCATCATCTGGCTCAACCCCGAGACCCGACCATTCTGGGACACCGGGGACAGCGTGATGGGGGAATACCTGCCCTTCTGCAGGGAGGCGCGGGTGTGCCGCACTCTCAAGGACCTCGAGGAGGCCATCGGGTCGCTGCTGCTCTGAGGAGGCGGCGACGGGCTTACCCCCGATCGTTGTCGCGACCGCGATCATCACCTGTCGGGAAAGGGTGCGTCCCCCAGGGGGCGTTTATAATCGAGGAAGCGGTGTCATGATATCTTTATCCGAAGGCAGGCGGAGCGGCGCTGCGTCTAGCGCCGCGCGGGATGGCGCTCGGCTCCTCCACAAGAGGTGCCGGCTCGCCCGGTACGGATGGAGGTGAAGATGGCCGGGGAAGAGGTCGACGTGGTGGTGGTGGGGGGAGGCCCCGCGGGGCTCACGGCGGGATTGTACCTCGCCCGCGCGCGTATGGATGTGCTGCTGGTGGAAAAGCAGGCGCCGGGAGGGGCGCCGGCACTCACGGAGAGGATAGAGAACTACCCCGGTTTCCCGGAGGGGATATCCGGCTTCGAGCTCGTGGACCGCATGCGCCGCCAGGCGGAGGGCTTCGGGCTGCGCATCAGCTCTTTCAACCCCCTGGAAGGGCTGGAGGACGGGGGCGAGGTGAAGAAGGTGCGCACTGCCGAGGAGGAGCTGTCCGCCCGCGCGGTGATCCTGGCCATGGGAATGAGGCCTGCCAAGCTGGGGGTTCCGGGGGAGGAGGAGCTGCACGGTCGCGGCGTATCCTACTGCGCCACCTGTGACGGGGCCTTTTTCAAGGACAGGGTGGTGGCGGTGGTGGGAGGCGGAAACTCGGCGGTGGAGGAAGCGCTGTTCCTCACCCGCTTCGCGCGCAAGGTGATCATCGTGCACCGCCGCGACCGCCTGCGCGCCGGGGGGGTGCTGGAGGAGCGCGCTCTCTCCAATCCCAGGATGGAGTTTGCCTGGAAGAAAACGGTAAAGGAGATCCGAGGCCGGGAACGCGTCACCGGCCTGGTGCTCGCGGACGTGGAGGGTGGTCCGGATGCCGAGCTGGAGGTGGACGGCGTCTTCCTCTACGTGGGGAACATCCCCAACACCGAGGAAGTGCGGGGGACGGTGGAGCTGGACGAGAGGGGCTTCATCAGGACCGACCCCGACCTGCAGACCAGCACCCCGGGAGTCTTCGCGGCCGGAGACGTGCGCTCCGGCGCCGTGTGGCAGGTGGCGGCGGCGGTGGGGGACGGGGTGCGGGCGGCGCTGCGTGCGCAGTTCCACGTTGAGAACCTGAAGGGTACGGCCTATATATAGCATGAGAGGGAGGGAGGACGCGTCCGCGGTCCGGGGAGGGCGGGGCAAGGCATGATCCGGATTAGGAAGGGCCGTGACGCGATGGTGTAAAATAATCCCTATAGCGGCGGAGGGCGGGACACACTCAAGGACGAAAGCGAGGTGAGAGAGTTGGCGGGTAAGGTGATAGAGCTCAACGACGGCAACTTCGAGCAGGAGGTCCTCAAGAGCGATCTTCCCACCCTGGTGGATTTCTGGGCGCCCTGGTGCGGACCATGCCAGATGATGGGTCCGGTGATAGAGGAAGCGGCGGCGGAATGGGAAGGCAAGATCAAGGTCTGCAAGCTCAACGTGGACGAGTCCATGCAGGTGGCGCGCAAGTACGAGATCCAGTCCATACCGACGATGATCCTCTTCGAGAAGGGGGAACCCGCGAAGAAGATCGTGGGAGCCCGTCCCAAAAAGGCCTTCGAGGAAGAGTTCCAGGCCTGGCTCTGAGCCGCGCGGGCCGGATAGAGGGGTCTCGCAGATGAAGATAGCGGTGGTGGACGGGATGGGGGGCTCCATCGGGCACCAGATCATCCTTGGCCTGAGGAAACACCTTCCCGAGGACACGGAGATCATCGCCCTGGGGGCGAACGCCATCGCCACCGGGAACATGATGAAGGCGAGGGCTAACCGCGGCGCCACGGGCGAGAACGCTGTGCGGGTGTGCATAAACGAGGCGGACGTGATCATGGGAAGTCTTTCCATAATCATGCCCAACGCCATGATGGGGGAGCTGACGCCGGGTATGGCCACGGCCATCTCCTCGGCGCCCGGCCGAAAGATCCTGCTCCCCCTCACCAATCCCCGCATTGAGGTCATGGGGACGAGCGAGACGCCCCTGCCCAAACTCATAGAGGAGGCGGTGGAGATGGTGAGGGAGATGTGCATGAAGGAAGGAGGCGGCGATGTGTGAGGCCGCGGTCTTCCTTGACCGGGAAGGCAAGCTGGAAAAGGTGATGGACGACGTGGTGGAGATGAGGCCTGAGGAGGGCAAGCTCCTCCTGGTGGACGTGTTCGGAGAGCAGAAGCTGGTCTCGGCGAGGATAAGCCGGGTTGACCTCATGGACCACCAGGTCATCCTGCGCGAGGTCGCGGGCCGGGAGCCCTGAGCGTCCGGGGCCTGCATCCAGAAGACCCGGGAAGGCGCGGTTGTGCGCGGCGATGGCGGGAGCGACCAAGGCTTCCGTCAGGACCCGGGCAGATGTAACGGGAAGGCGGCGGGAAGCTATGCCTATCTCGCGGCGGCGCCCGCGGTCCGGGCTCCCGGAAGGTCCAGCTCCCACTTGCCGCAGCGCCCGCCCCAGCGCGCCAGCACGTCTCCCTCCACCATGATCTTCACGATCTCGCAGTTGTTGGAGCAGCCCTTGCAGTTGAAGCTGGAGGTGCGGTACTCGATCTCCGTGACCTGGAACCCCTTGAAGCAGGTGGCTGTGGGGTTGAGGTCGCGGGCCAGCAGGGCGGCCCCGATGGCCCCCATCACCGCGAAGTGCTCGGGCACCACCACCTCCATGCCCAGGGCCTCCTCGAAGGCCCTCTTCATGCCCACGTTGGCGGCCACGCCGCCCTGAAAGACCACCGGCGCCTCCACGCTCTTGCCCTTGGCCAGGTTGTTGAGGAAGTTGCGCACCAGGGCTTCGCAGAGCCCGAGGATGATGCTGTCCACCGGGTGGCCCACCTGCTGCTTGTGGATCATGTCCGACTCCGCGAACACCGAGCATCGCCCCGCGATCTGCACCCCCGTCTCCGCGCGCAGGGCGTAGGCGCCGAACTCCTCGATGGGGATGTTGAGGCGCGCCGCCTGGTGGTCCAGGAAAGAGCCGGTTCCCGCCGCGCACACCGTGTTCATGGCGAAATCGACCACGATGCCGTCCTGGAGGATGATGATCTTGGAGTCCTGCCCGCCGATCTCCAGCACCGTGCGCACGTCGGGCACCACGTGCAGGGCGGCCACGGCGTGGGCGGTGATCTCGTTCTTCACGATGTCCGCTCCCACGATCACCCCGCTGAGGTGGCGGGCGCTGCCGGTGGTCCCCGCCCCCAGCACCTCCACGCCGGCCGGGAGCTGGGCACCCAGTTGACGCAGGCCTTCCTGCACGGCGCTTATGGGCTGACCCTTGGTGCGCAGGTACACGGAGGCCGCGACCTCGCCGCTCTCCTCCAGGAACACCAGGTTGGTGCTCACCGAACCCACGTCCACGCCCAGATATCCCCGCAACCCGAACCTCCTAACCTCAGATTATCGCTGTCGGCCGTGTCGTGACGCCTTCATTGTATTTGTCTCCATTACATTGGGCAACGCATATCCCATGCAGGCATGATAGCTCGATATCGTGAAAACCCCGATCTAACTCGAAGCGCTCAGAAGCGGGAAGGTTTGGCCCATCGTTGTTGATGGCCATCACGCGCAGGATGCTGGCAAGGCGACCATGCAAGGATATGCGGTTGTAAGTGGCTACAAGGGAAGCTGTAAGGCGAAACACCGGGAGCGCAAGAAGCCAAACGCTCACTCAGGCGAAGGTCGTGGTCTCGTCTTTCAATAACCCGTTGAGGATAAAACCGAGCAGGGCGTCCTTTATCTCCTGCTCACTATACTTTTTATCGATTATGGGGCGATAGCTCAACACCTCAAGGACGCAGAGGAGGGCGAAAGCGGTTATCTCGCTCGGGGTCTCGCGAAAGATACCAATCCTCATGCCCATGTTCAAGTCTTTGACCAGCGGGCCTATGAGCTGCTTCTGCAACACCGCCGCGACTTTTTTTATATGCTCATCATCCTCGTCGCGGAGAGATTCCTTGGCAAGCTGCAATATGGTGATAATCTCGGGCATGAAAGAGCTCGTAACCCGCCAGCGAGCCTCCCAACGCTTCATGGGGTTTTTCTCGCTGCGTATTTCCTCATATGCAGAACCGAATACAGTCTCAAAAATCTTGTCCAGGCACACGAAATAGACATCACGTTTATTCTCAAAGTAGTAGTAGAAAGAGGGCTTTGTCATCCCGAGGGCTTCCACGATCTCGGAGACGGTGGTCATCCGGTAGCCCTTCTTCAGGAACAGGTCTGTAGCGGCACGGATAATCCTCTCGCGGGTTTCTGACTCCATCTTCTTGTCTCTCCGACCCTTCGCTGTGCGACGCTTTCTCTGCTGCTCTCGCTCCCACTGCTCTACGGCATAAGCGAGAGGAATGCCGTCCTCACGCGCGCTCTTAATATGGATGAGCTTCTGCAGGTGCGAGTCGTCGTACAGGGCCTGGGTGGCATTCTTGTACAGTGGCGGATGGAGGTAGCCCTTCCTGATGTAGTAATGGATGGTCTGGCGGCTCAAGCCCGAGAGCCTTTCTAGATCGCCCATACGCATCTCCATCACCTCGAGATATGGATTCTCCTGCTCCCACGCCGCGGCGTTCCTGCATCATACATAACGGAAACCCGCCATTATTTATATAAATTTATACAGTACTTTACAAATATCATACATCAATATGGCTCAACCGCTCTTTATCACCAGTTAAACACGCATTTATTGTATATTAATTATTCTCCATTTGAAATATTGACTTAACCGAATAGAATATTTAGCCTTGCTACTACGGTTAGGCCATAGTCTGCCGAGCAGTTCAAGCGGCCAAAACCGATTGCGCAGCTTACATGACAGGGATGCCGTCATTAAAGGGGAGGTGGAGTGCGCATGAACCCATATTTTACCGATGAGCATGAGCTGCTCCGAAAGAGCATACGCGAGTTCGTGGAAAGGGAGATAAGGCCATATGCCGAGGAATGGGAGCAAGAGGAGAGCTTCCCGAACTGGATTTTCGAACGCATGGGCGAACTGGGCTATCTTGGCCTCAACTATCCGGAAGAGTATGGGGGTGGGGGCGGCGATTATCTTACCAACGTGGTATTGGCGGAGGAGCTCGCCAGATGCGGTGTATCAGGGATTGGGGCGGCTGTCGGAGTACACGTGGGATGCGCCACACCGCCCATACTCGCCTTTGGAACCGAAGAGCAGAAGCGGGAATACCTCGTGCCGGCGATAAAGGGGAAAAGGATCGCCTGCCTGGGCATCACGGAACCGGATGCAGGTTCAGATATTGCCGGCCTGAGCACCTTTGCCGAGAAAGTGAACGGGGGCTGGAAGATAAACGGCAACAAGATCTTCATCACGAACGGCGCCCGCGCGCATTTTATGACCCTTCTCGCAAGAACCGAAAAGGTAAAGGGGTTCAAGGGCATGAGCCTCTTCATCGTGGATACGGATACCCCCGGCTTTATCGTCTCCCGCAAGCTGAGCAAAGTCGGCATACGTAGCTCCGACACAGCGGAGATCTTTTTCGAGGATTTGTTCGTAACCGACGACGCGCTTCTCGGCGAGGAGGGCAGGGGCTTCTACAACATCATGTGGGAGTTGCAGGGTGAACGGCTCATAGGGGCGGCTGGAATGGTGGCGGGTGCACGCATCGCTCTCGAGGAAACCGTCGCTTACGTTAAGGAAAGAGTCCAGTTCGGAAAGCCGATCGGAAAAAACCAGGCGATCGCGCATCGCCTGGCAGATCTTGCAACCAGGATCGAAGCGGCGCAGGCACTGGTCTATCTGGCAGCCTGGAGGTTCGACCAGGGCCTATATCCGGTCCAGGAGATCTCCATGGCCAAGCTCATGGCCGCTCAACTGGTATTCGAAGTATGCGATGAAGGCCTGCAGTTCAGGGGCGGCTATGGCTACATGATGGAAGATCCCATGCAACGATACTGGCGCGACGCAAGGATTTGGCGCATCGCGGGAGGCACGGACGAGATTATGCGGGAGATCATCGCGACGGGTATGGGCCTGTATAAATGACGCGCGGTATATGAAAGTGATCGGTTGCCGAAGACATCTTTCTCGATGTCGAGGAGGGCGGCAGAGAGCCATGGCAGGGAGGTTGCACGCAAAAACTGTTGAGAAGAAAGGAGATTAGAGAGCATGAAAGAGATCAGGTTCGATGGCAGGGTGGCGGTGATTACGGGAGCAGGCCGTGGGCTGGGAAGATCACACGCGCTTCTGTTGGCCAGCAGGGGCGCAAGGGTGGTGGTTAATGACCTGGGCGGGCTTACGGATGGCACGGGCTCAGACGTCTCGCCCGCTCAGGAAGTGGTGAACGAGATAATGGCGGCCGGCGGGGAAGCGGTGGCGGACTACAACGATGTTGCGATTTGGGAAAGCGCGCAACAGATAATCCAGACGGCTCTGGACAGTTTTGGCAGGGTGGATATCCTCATCAACAACGCCGGGATACTGCGGGACATGAGCCTGGCAAAAATGGAGAGCGAGGATTTCGCATCGGTCTTGTCTGTCCACTTGAACGGCACCTTCAACTGCACCAAAGCGGCATTCCCTCACATGAAGGAGAACGGTTACGGCAGGATAATCAACACCATTTCCGGCGCCGGCCTTTACGGCAATTTCGGCCAGACCAACTACAGCGCGGCGAAGATGGGTATTCTGGGCTTCACCCTCTCCGTCAAGCAGGAAGGTGCCAAATATGGCATTCTCGCGAACGCCATCGCGCCCGTTGCCGGCACGCGACTCACCGCAAGCATCATGCCACCCGACGTCCTGGAAGCACTCAAGCCGGAGCTGGTCTCGCCCATGGTCGGCTGGCTGGCCTCGGAGCTCTGTGACGTGAGCGGAAAGGTCTTCGTCGCGGGGGCCGGTTACTTCAGCAGAGCTGCAGTGGTCGAAGGCCCGGGCATTCACCTGGATCCCAAGACAGGGATCTCTATAGAGACGGTGGCGGAGCGCATCGGCGAGATCAAGAGCCTGGAAGGAGCACAGGAATTCGAGGCGGCCATGGAGGCGGGAAGCCGCATCTTTGCGGCGATCATGTGATTCTGCCGCGCAGGAGTCGTCGGGACCGCGAAAGGAGTGCATTATGCCCATCGATCTTTCGGTGATAGGCAAGACGCTGGACCCGTTGAGTTTCGAGTACGCCAAGAAGGATGTCATCCTGTATAACCTGGGCGTGGGGGCCGGAAGGTCGCCGCAAGACCTGAAATATGTATATGAAAACTCGCCGGGGCTGGAAGCTCTTCCCACCTTTGGCGTCATACCGCCCTTTCCCGCTCTCTTTGGCCTGGTGAACACGGAAGGGATAGACATCAACTTCACCATGCTGCTCCACGGAGAGCAGTATCTGGAAGTACGCAAGCATCCTGTTCCCGTGGAAGGCAGGCTCATAAACAGGCCGACAATCTCGGCGATTTTCGACAAAGGCAAGGGGGCACTGATAGAGCTTGAAGTGGAGAGCGTGGACGAGAAAGGAGAGGCGGTCTTCTATAACAGATTTGGAGCTTTCGTGCGGGGCGAGGGCGGCTTCGGAGGAGATAAAGGCCCTGAGCCCGGGAACGAACCTCCGGATCGGGAGCCCGATAGGGTAGCGGAGGAGGCCACCCTGCCCCAGCAGGCGCTGATCTATCGCCTATCGGGCGATTTCAATCCTTTGCATGCCGATCCTGCAGTGGCGGCGCTGGCTGGGTACGAGAAGCCCATACTGCATGGCCTGTGCAGCTTCGGGTTTGCGGCGAGGGCGGTGATAAGGGAATATTGCGACAACGACCCCGCTCTCTTCAAGGCAATAAAGGTGCGTTTCTCCCGGCACATCTTCCCCGGGGAGACCATCGTCACTGAGATGTGGGAGGAATCCCCGGGCAAGATTGTCTTTCGCAGCAAGACTGCGGAGAGGGGCGAATACTGCCTCACAAATGCCGCGGTATGGCTGAATGTGTAGATCCCGTATACACATCAAGGAGAACAGGCATGGTAGGAATAATCTCATATGGAGGCTATGTCCCCCGTTACCGGCTTAACCGCATGGCGATATTCGCGGCCATGGGTTGGATCAATCCGGCGACCATCGCCGTCGCGAGAGGCGAAAAGGCCGTGGGCAATTTTGACGAGGATTCATTGACCATGGCTGTATCCGCGGGGATGGACTGCATGAGGGGAATCGATATCGAGCGAACGGACGCGGTCTATTTTGCGACCACCACCGCACCCTTCAAGGAAAGGTTGAACGCCAATATCATAGCCGGTGCGCTGGGGATGAGGGAGGATGTACGCAGCACAGATTTCACGGCCTCACGCAAAGCCGGTACATCCGCCTTACTCTCAGCGCTGGAATTCGCAGCATCCGGAAGCGGGTCGCGAGTCCTGGTCTGCTCTTCGGACCAGCGCCTGGGAAAAGCCGGAAGTTTGCAGGAGATGTTGTTTGGTGACGCCGCAGCTGCCATATTGGTGGGTGAAGGGGAAGTAATTGCGGAATTCAAGGGGTTCAGTTCCACAGCGCACGACTTCGTTGACCATATACGCGGCTCCAATTCCAACTTTGACCGCATGTGGGAGGAGCGTTGGATAAGGGAGATGGGATACGGGCGGCTTATTGGTGAAGCCGTGGAAAGAGTATGCGCGAAGCTTTCGATGTCGCCATCTGAATTTGACAAGGTAGTCTTTCCCTGTCCCTACGGCAGTACGCGCAAGAGGATCAACCAAAAGATGGGATTCAAAGAAGGCGCTGACCAGGATGATCTGCTGACCACAGTGGGGGAAAGCGGTTCCGCGCATCCCCTGCTCATGCTGGCGAAGACCCTGGAGGATGCCTGTCCAGGCGAAAAGATACTCCTGATCGGATACGGCAACGGCTGCGACGCACTGGTCTTCGAGGTCACCGAAGCCATTACGACACTCAAGAAGAACCGAGGGGTTACGAGGTGGATAAAGCGTCGTGCAGAACTCGATAATTATATGAAATATGCCGTATGGAGGCGTATGCTGCCCGCGGATATGGGCATGCGAGGGGAATTTGACCTCGAGACGCGGTGGTCGTTGATCTGGCGTGAGCGTAAGCCCATGCTGGGTCTATATGCAGGGTCCTGCAAGGCTTGTGGGATGCAACAGTTTCCGCCGGAGCGCATCTGTGCCAACCCGGAATGTGGCGCCCTGGACCAGATGGAACTGGTGTATCTTGCTAATAAGGGTGGTCGTATATTCAGCTATACGGGAGACATGCTTGCTGCATCCTACGACCCGCCTGCTGCTTACGGCAACGTGGAGTTGATGGGTGGCGGAAAAATGCTCATGGACTTCACCGACTGCACTGCTGACGAACTGCAGGTGGGGATGCCCGTGGAGTTCACCTTTCGGATCAAGCTCTATGACCCTAAGCGGGATGTGACCAACTACTTCTGGAAAGCGGTTCCCGCTATGGAGGAGGTGGGTTAGGTTGGCCGACGGCATTAAGGATAAAGTGGTCATTCTGGGTATGGGTTGCACGAGGTTCGGGGAGCGTTGGGACGTAGGTTCCGATGACCTGCTCGTGGAAGCATTCACCGAGGCGATGGAGGATGCATGCATTGAGAAAAAGGATATCGATGCGGTCTGGGTGGGGAGTCACATCACCGAGATCAACATCGGTAAGGGAGGTGTGTATGTGGCTAATGCACTACACACGCCACGCATTCAGGTCACTCGCGTGGAAAACTTCTGTGCATCAGGAACGGAGGCCTTTCGGGCGGCGGTTTACGGAGTGGCCTCCGGTGCTTGCGACATCGCGCTGGCGATAGGAGTGGAGAAGCTCAAGGACGCCGGTTATGGCGGGCTTCCCAACTATCCGGGCTTCGGACAGGAATTCCTCTACTATTTGCCCATGGCTACCGGACCGGGATTCTTTGCCCAGCTGGCGACCGCCTACGCCGCCAAGTACAAGATATCCATGGAAAAGCTGAAAGAGACCATCGCGCGCGTATCCTGGAAGAGTCACCGCAACGGAGCCAAGAACCCAAAGGCGCACCTTCGTATGGAGGTGAGCATGGAACAGATCATAGCGTCGCCCATGATTGCATACCCCCTGGGCATCTTCGATTGCTGTGGAGTGAGCGACGGGGCCGCCGCCGCCATAGTGACAAGCCCGAAGATTGCCCGAAGGATCAAGCAGAACCAGGATCTGGTCAAGGTGAAGGCGCTGCAGGGATCAGTGAGTTCCGGGGAGGAGTATGTGGGCGACTTCTGGGACGGGGTTGGCATCTTGACCACGCGCGAAGCGGCACGTAAGGCTTACGCAGAGGCAGGCATCAAGAATCCCCGCAAAGAGATAGACATCATGGAGGTACATGACTGCTTTTCGATCACCGAGATGTGCACCATGGAGGACTTGGGAATATCTGTCCCGGGAGGTGCCGCAGACGACATAAATGCCGGATTCTTCGATCTGGACGGCGAAATACCCTGCCAGACAGACGGTGGCTTGAAGTGCTTCGGGCACCCTATCGGCGCCTCCGGGCTGAGGATGCTCTATGAGATATACCTGCAGCTATTGGGGCGCGTTCCGGAAGAGAGGCGGGTGAAGGACCCGGAGACAGGTCTTACCCACAACCTCGGTGGTCATCCGGCTCAGAATGTCTGCAGCATAACGATCGTGGGGCTATAAGGCGTTTCCGAGAGGGGGCGATCGGGATGGAACTCCAAAAGAGCATCTTCAACATGCACCAGCTATCCATCGGGGAGATGGTGGCACGCAGCGCGCGCAGGTTCCCCGAGAGAGAGGCGCTGATATTCGAGGAAAGACGCTTTACCTATCGGGAGTTCGATCATCGCACCAACGGACTGGCCTGCGCTTTGCTGCAGCGCGGATACCGCCGGGGAGACAAGATAGCCCAATTGATGCTCAATTGTAGTGAGCTGGTGGATATCTATATCGCGCTGGGTAAGATGGGGGGGATCGGAGTACCTCTAAACTTCCGCCTCAAAGATAAAGAGATCGTCTACCAGCTCGAGAACAGCGAGGCTCGGGCCCTGTTCTTCGGGGAGGAGTTCTCGGGGGTGGCCGGCGAGATACATGAACGCATGCCGGATTTGGATTACGTCTGTGTGGGCGGCAACGCGCCCGGTTGGGCATCCAAGTTCGACGACCTGGTCTCCGGTGGACCCGCGGAAGCACCGGATGTAGCCATAAGTGACGACGACCCGGCTTTCATCATGTACACGTCAGGCACTACGGGCAAGCCCAAGGGCGCAGTGCTCACCCACAAGAATCAACTGATGAACGCGATGAACTGCATAATAGAACTGGTAAATGAACACTCTCTTGATGAGGAAGAGAGAATTCAGATACCCGGCCCCCTATTCCACCAAGCCGCGCTGTCTCTTCTGCTGGTGGGCTTGACGGTGGGCGCCACGCTTTTCGTGCTGCGGTTCTTCGATCCCGAGAAAGTGGTTCGCCAGATAGCGGAGGAGAGGATCACGAGCACCTTCATGGCGCCCGTGATGGCTGTATTGCTCCTCGAGACGGTAGACGTATCGACATACGATACTTCCTCCCTGCATACGTGGGTTTCTGGTACATCGATACTTCCTAACGAGGTCAGACGGCGTATCACCGAAGCCTTCCCTTGCGTGAAGATATTCGACGTCTTTGGCCAGACGGAGATGAGCCCGGTCACGACTATCCTCAAGCCGTCACAGTCCGAGGGGAGAATAGCATCGGTGGGAAAACCCGTCTTCAATGTAGAGGTGAGGGTGGTAGACGAGCACGATCAGGACGTGGAAGCAGGGAAAGTCGGAGAGATCGTCTACCGGGGACCCACGGTCATGAAGGAATACTACCGAGACCCGGAAGCGACCATGGATGCCATGAGAGGTGGGTGGTTCCACTCCGGCGACCTTGTGCGCATGGATGAAGAGGGATTTATCTACGTGGTAGATCGCAAAAAAGACATGATAATCTCGGGGGGAGAAAACATTTACCCAGCGGAGATAGAGGCTGTCTTAAACGAACACCCCAAGATCGTCGAGGCTGCCGTGATAGGCGTGCATGACAAAGTGTGGGGGGAGGCGGTAATGGCCGTAGTGGTGCCGGCTCCCGGCGAGAATTTGAGCAAGGAAGAGGTTGTATCCTGGTGTGCGGAAAGACTTGCTGGTTATAAGAAACCAAAGCACGTGGAATTCGTGGACCAGCTTCCACGCAATGCCTCCCTCAAGGTACTGAAATCAGAGCTACGCAGAATATACGGAAGATCTATCCGCTACGATTAGGATTACGGCTCCCAGGCGTCTTTTTTCGCGATTGCTGAACATGATGTTTGTTCTCTAAATAGCACGAGGAGGGATGAGATGTTCGAGACCAGAGTGACCAGAGAGCTCGGGATCGAGTATCCCGTTGTGGTTGGAACCATGATGCATATATCGCACCCGCAGTTCGTAGCCGCGGCATCGGAGGCCGGTTGTCTAGGGGTCTTGGCCTCTGCCATGTTCAAGACCGAGCCTGACTTCCGGCATGCCATCCGTAGCGTTAAGACGCTTACGGAGAAACCTTTCGCCGTGAATCTCAACCTTTTCCCCGCCATCACCCCGGTCGACGTCCAGGCTTACCTGAACATACTGATCGAAGAGGGAGTCAAGATCGTGGAGACTTCGGGGCCGCGGGCTCCCGAAGAGCTCGTGCCTCGTTTCAAGGACGCAGGCTTGACCTGGATCCATAAATGCGTGGGGCTGCGCTATGCGAGAAAGGCAGCCGCGCTTGGTGCCGATATGGTTACCGTGGTGGGATTCGAAAACGGGGGTGCCACTGGCACTTTGGATATAGGGACCCTTGTCTTGATCCATGCCACCGCCAAGGCACTTGAAATACCGGTGATCGGGGGAGGAGGCATCACAAGCGGACGCGGTCTGGTTGCGGCACTCGCTCTCGGTGCCGAGGCCGTGATCATGGGGACGGCGTTTCTGCTTGCTGAAGAGTGCCCCATCCACATGGAACTGAAAAAGGCTTTGCTGGAGGCGGACGAGACGGACACCATGCTGATCATGCGCTCTGTGGGCATTACGCATCGCGTCTGGAAGAACGCCAGGGCCGAACAAATACTCGCAATGGAAACGGGAAATGCCTCGTTGGAGCAAATCATCGAAGCCGCCTCGGGTGAAAACGACAGGAGGATGTATGAATCGGGCGATCTTGAAGCGGGCACCATTTCTTGTGGGCAAGGGATTGGCGATATTCGGGAAATAAAACCGTTGCGGAAAATCGTTTCGGAGATGATGGAAGAAGCAAAAGAGACCGCTTACGGGCTCTCCAGACTCGCGGCCATTGCTTAGTATGTCCGAGGGATGGGGATGAACAATGGGGTTCAGGACTCTGAAATACGAGACGGATGGAGCGATCGGGATACTGACCTTGAACCGGCCGGAAAGACTCAACGCCATCAACGTGGAGATGTGGCATGAATTGAGAGGCTTTTATGAAGAGAGGCTGACTGACCACAAGACCAGGGTACTGATAATAACCGGGGCTGGGAGAGAGTGTAGCTCCGGCCTGGATATCAAGGAGACCTTCGCGGTGACACCCAGGGCCGATGACCGCTATGACCCCCAGCGCGCTTACGAGGAACAGAGTTACGGCTCCTATCTGGTCGTGCTTATGCGCCGGATTCCTCAGCCAATCATTGCAGCCGTAAATGGACCGGCGGCAGGGGGAGGCTTTTCCTTTGTCCTTGCCAGCGACGTGAGGCTGGCAAGCGAGAAAGCCAGCTTCCTGGCTGCCTATATCAATGTTGGGGTTGGCGGCGCGGATATGGGCAGTTCGTGGTTCTTCCCCCGCATGGTAGGCATGGCCAACGCCTCCCGCTACCTGCTTACCGGTGATCCGTTTGATGCGGAGGAGGCTTATAGAATGGGCTTGATCCAGGCGGTCGTAAAGAATGGCGAATTGCTGGATGAATGCATTACGCTGGCCGAGAAAATGGTTTCCAAATCTCCTCTGGGACTCCGCCTTACGAAAGAAGCGATTACCAGGAATGTCGGAGCCATCGCTCTTGAAGATGCCGTTCATCTTGAGGACAGAAACCAGGCCTTGTGCATCGCCATGTTGTCACAGCGGTTACCGGGAGGAGAAGAATAGATGATAGTCGTATGATCGCTGCGTGGAGGCGAAGAAGCAAGAAATAGAAACCAGCTCGAGAAAGAGAAGAGAGCATGGAGATCAAGGGAAAAACGGTGTTGATAACCGGCGCGGCGCGAGGCATGGGCAGGCAACATGCCGTTGCTTTCGCCCGCGAGGGCGCACGTGTGGTCGCTACGGATATCAATGGAGAGGAGCTCGCGGGAACCGTAACCCAGATCTTTGAGGAAGAAGGATATCGGATATATTCATACGAACATGATATATCCGACCGGGATGCATGCTTTGAGTTGAGGGAAAGAGTGGAATCTGAGGTGGGCCCTGTAGACGTGCTGGTCAACAACGCCGCCATTGCGATGAAGGGCACGGTAATGGAACAATCGGAGGACTCTGTACGCAGGATATTCGACGTGAACTTCTTGGGGCAGCTATGGATGATGCAGGCGTTCGTGCCCGGGATGGTGGATCGGGGGGGCGGCCACGTGGTCAATATATGCTCCGTAGCGGGCAAGGTGGGCGTTCCCTGGTTGGGCACCTACTGCGCTACCAAGCACGCTCTGGTCGGCTTGACTGACGCCCTGCGCCAGGAACTCAAGAGTTATAACGTACGCTTCACTATCGTCAACCCCGGATATACCAAAACCGGCATGTTTGCGTGGGCGAATGCTCCACTCGTGCAGCCCTGGCAGGACCCGCAGAGGGTAAGTGATGCGGTAGTCGCTGCGATAAAGAAGAACAGGGCCGAGATTTTCGTCCCCTGTCTGGCAGGGCGCTTGACGGCGTTAATAAGAGGCCTTGGCTCGCCGTGGCTTATGGACCTGGTAAGCGCGGTCACCGGACTTGCAAGGTCGTTTAAGCCCGGTCAGGAAGAATGACGGGAAACATGACCGGCGGCGACGGGCCGCTCCGGATCAGAATGCGGTCACGGGGCCCATCGTACGAGGGCATCGACGTCAGGCGATCTGTGCCCTGGCCTCTCTGCACGGCGCGGATATGCAGACCCTGGTGCGCGGTTAGGCTCCTCTCGCCGGAAGGCGGGTCGCCCTCGCGGCCGTCCGGGCCGGCCGGGTGATCCTCCCCGGCGCGTGTTTCCGCACGGCGGCTCATCTTCACCTTGCGGTCAGCGGCGCGGGGACCGGTAAGGCGGGGCCCGGGAAGGGCGGCGAGAAAGCCGCGGGAACGGACCTCAAGGTGCCCGTATAACGCCCGGGAAAGGGCATTGACTTATAAATGCCGGTCGTTTCTTATATAGAAAACGCCTCTGCCCGGGCCATGCGACTGAGTGCCGGCGCAACGGGGGGATGAGGATGGCGGTGTCGGCCGAGGCCTCGTCGCCGGGCCCCGAAAGGGAGCCTTGAGCCATGGGGCACGAGGTCCGGAGGCGCGCCGGATTTCCCGATGCGACAGGGGGTTTTCCGATGTTCCGTGTCGCCGTGATCAGCGATACGCAGGGCTACAGCGTCATGGACACGGCGCTGCCCACGCAGTGGATAAGGAACACCAACATCCTGCGCAACAAGACCCTCCTCGCCCCCGACTACGGGGTGATGTGCGTGACGGCTTTCCTGAAGGAACAGGCTCCCGAAGGCCTGGACCTGCAGGTCATCAACCTCATCGCGGACATCTTCGGCGAGGTGGAGCTTTACCGTGACGCGAGCGAAGGGCCGCCGGAGGAGGAGACGGACTGTCCTCTCAACAGCGGGGAGCGGAGGGAGGAGGCGCGCCGCTATCTGCGGGAGGCGCTGCGGGACTACCTCCCCCACGCCGTGCTCTACCCCCTCCCCTTCTATTACCTGGCGCTGCACGGACGCGAGGTGCTCAAGGAGATCGGGGAGACGGTGCCGGAGGCATGGCTGGTGACGGGCGGGCCCTATGCCACCCTCCATGCCCGGGAGATACTCGAGGACGGCGCGGCGGATTTCGTGGTGCGCGGGGAAGGAGAGTGGACCACCCTGGAGCTGCTCTCGGCCCTCGCCCGCGGGGAGAGGGAGTTTTCGCGCGTGCGGGGCCTGAGCTGGAAGGGCGGCGGCAGGATACACCACAATCCCCCGCGGGAGAGGGAGAAGGACATCGACCGCTTTCCCCACATGTACACGGTGGCGGAGGAGTTCAGGATCGCCCTGCGCCACCGCATCCTGAACGAGCTCCGGACCTACGAAGACTACATACCGGGAAACGGGATGCTCACGGCCAGGGGGTGCTACGGAGCCTGCACCTTCTGTCTCGACCCCGTGCTGTGGGGAAGGAAGACCGCGCGCCACGGCACGGAGTACGTGCGCCGGGTGGTGGAGTGGTGTTGGGATAATTATCCAGACGAAAGCCGGCTCTTCTATTTCGGGGACGCCAGCTTCGTGACCGACCGCGACTGGCTGTTCGAGCTGCTGGGCATGTTGCGGGACATCCCCTATGCCTATAACGCCCAGACGCGCGTGGAATCCCTCACCCCCGAGGTGCTGCGCGCCATGGCCGAATGCAACTTCGCCACCGTGGGCATGGGGGCGGAGAGCTTCAACCAGGACGTGTTGCGCCGTACGGTGAGAAAAAGGGGCGGTCGCGAGGAGGTGCTGCGGGCGGCCAGGGAAGCGAGGCGTCTCGGGATGAGGGCTATCCTCAGCTTCATCGTGGGCCTCCCCGGAGAAGGTCGCGACAGCCTGGAGGAGACTTTGGAGACGCTGCGGAGAGAGGGCATCAAGGACGCCGCCTTCTTCCCCCTGGTGGTCTTCCGCGGCACCGAGCTCTTCGAGCGCCTGGCGGCGGAGAGGACCCCGGAGGAGATGGAGGAGCTGCGCCTGACTCCCTGGTCGGAGGAGTACTATATGGTGGGGGAGGAATTTCCCACCGTGGCCTCGCTGGTACGCTGCGCGGACGAGCTCAACCTGCGGGTCAGGGAGACCCCCTGATCCCATGCCCGTATATCTCGCGGAGCCGTTGAGAGCCGAAGCCATGTCCGGGATGCCGAGACCGCTTGCAGTTGCGTTCGGGCGGGGGCGGAAGGGCCGTCCTCGGCGAGGAGTCGGAGCGCGCGGTGACCGCGAAGACGGCGGCGCCCGCAGGGTGACGCGGCGGTGTCCGGGCACGGGACGAGTTCAAGGCCGGCGCGTATTCTTGGCCATGCTCCATCGGAACCGTATCGGACCCGGGATGCTCGCGTGGCGACGGGGAATCCTGAGGGTTATATCAGCTCCTCGATATCCGGGGCGGAGATGTTCCTGCTCAGCCGCTCTCCGCCGCCGCATCCCCCGACGGCCCGGCTTTCTTGCGCCTGGCCTGGGCCTTTTTTCTCGCCACCACCTGCTCCACGAAGGTCTTCACCTCTTCCTGGAAGATCTCCATGGGAGTGTGCCGCTTGTCGAAGACGTCCCCGGTGAGCATGAGGGTGGGCAGCCCCAGCCTCTTCATCATCTCCCGCCGGAAAAAGGCCGCCGTACCCAGGGTGTGCTTGCAGGCGTGCACGCCGCCGAAGACGCAGGCGTCCGCCCCCAGGTCCTGGGCGGCCCAGGCGACGTCGTCCAGCCACCGGAGAGAGATGGATTCCCCTCCCATCTGCCTGGTCATGGGATAGTCGAAGGCGATGTCCGCCAGTCCCTCGAGCATGCTCTCCTTGGTAGAAAAATCCATCTCCGGGAAGAAGTGGATGGCAAGGATGTCCCCCAGGATGCTGATGCCCTGCTTCTCCAGCCATGTGAAGTAACCGGAGAAGTCGAAGAGCCAGTAGATGTAGGTGACGTATATCCGGGCCAGCTCCTCGCCCGCCGTGTATTCGCCCTTGCGCAGCCTCTCCTTGGACATGTCCACCATCTTCTGCAGCACGTCCACGGCCTCCTGGCGCCCCCAGAGCTGAGAGCGCAGCACCAGCAGGGTCATGCTGAAGATGTTGGGGACCGGGCATGGCCTGGCTTTCTTGAGCTCCCAGTATTCGTGATAGAGCCTTACCGCCTGGTAGGATCTCTCCAGGACCTCGCGCAGACGCTCCTCCCGCATCTCCGAGCCGGACCACTCCTCGAGCTCCCGGATGAACCTCTTCATGTATCCGCGGTAAAGCTCGCGGCCCCGCGGCGACTCGTCCACCGGCTTCTCCAGCACGAACTGGGGGATGCCCAGATAGTCGGAGGCGAAGGCGTGGATCTTGGCGTTGGGATTGCAGCTGCCCGCGGAGTTGTAGACGATGGCGTCGGGCCTGATGCCCGGCCCCATGAACAGGGGCATGGTGCCGATGGTGTTGGCGGAGCAGAGGGAGTCGGGCAGACCCAGCCCCATGGCGAAGTCCCAGAAGCGCTCCCCCTGGCCGTAGCAGATGTTGGTGATCAGGCCGCCCACGATCTCCGTGCACAGGGGGAAGATGTTGTCGAAGGCGTAGAAGATCTCGGGAGGAAAGGTGAAGGGGATGAAGATAAGCTTCTTGCCTTCCTCCTGAGCCCGCTGCGCCTCCTTGAACACCCCCAGCAGGAGTCGGAAGAAGAACAGCTCCAGCTCCCGGTCGGCGGGAAGCTCCAGCAGCCCGATGACGGTGTGCTGCAGCTCCGGGAAGACGAAGTTCTTCGCGGCCTCCACGTCCTCCTCGCTCAGGTTGTCGGGGAGCTTGTAGATCATCTCCAGGATGCCCATGGCGCGCTCGAAGCCGTTCTCCCCCTCGCGCATGACGAATCCCTTTTCCATCACGCCGCACCCCCTATCCTCTCCATGAAGGCCTGCACGCGCGTCTTCACCCTCCCGATGTCCGCCCTGGCGCTGTATTCCTTCTCCAGGACCAGCACGGGTATGCCGGCCTCCTCCAGGTCCCGGCGCACCAGCACGGAGTCCACGCCGTGCAGGTCGCAGAACTTGTTGTAGAGATAGATGACCCCGTCCACCCGGGCGCGGCGGGCCGTCTCCAGGATGAGCTCCCGGCGCCGCGGGTACTCCTTGTACATGCGGGGGCAGAAGATGCTGGAGAGGTAGGCCTCGGCCAGGCGGCGCAGGGGCGGCCCCTCATCCGGCACGCCGCGGGCGAAGGCGCGCGCGCCGAAGCATAGGGCGTCGGCCACCACCACCGCCCCCAGGCGCTCGATCTCCTCGAACCACTCCACCTCGTCGGTGGCGGGGCCGCAGAGCATCAGCCGGGCCGCCGGCCTGGCCCCCGCAGCCCCCTCCCTCTCCTCCATGAACCGCTGGAGAAGGGCGGCGAAATCCCTGCTCAGCATGGAAGAGCCCTTCACCTCCAGGGCCAGGGCTTCGCTCCCGCTCACCGCGGGCCTGTCGCGCTCGCGCAGGGCGGAGAGCTCGCGCCACCGCTCCCTCACCGTCTCCCAGCCGCGTATGGCCTCATCCAGGGCCTCGTCGGTCACGCGAGAGGAGAACTTCTCCTCCAGCAGCCCCTTGAGCTCTCCCAGCTGCTCCTCGAAGTAGGCCAGGGAGTCATCGCGGAAGAAGTGGGGCACCTTGAGGTAGTAGAAGGCGTCGAGCTTTTTGTGGTGCTGCCAGTTCTCGAACATGGCCCGCAGGTGGTCGCAGCCGTTGGTCTCGATGAGCCCGTCGAGAAAATCGTAGGTGCCGTCCAGGCAGAGCTGCAGGCAGGCGCGACAGAAGGAGCAGTTGAAGAGGGACATCTCCCCGTCGGCCAGCTCCGTCTCCGCGTTGCCCAGGGCTTTGATGCGGTAGGGGAGGAGGCCTGCCGCCTCGATGATCTCCACCGGGGTGGCCACACAGGAATACCCCACCACCCTGCCACCCGCGGCCTTCCATTCCTTCACGTAGTCGTTGTATATCTCCGTCTCCCTTCCCAGGGCGGTTGCCGTATCCATGCCCTTCACCCCCTCCGTGTCTTAACGCGGCCCCACAGGCCTCTGAGGTATCCCCTGGCGCTGCCGCAAACGAGCGAGAGAGCCGCCTTGAACAAGGACTTCAGCACCTCCGGGTGGCGCGAGAGGGCCTGCGCCACCTGGCCCGACGCTGACCTGGCAGCCATTTCCAGCTCATGCGTGTCCAGGCCCGCAAGGAAGGCGTCCGTCCTTTCCGCCAGCAGGTCGGGGTGAGCGCCGGCCCAGTGGTTGTAGGCGGCCAGCGCGCGGTTGAACCCCCTCGCCGCGGCCTCGGGGCTCACCTCCAGGCCCAGCGCGGACCGTGCCTTGCGAGACAGAGCGGCGAACAGCCCGGGGTTCTCCGCTATCATCCTGCGGTTGAAGTCCACGAGGCCGGTTACCGCCCTTCCCAGCTCCCCGACCTCCAGGTCCTCGGCCAGGCTGGCGGCCATCCTGCCCAGGGCTTCGCGCGGCAGCGCGTTCGCCTTCTCCATGACCGAGGAAGCGAAGAGGAAGAACGAGTTGGCCACCGCGACCATGGACTCGAACAGCGGCAGGGCCAGGTCCTCGTTCTCCAGGACCTTGCCCGCCAGCGCGCTGGCGAAGGCCTCCGCCTCCTCCCCCAGGGCGGCGATGGCCTCTGCGAGCACCCGTCCGTCGAGGGCGGTGACCAGGTCCGAGCCTATGCGCTGGAACGGCCCTCGGGTATAGAGGCTCCCGTCTCCCAGGATGAGGCTGCCGCGATGGATGTTGACGATGAAGGCGGCGGCGCCGTTGATGATGGCGGCGACATCCTCCCACGCGATGTCCTGCAGGATCTTGAACAGGGCGTAGGTCACCGCCTCCGCGGGAAGGGCCAGGATCTCGAAGAGCTTCACGAGCACCGGCAGCGCGTCGTTCACCACGGGAGCGACCACGCTGAAGATGTTGATGAGGGCCATGGGGTTGTCCCCCAGGATCTCCACCTCCCGGCGCAGTAGGTCCAGCCTCTCGCCGGCCTTGTAGGTGACGGCCTTGCGAAGCTTACCGAAGTCCGTGGCCTGCATGAACTCGGACAGGGTCTCCGCCCTGGTCTCGGGCAGCAGATCGGGCCGTTCCTCGTGCATGCGGATGATGAGGCGGGAAAGGGCGTTCACCGCCCGGGATATCTCCGCGCCGTCTATGCGGGCGTGGGCCGAGGCCATGAGCTCGGCGCTCTTCTCCGCCGGCAGGCTCTCCAGCGCTTCCGCGAAGGCCCTCACCACCTGGGCGGCCGTGCTCACCAGGCGCGGCAGGGCCTCCAGCACCGCCGCCGCGAACTCGCCGTCGTCGCGGAAAAGGGCGTCAGCCAGCTCGGCGGGATCGCCCGCCCTGAGCCCTTCCACCAGTCGTGCCGCCGCGACCCTCAACTCTTCCCCCGTCAGGGGCGCACCTCGCTCTTTCACAGCCATCCCCCTCACCTCGCCGAAAGGACTTTCCCGCAGGACGCGGCCCACCTGCCGCGAGCCGCGCCGCCCCCGCCCCCCGCGGGAGCGCACCTCGCTCTTTCACAGCCATCCCCCTCACCTCGCCGAAAGGACTTTCCC
>FWPV01003867.1_pt1 | contig 33060 bp, 24 predicted proteins | sample 2228371 | NCBI WGS metagenome assembly FWPV01 (sample SAMEA103939776, study PRJEB20133) | metagenome
TATACCCGCAAGAGGTTCAAAATTGGGGCTTATGATGCTTCGATAAGACCAGACAGGGGTCAGCACAACGGTATCGGCCTTGAGCAAATTTACTTTGTTCAATCCCCAGAACCAGTACGGCTGCCAGGTCGGTTCGTAGTTAGGACTGACCTCTATTGCACGCACAAACTCAGATGAGCGTTGTTGAGGTGTTGAAGCAATAATTTCAGTAGATTTTGCGGTGGTATTCCATGCCGTCCAGGCTTTAATTTCATCTCGCCGAATCTGAGCTTCGCTGGCGATTACTAAGGGGTAACCAGAAGCCTGTAATCCAGCAGTGGCAATGTCATCGGCATAACCGCACTGGTCATTACGGCAATAGCGATATTGCAACGAGTTAAACATGTTCAACGGGCTGTAAAGGACGAATAACCACTGATTGTTACCCAATGGCCACATTGGAAGAGGATTTGTCCAGGTGTAGGGATTAAATTGTATTGAAACGCTGTCCTCTATTGGGGTGTTGTTGGGTGCCTTTACTAAAAATGTGATTTCACCTGAACTGCCTGATTTCCAGGTTTCAACCTGATCGGTAATGGTAGAGTCCTTGTCTGGAACGATTAATTGACGGAGGACAAAACCACCATTTTGATCATGTTCCGCGTTCCAGAATCCGTCCCCGAGGGTGTATTTATAGCGTAAATCAAACCCAACTGGTAAGCGAAGTGAAATGGCATAAGCATTTTCAGATACATTGGTGAGCAAGGGCGCCCGCGCCGCGATCACACTAAACCCGCCATTCAATTCGGCAAACGTGTTTCCCAATGAAATAATATTTCCCACAATTCTGACCGGTAAACCTTGTAAATTTGTGGCGGGGGTTTGAACGATAAAAGTCACATTGACGAATTTGGAGGCTGTCAGAGGGGTAAGCGCAAGGGTGATAGAATTCGCAGCAACAATTGCACCTTGCTGAAAAGTTTGAAAACTGCCATCCGGGCTGTAAACGACTAGATTGTGAATGCCCTCGGCTACGTTTTCGACCACAAAAGTGCCATCACTGGCCGTAAGAGTCTGAATTCCACCAACGCAAACCAGCGCATTAGGGAATGGAGCTTTGCTGATGGAATCAAATACCTGACCTTTAATCGTTCCGGTCGAACCATTAAAACGAAAATCAGTCCAGCCAGCTATGGCATCTTCGATAAATAACGGGTAATTAACCGCCGCCATGCGATAGCGGACTTGTTGACCTTGAGAATTGTATTCAACAAAGTAAGGGAAGTCACCTCGTAAATACCGATATTTCACCACTGTACCAACTGGAAACAGTAATTCCAATTGAAATGTCCCATCCGAATTTTCAAGCATGGGATATCTTTGAGGATTCATAGCCAGTCCGGTTACTTCGTCAAGGATTTCAAGAGTAATGTTCCCTTTTGGCCCACCGGATGGGGGCCTTGCTTGAAAGGTGACTTTGGTATAGCTCAAATCTTGTTGGTTATTCGTAACAGGGACGGGTGCAGTAGGCGGAGTGCCACCCCACGATGATAAATCAATCGAACAAGCGCTGAGGATAAGCAAAGCGAAAATAACGAAAAGAGTTATTGAACGATAGAGTTGTTTATTTGCCATTTTCATTGAATATCCCCAGCGGTAGAGTGGTTTAGTAAAAAACAGAAACCGCTCTCGGTGATTAATTGGGATGAGCGGTTTTTCCGTCCTCATTTGAGGTAATTGTCTTAAATTTTTGCCTGATTTCTTGCTGGCGGTTGGCCAGACTTCCTAATACCCCGTTCACAAACCTTGGAGTGCTATCTGCGCCGAATATTTTGGCCAGTTCGATGGCCTCGTTAATGGCAACCTTAACTGGTGTGCATCCCTCGACGGCGAACTCCCACAAAGCGATTCGGAGGATGTTGCGATCAATTACAGCAACCTGATCCAAAGGCCATTCAGGCGCATGTTGGGCAATAAAATCATCTAATTGATGGGTGATTGGTAAGACCCCGTTAACGATATCAATGGCAAACTTGACCAGATTTGCATCCAGAGATTCATCTTTCAGGCGCTCTTCCATAGCAACCTGAGGTGAGTGATTGGTCAGGTCGCATTCATAAAGTACCTGCAAGGCTATGCTTCTGGCCTTGGTTCGGGGTTTCATGGCACCTTCATTGTTAATTTTCAAAATTCGATGTTGCGTTAGCCATTAATTCGTGGTTACACCGGTTTCAATGTCTTCTACATGAACATTCACTCGTCCAACTTCCATACCAACCAATTCCGATACTGCCCGCGCTACCTGTTGTTGGATTGCCCGGCATACCTCACGCACCTTGACATCACGGTTTAGAACCACGTAAAGGTCAATATAAACAAAACCATTCTCAACAGAGATCTTTATTCCTTCACTCATTCCGCGGCTGAAGAAGCGTTCCACCTCTGAGGGAATAGTAGCCAATCGGTTGACGCCGGGTACGCCAAGAGCAGTCAAACGTGCTATAGAAACAAGAACTTCGGGGGCGATTGTGGTTTTGCCGGGTGGGCGGGAGTTTTCGGTCATTCTTCCTCCAATAAAACTGGGGTAAATCTGCCTCACTTGTTTATTATTATAACCTTTTCCACAACTAACCTTCAAAAATTAGTCATGAATTATGGCTTAAAACGATCTGTTTTTCAAGAAATAACACCGTTTGAGCCTTAACCGTCTCGAGTTCGCGGTCTAATACCACGCAGTGACCACTGTTTTCCAGCCATATAAGTGATTTATGTGAAGAAGATAATCTCTCGTACAATAAGTTTGCACCATCCGGATCAATGGTTCGGTCTTTTCTGCCCTGAAAAATTATCACCGGTTGATTAACCTTATGAATTTGCCTGAGGACTTCTTTCTGCAATTTTTCTAACTGGACAACGGCGGCTAGAGCCACTACATTGTAACCCTGCCATGGCAGGATTTCACCTTCCTGCTCGGTCTCATCTTCATCTGGCAGGTAATTTTTTGGCATGATTTTTACAAAAGGAGCAAGCCACTTGGCGCGCCAGATCCCTTTGATTCGGATTGCTGGAGCATATAAGACGATTCCCTTGATAAATGGATTGTTTGCGGCAAGGAGCAAGGCCAATAACCCTCCCATTGATTCGCCCGCAACAAAAATATTCTGAACACCAGTTAATTTTTTTATTTTTTTTTGAGCCGTTTCATACCAATCCTGCCACCGAACGCCAATCATATCCTCTGGTTTTGTACCATGCCCTGGTAAAAGGGGGCAGTAAACAGAGAATCCTTGTGCGTGTAGGTGTTCGGCAAGGGGACGAACTTCCACCGTTGTTGCAGTAAAACCATGCAGTAAAAGAATTCCCGTTGGTTTTGTGCCTTGAAGATAAAAGGATGAGCCATCCAGGTGGGGGTTTTCAAATATCGGACGTTTCATAAATCAATATCCATGATTGAGTCTGGGGAGTAAAGCGGTGGCATGAGGCAGTACGACTGTGTTAAATTTTTCTGGTAAATAATTTTGAGCAATTTCTATGGCTTGTTCAAGGGAGTTTGCCGGGGTGAGGAAAAACTTTCGAACCAGATCAGAGGGCATTTCAGAGAGCAGGATGAGATGATTACGCTTTGCCTGGAGGGCGATTTGAAAGGCTTTGTGAGGCCCAATTTTGAATCCCATTTGTTGAAATTTGTGAATAACCTCGTCCGGTGTTGATGTTTGATGGATAAAATCAACCGCTTTGGGGCTGCCAATCCCCTCCGGGCAGGCTGCAGTCAGGATAATAACTCCACCGGGACGGGCAAAAAGCGCGGCATGGGTAATGGCTTTCTGAGCCTGATATAAATTAATATCCTTGGGGTGACCGCCTGCCGAGGCGATGACGAGATCGTAAGGATGAGACACGGGAACAGTCCATAAATCCTGCGATATGGAAATTCCCTTTTCCATGACCGCCTGCGGTGTCCCAAATAAGGCAAAAAGGATTTGACGATTGGCATTCAGGATCACATTGAGCGCAAGATGAATGCCCATCAACTTGCCGATTTCTTCAACATCTTGCCGCATGGGGTTCTGTTCATATTCTCCCAAGAAGGCAAGCGGGTCATTCAGCATTGAGTGATTGTGATTGATGGTTTCCCTGCTGGCTAAACCAATCGCGGCACTTTTAGCCCCGCCCGAATATCCCATAAAGTGGTGAGGCTCAATATTGCCTGTGACAATTCGCAAATCAGCCTGAAAAAACCGTTTATTCACCCATACGGGTGTTTTCCGTTGGGTTGTTTCCAAAAAAATTAAATTTTCGACATCATCACAATCGTGAGAGAAGACACGGATATTTTTTCTGCTTAGTATGGAAGGCGGAATAATACTTTCGATTTCCTCTTGAGTAGCCGGAGAGTGTGTACCTGTGGCAATAAACAGTTCGATCTGCTCATCTGGAATGCCAATATCGTTCAGCCAATCCAGCAATGGAGGAAGCATATAAGAATATGGCACAGGCCGGGTTTTATCGTTGATGCTGATGGCTGCCCGCAGCGGCAATTTTGATGATGGCAGAACGGGGTTTCCCAAGGGGTTTTGTAAAGCCTGTGAAATGACGACAATGGGATCGGGGACAGAGGGGTAATTCCTCTGCTCAAAAATGTCAAAGGGAAACGTTAGATTGGTTTCTAAATCTCCATTTCCATAAGGGAGCTTGATGGTGGTCATTTTTATCTTTCAGGGAGAGGCTCATCAAATTTTTGAATTTCGATCCGGTATCCATTTGGATCTTCAATAAAGGCATGATAAATTCCATATTTTGGATTGTAGGAGGGTGGTTTTTCGACCTTTGCACCAGCAGGTATAAGTTTGTTAAACCATTCGTCCACCTCATTGGTTATGAACGTCAAGATTACAGAAGAAGTTGGAGAAGGGATGTTCGAGCGGGAGCAAAAGCCAAGGTAAGCCGAAGAAGAAACACGAAAAATTTTACAATCCCCTTGATCTCGGGCTAGTGGTAGTTCAAGAATTTCCTTGTAAAAATACACCGTTTTATCCAGATCAAGAACCGGTAAAAAGGTGATCAATTGTTCAAACGGTCTCATTGCAATTATCCCGCGATGCTAATACCGATCAGCCGTCCAATGCCAAAGGTTATCGCAGCCGCCAAGATACCAAAAATCACCATTCTGGCGCCAGAATACCAGATCGAGCGTCCGGTGAATAAGGTGATGGCAGCCCCCAGCAAGAAAAGTCCGGCTACACTGAATAAAACACTAAACAACAAGGCTGTCGTTCCACCCAGGAAGGTGTATGGGATCACCGGAATGATAGCACCAATAGCAAATAATATGAACGAGGTTATAGCTGCCTCCCATGCCGATCCCCCCAATTCTTCGGGGTCAATTCCCAATTCTTCGCGGGCAAGCGTATCCAAAGCGCTATCTTTATTTTGTAAAATTTTTAATGCCATTTGAGATGCCTGTTCAGGCGGGATGCCGCGAGCCTCATATATCAGTGCCAGTTCTTCGGCTTCTTCTTCGGGTGCTTGTTCTATCTCGCCTTCCTCAATCTTAATCTGGTTGGCATATAATTCGCGGGAAGATTGCACCGAGAGCCATTCTCCCAGTGCCATTGAAAAGGCACCTGCTAACAATCCCGCAATGCCGGCAACCAGTATGGAGCGATTATCCATGGTGGCCCCAGCCACTCCCATGACAAGGCTTAAGTTGCTGACAAGGCCGTCGTTTGCGCCTAAAACTGCCGCTCTCAGCGCGTTGCCACCGGTAGAGCGGTGGCGGCCTTCCAGTTGGGCAAGTGCGCTCCCCTCCATACCGCCGCGCACGGTTTTCTTTATCTGAGCAAGCACAAGGGCGTGAGTCTGTTCATCTTTGGTCATTTGCCTGTCGGCTTCAGCTTTAAGGTAGGCAGAGCCGCCATCTTTTTCCATAGCCTGCAGACTTGGGAGAATCATCTCCGGCCCAAACTTTTTGGCCAGCCAGATCAACAACCGAACACGAAATGACGGCTTGAAGGGAGGGGGTTGAATTCCTTCGGCCAGTAATTTTTCTTCCCAATTTTTGGCATGTTTGCGTTCTACTGCAGCCATTTTCTCGTAAACCTTGCGAATTCGTTCATCTTTTTCAATTCCGGCAAGGCTTTCGTAAATTGTTGCGCTGCTTAATTCGTCTTCTCTAAAAGCCAGGTATGTTTTTGTGTCATTCATATATCCCGCTCCTTATGTTTACTATTTTACTCTCTCTTCAAACGATAATGAACTATCAGTTTGCCTTGTGCAAATCTGGTTGTCCTGTAAAATATTTAATAACTGAATGTTAGAAAAGGTTCTTGGGGATTTATCGCCTTTTTGATTTCTCTTTTCGGGCCTTTTGTTGAAATGTTTCAATTTTTTAAGGGACTCCGTTTTCGCCTGACGCTGTTAATTTTACTGGCAATATTGCCAATGGTTTTTGCGGCGGCTTTTTTTGCATTTAATTGGGGGGTAAATATATATCGCAATCTGGAAAATCAAACCGAGTTACTGGTCAATAGTATCGCTGAGAGACAATTGTGGAGCATAGAAAATGCTCAGGTGGTGGTTGCAGAATTGAGCAATCGTGCTAATGGTTGGTTCCCCTTACAAATTTCAGAATGCAGAAGATTATTGAATGAATATTACATCCGGGGAAATTTTGTAAGTCTGGCAATATTAGATGACCAAGGGAATATTCTTTGTAAGCAACCCGATACTACTTCAAAGAGTAACCTTCTCGAGATTGATGCTGTAAGTCAGTCTATTGATAAACAGGCATTAAGAATTGGGATGTTGCAGAATGACCCGTTGACAGGACGGTTAATTTTGCCGTTCGTCTTTCCGACTCAGGATGATACCAACAAACCCAGTGCATACATCTTTGCGGGTATACCTGCAGAAATGATGCAACAGTTAGTTGTTCGTTCCGGCACACCGCTTGAATCCGAAACCGTTCTTGCGGATTTGAGTGGAAAGATTATTGCAATTTTGCCGGAAAATGCAAATTTGATTGGAAAAGAGGATGTTGTTCTGAAACAAAAGATTCTCAATGTTGAATCAGGTATTCAGGGGAGGTTCACCAGTCCGGGATATGATCAGGTTATTCGCTTATTTTCTTATCGGGTGATTCAACTGGATGGGCAACCTTTTGCTGTGTTACGGAGTGGTTTGCCGCTTGAAAATGTCAACCGGGAGTTTCAGAAATTACTATATACGATTGGTTTTTTGTTTGTTGCGGTTTTCTTGTTGAGTATCATCGTTGCATATCTGATAAGCGGCAGAGTTCTGGAGAGAAGAAGTGAACCATTATTGAATGCAGCCAAGAAAATTGCACGGGGAGACCTGGCAGTCCGCACTCAGCCACGAATGAAAGCCACAGCCGACGGCTTGCTTGAATTGGAAAAGACATTCAATCAAATGGCTGAAGCACTCGAGGAGCGAGAAAAGTCGCATCGGAGAATTGAAGAAGCCCTGAAGGAATCAAATGAAAAACTTTCTGCCATCATTCGAACATCTCCATTGGCTATCATAGTGGAGAACATGGAGGGTAGAGTAATCGAGTGGAGCCCTGCTGCCACCTCAATTTTTGGCTGGACTGCCTCCGAGGTTATCGGAAGGGAAATGCCGGTCTTGTCTACCGACCAAGATCTGCAATTTCAATCTGTTCGCAATCGGGTTTTGGCTGGGACAACCATCCAAATTCAAGAAATAAAATGCCAGAAAAAGGATGGGAGAGAGATTCCGGTGGCTCTCTCTGCTGCTTTGTTGAGAAATACCTCTGGAGAGGCGGCGGGAATTACTTATTTGTTTGCGGATTTGAGCGAGCAGAAAAAGGTAATTGAAGTTGCGTCTGAAACCCAACAGATGTTGTCGGTTTTATTGAATAATTTACCGGGAATAGCCTACCGGTATTCTTTGAAAGACAGACGGGTTACTTTTATCAGCCGTGGTTGTGAGGAGTTGACCGGTTATTCAGCAGAAGAATTGATAAAAGGAAATCCAATTCAGTTTCAAGACTTAATCCACCCGGACGATCGTTCTGAGGTCTTAAGAAATATTGAAGAAACTGCTAATGGCGGAAAATCCTATCGTGTCATCTATCGAATTCGTACCAGCAATCATCAAACCCGTTGGGTGCTGGAACAGGGTGTTGGACTGACCGGTAATGGCGGATCAATCCATGCAGTCGAAGGGTATATCACAGACATAACCGAAGTTAAGAAGCGTGAACAAGAAATGGAAGTAATCGCCTCGATCAGCGCCGTAATGCGTTCGGCCAGAGGCAAGACAGAAATTTGCAGCATTGTACTTGATCAGGTTGCTCGCCATTTAGATGCCGATGGAGGCGCGCTGGCTTTCCGTGAACCAACCGGTTTAAGCCTCGTAGAAATGGCGGTGGGGATTCTTCGACCGCTTCAAGGGTATCGTTACAACAGGGGAGAAGGTCTGATCGGAAGAGTTATAGAAAGCGGCTTGCCAGTTTCTGGAGATGAGATTGGACTGGATAAGAGCCTGCTGATTGCTGACATTGAAAACCGGGCCAATGCCGTTTTGTGCGTGCCACTACTGGAACGCGATCAGGCAATGGGTAGTTTACTGATTGTAAGAGAAACTCCATTTTCTCAGGATGATTTGAGGCTGGTTACCTCCATTTCAGATATGGTGGCAACGGCAATCCGTCGGATTACTCTATATGAGCAAACGGAAAAGAGGTTGCAGCAGTTGGTAGCGCTGCGTACCATCGAAACAGCCATAACATCCAGTCTCGATTTTCGTTTCACCTTGAGTATTTTGTTGGATCAAGTCGTCTCCCAGCTCAATGTAGATGCGGCGGATGTCTGGTTGTATGATGCAAAAACTCAACGATTGGTTTTTGTTGCTGGCTGGGGATTCCGTAGTCTTGAAGTTCGTACAAGTCCCGCACCTATTGGGTGGGGATTACCCGGCAAAGTTGCCCAACAGCGTTCACCCATTTTTGTGCCAAGTTTATCTGAATGGGAAGGGGATAAAGAGCACATTATCCCGTTGGAGAGGGAAGGTTTAAATTCCTATTACGGGACGCCTATCATTGCAAAGGGTCAACTGCATGGGGTCTTAGAAGTGTTTCAGCGACATACTTTGCGATTAGATGCCGAAAAGCGGGAATTTTTGAACTCTCTTATCTCCGGTGCAGCCATCGCGATTGATAATGCCCGAATGGTCGAGGATTTGCAGAAAACAAACCGCGAATTAGCAGCTGCTTACGATCAAACTATCCTTGGCTGGTCAATGGCGCTTGAAATGCGCGATGCTGAAACTGAGGGTCATACGCGGCGTGTCGCAGAGGCAACAGTTAAGTTAGCCCGTGAAATGGGCTTGAGCGAAGCCGAACTGGTAAATGTGTGGCGCGGAGCGGTGTTGCACGACATTGGGAAAATGGCTGTCCCGGATACGATTTTGTTGAAGAAAGGCGAGTTGACTACCGAGGATTGGAAAATTCTCCGAAAACATCCATTGTATGCTCAATCCATGCTATCGGGAATTGAGTTTTTACAGCCTGCTCTGGATATTCCTACGTTTCATCATGAACATTGGGACGGGAATGGTTATCCGCTAGGATTGAAAGGGGAACAGATTCCGTTACCGGCGCGGATTTTTGCTGTGGTAGATGTATGGGACGCTCTACGTTATGATCGTCATTATCGAGCGCGCTGGGAAGAAAAGGATGTAATCGAATATATAACCGGTTTGTCAGGGAAACAATTTGATCCGCGGGTAGTAGAGGTTTTCTTAAGAATGTTGAACGAAGGTAAATTATAATTTTGTGAATATGAATTTTGAATTGCTGATTACCCAAAATGGGATTACGAATTGGTTGATGGCATCAGGGGTTGCCCTGGCTGCTTTCATTTTATTTGAATTGGTTAGAAGAATGCTTGCTTCTATCTTCAAAAGGAAAGCAGAAGTTTCCAGGTTTCATAGCTTCAAACTACTTTATAGAATTATCCATAAAACAAAGATCTGGTTTTTATTCTGGATCAGCATTTACATTGGCAGTTTATTTTTAGATTTGAGCGAGACGTTGTCCTTTGCGCGATCTTACATCACCATTACGCTTGTCTTTCTTCAGATTGGTTTTTGGGTTTTGGGTTTGATTGATTACTGGATTGAGCAAAGATCAACCAAGGAGGAAATAGCCGGTGAACAAAAAACAACCCTGAGTATTGTTGGGGTAATATTGAAAATTGGGGTTTGGATTTTTGTTTTTTTGATCATTCTGGATAATCTGCCCGGTGTGGAAATTACCACCCTGATTGCTGGTTTGGGCATAGGAGGAATCGCGGTTGGTTTAGCGGTACAAAATATCCTTAGTGATTTATTCAGTTCGGTTTCGATTGCTCTGGATAAGCCTTTTGTTATAGGCGATACCATTAAGGTTGGTGAATTTGTTGGAACAGTAGAAAGCATTGGTTTAAAGAGTACCCGCTTAAGAAGTATTAGTGGTGAACAATTGATATTCACTAATTCCGATTTGTTGTCCAGTCGAATCCAAAATTTCAAGCGGTTGGAACGCAGAAGGGTGATCTTTTCGCTAGGTGTTACCTATGAAACCTCTACGGAAAACCTCGAGAAAATCCCTCGCTTGGTAGAAGAAATTATTTCAACGAAACCGAATGTTACATTTGATCGGGCGCATTTTAAGGAATTTGGTGCTTTTTCTCTAAATTTTGAGATCGTCTATTATGTGGATACAAGCGATTTCCGGTATTTTATGGATGTGCAGCAGGAAATCAATTTAGAGATTTTCCGAAAATTCAATGAGCGGGGTATTCAATTTGCTTATCCAACACAGGTAATTTATACCCGCAACAATAGTCACTGATCATCCAAAGCCTTAACCTTCACGAATCTGTTCGATAACCGCTCGAAAGAATTCTTCCTGATAAGGCGGGGGGTTTTTATCCAGTATTTCCCTTACTTTTCTGCGTGTCCATTCAACCATACGTGTGCCAGAGGGATTCTCTGGGATGATATACCTCTCAAGGTTAATCACCTTTGTTGTATCGGATACAAATAGAATACGACGGTCGGGACGGTAAATCAGGGCAGAGAAATACGACTCTCCATCCACTATTGGTTGCGGCAACAGGATCATGGTAACGAGGGTGCGGGCAGCCGGTTCGCGAAAGTAAAAATTGAGCCCAAATGAGTCGCGCTTGAGGTTGGCGGGGCACTTCTCTCCAGCAAGTTTCCAGTAGAATGTTAAGAATTTGTTTCCATCTCGATATAAATACTGCAAAAATTGCCCCGGGGAATTGTGAAATAGGGATGGGATCACCTCGTCTGTAAAGATTTGAGATTGAGTTTTTTCGTTTGTCATCGCTTTAACAATAAAATGACCCTTCGTCAATTCCTGGTGTTTATTGGGGTATGGATTGAGTAATTTCGAAAGCGGCTCGTAGTCCGGATTCAATAGCCCCTTGAATCCAGGCGTGTATAAGTGAGGTATGTTCACCGGCAAAGAAAATTCTTCCCTCCGGTTTACGTATATGATCATATAGTAAGGTTTGTTGACCGGGGTCGAATAACGCGAATGCACCCCCGGCAAATTCGTCGTCATGCCACATATAGGAGTAGCCCACTTCGTATTCTTCGGAGGCAGCTGGATGAATTGCGGTCACATTTTCAAGTGCCTGGCGAAGTCGTTCATCTGGAGGGAGCGAACCCCAGCGTTGAGCATCTTCCCCCCAGGTATAAGACGCCAATAGTACACCCCTTCCAGAAATGGATTTTTGAGGTGGATAGTATAAATTGCGTATAGCCAAATCGGTAATTGTTCCGCCGCCAACAATTCCTTCTTCCTCCCAAAAACACCGCCGAAATTGGAGAAAGATTTTTGAGGAAGCATCGTAGTGCAATTGTCGGATTGCCCTCTGCTTGGGTGGACTGAACGGTGGATTAATCTCAATATGACGCAATACCGGAAAGGGCAGGGTGAGGATGGCATAATCGCCGGTGACTGTGTGCTTTCCTGAAATTGAACGAATATGAAATGTTACTGATGTGTCGTTTTGTTCAATAGCGGTAATTTTCTGACCGAACCAGATGTTCTCCCTAAGATTGGATAGAAAAGCGTTTGGAAGTTGATCCATACCCCCTTCGATGGTAACCATATCCTTATAATACTGACCTGCTTCTTCCCTCAATAATTCGAGAAAGGACGAATTCATAATGGCTTCCTGATTGTAAATCAGGCCAAATCGCTCAATGGCTGCTTCTGACCAGCCTTTGATTTCTAAAAATTCACGCACCGAATATTCGTCGTAATCACGGACAATTTCTTCCCACGCGGCCTGCCCTTCTTGCTCAATTTTTCTGAGAAACGGCTGAATAGTATCAAGCCACAACTGTTCAGCGCTTTTTTGTTTTTCAGCCTTGCTCAACTCGTAACCAAAATATTCTGTGGTGTTATGGGCGTCCTTAAATCGGATTTTTTTACCGTTGAGATAAAGATAAGCGGATGGATTATGGTTGATGAATGGAATTGTGCTGAGACCGAATTTATCAATATAGGCTAAGGTCAAATAGTGATTTGTGGGGATGCGCATTGCGCCTGCTTCTGCAAACAAACCCTCTGAAAAGGGGTGGCGCAGGGTCAAAATTCTCCCTCCTGCCCGTTGCTGAGCCTCGATTATTAATACCTCAAAACCAGCGCGCTTTAATTCTAAGCCCGCCACCAAGCCGGCCATACCCGCACCGGCGATGATGATTTTTTTTGGCTGTTTATGAGCAGGGAAACCCTTGTTGATCCATGTTAAGAATTTTTTTTCATCGAAAATTGCCATGCAATTTACCTCGAATTTAGGTTGGCAAATTATATTGGAGTATAATCAGATTGATCTTATCTTTTATAACATTTTTAAAGACGTTAAGGAATATCCAATGACAATAGACACAGTACAAGATGGCGTTGTGGTAGCGCTTGAATACACCTTGTGGGTAGATGGCGAGGTTGTTGATGAATCAATGGGAACTCCATTGGAGTACCTTCATGGTTTCAATAACATCATTAACGGATTGGAATCGCAGCTTTCTGGTTTGAAGGCCGGCGAAGAGAGGGAGATAGTCGTTCAACCAGAAGAAGCCTATGGGCACTATCACCAAGAGGGAGTGTTTGAACTGCCAAAATCCCAATTTCCACCATCTTTTCCTTTTGAGATTGGTTATCCCTTCCGGGTGCGCACCGAGCAAGGCCAAATTCTCAACGCACGAATTATCGGTTTAAAGGATGATGTGGTGGTAATTGACACGAATCACCCGCTTGCCGGCAAAGTATTGCGATTTTTTGTCCGGATTGCCGGCCTCAGGGAAGCCACCGACGAAGAATTGATCTCGGGCAGAGTTGGGGGTGGATGCGCTACCTGCGGTTCAACCACCGGATGCGATAGTTGTGGGTAAGGCGGTAATAAACTTAGTCGTAAAAAGTAACCCTGTCTCGGCCATTTAATTTTGAATCATACAGAGCCCGGTCTGCCCGCTGAAGAAGCTCGTCTAGCGACAGAGAGGGCTCTTTGACATTACTGGCCAACCCAATACTGAGAGTAATTGGTATGGAAACACCCCCAGCAGTGATAGGTTGTTGAGCGATGGCTTGGCGGATCCTCTCAGTTAATCTTCTCGCCCCCTCGTGAGTGGTTTCAGGAAGAAGGATGACAAATTCGTCACCGCCATACCGGCCAAGAATATCTACCTTGCGTAATATGGATTGCATTAAGCGCGAAATATGGACCAATACTTTATCGCCGGTTTTGTGGCCGAAGGTGTCATTCATCTCTTTGAAGTGATCAATATCAATCATCACCACCGAAACCGGCCTTTGGTAGCGTTTAGCCTGTTCAATAATGCGAGAGGATATTTCAAGAAAGTAACGACGATTAGCAACTCCCGTCAATGAATCCTGAGTGGCAAGTCGCTCTAATGCCGCCTGTGCTTTTTTGCGTTCTTCGATTTCTTTTTGAAGCGCCACATTCTTCAGCTGGTAAATTTCTGCATCTTTGCGGGCGTTTTCGACTTCGTGAATCACTTCGAGGGTTTTCAAGCGGCGATCTTTATCTTCGTTGTATACAATCTGATACACAGAAATATAATTTTCGTACGCTTCCAGTGCTTGTTTAAAATTTTCTGTTTTTTTATAAGCCTGAGCCAATGCCAGATGACATTCCATTTGTTCGTTTGAGGCAGAGATTTCATTGGCAATCATCAAAGAATTTTGTAAAGATTCCAATGCGGCGGATTGGTTACCCAGAGAGAGGTGAATCAATCCAATTTTTCGATAGGCTCTTGCCAATTCGAGGCGTTTATCAAACTTTTTGGCCACATCGGCAGAGAGTTGAAAGAAATTGAGCGAAAGGCCCAATTCACCTCGCATAAAATAAACTTCTCCCAAGGTATTGAGGGCTTCAACCTCACCGCGATGGATGCCTAAATTCTGATAGATTTCCACGCCGCGTAATCCGGCCTGCACAGCACTCTGGTGACGTCCGCATGCGGCAAAAGCCTGACTCAGGTAAACCTGTACCGGGGCTTCCAGTTTCAAATCAGTTAAGTATTGGGCTAGATCCAGGGCGGATTCGAGATGGGGGAGAGCTTTTTCAGCTTCACCCAACAAGAGATACAATTTTCCAAGTGCGATACGGACGGCGGCTTCACCTTCTTGATTCTTAAGGTTTTGAAACCCTGACAGAGCGCGCATTAGATATTGCAGCGCCTCAGGATAGGATCCCATCACTATCATACTTCTGCCAAGCCCTAATAATGCTTCGGCGTTTTCGTTGCTATCCACCGCTGGATTGAAGCATTCCAGTGCGCTAATGTAACAAGGGATAGCCTGATCGTAGGCATCCAGTTCCAGCAGGGCTTTTCCCTGAGCAATGAGTGCGCGTCCCAAAACTTTGCGGTGTTCAATGCTCGAGGGGGCATTCTCCCCAGCCAAACGGGCGGCTTCTCTTGCCAATTCCAGCGCGCGCTTAGGGTTACTTTGGGTGAGTGGACCGGTTCTTCTGAGAAGGGCTTCGATGCGTTTGGCGGTATCGGTGTTTGTGCTGACAGGGTGATTGGCTGGTTGCAGATCGTCCATTGATTATCCATCTCCCCCTATGATGGTGCAATATTGATGCCGGGGAGTATTTACAACAATCTCCCCGGCAATTAAAAGTTCTAAGGCATGCGAACCTCTGCCTCAAGGTTGATTTCGCCTTCCTTTTCAAAAACCAGCGTGAAAGGCACTTTATCGCCTGGGCTCAGGTCTTGTTTAAGGTTAATGAGCATAATATGATAACCGCCGGGTTTCAATTCCAATTTGCTTTTGGCGGGCAGGTCAATCGCATTGACCTGTTGCATGCGCATGATGTCATTTTCCACCCGAGTTTCATGAATTTCGACCATTTCTGCAACCGATGAACGGGCAGCGATCAAACGATCATCGTTCTGAGAATCATTATAAATCACCAGATAAATTGCACTGGTAGATCCAGCCATTGAATTTGGGTTTTCACTCATTTGTGAATGTTGAGGAGTATTTTCTGAAGGTGTGGTCATTTTCATTGAAGGTTGAGCACTTGCTGGACGAGCCCAGGCGTCTTCGATGCGTATACTTCCAGCCATTGAAGGCGAACAGGAAGTCATCAGCATTACCAAGCCGGCCAGGAAAAGGATTTTAGTTTTCATAAATTTACTCCGTATAATGTCATAATTTGATATTTTATGATATTATTATAACAAATTATATCTTTATTGTGGGCAATCAAGATCGTCTGTCAAATGAATCGAGAAATTCGCCAGCAAACAATCCTTAGTCTTGTTGAGAGAAAACCAGTGTTGACCATCGCTGAAATCCGCGAAGTTATCAATGTTTCAACAATGACGCTCCATCGCGATTTACGCGATTTAGAAGAAAAAAGGTTGATCCGCCGGGTGCATGGCGGGGTGGTTAGTGGAAAGATGCCGTTGACTGTTCAAATCGAATCTTGCGCTTATTGTGGAGGAGAATTACCACTAAGGACACGAATCACCTTGATTGACCAACATGGCAAGAAATTTCAGGTTTGTTGCTGCCACTGTGGTTTCGGCTTTATGAAGCAAGAGAAATACAGCTCGGCTTTAGGAGTAGATTTTTTGTATGGTACTGTTGTGGATTTGAAGCAAAGCCACTTTCTGGTTAAACCGCGAGTAAAAATTTGCTGCGAACCATCTGTGCTGTTGTTTGCGGATGAAGAGGATGCCTTGCGAATGCAAAAAGGTTTTGGGGGAGAGATAATGAATTATGAGGCCGTCAGGCAATTACTGGTGGAAGGATTATATTGACGGTTGATTTTTTGAGGAATGTGGTGATTCGGTTGAGGCAGACAATTCAGCGAGGAAACTTTCCATATTCAATCCGTAATTCCACGCGGCATCGGCAATGGTATCGAATTTCGACATCCAGCAACCTACACAAACCATCTGGTGGCGCAGAAAAACTGACACGGTTTGGGGGTAATGGTGCAGTAGCTCATTAATCCGAGTTTCTGGACGTAAGTATGGATTCAAACGGTTCACATCCATATCATAACGCGATTTCAGGGCGGATGATTTGCGCCATCGCAAAGATGGCTCAAGTCTCTTCTTCGGCAATCTTAACCAGACCGTGAGGATAAAGGATAATAATTTGCTCCCGGCTGGTGTGGATCAATCCTTGCGATTCCCATTGAGAAAGGGTTCGACTCACCGTATAGAGTGTCGTGCCGATCATCTCGGCTAAATCCTGACGAGAGAGCGGCAGGTTGACCTCGATGCCGCGGGATGTCTTTACACCGGTTTGGTGGGCAAGACGCAAAATCATACGCGCCAGACGGCGTTCAACCCGCTGGGTAGCAATTTCGGTGAAACGTTGTTGAAATTCCTGAACGTGTTCGGCTAAGATTTTGACCGCGTTAACAGCCAGCTGAGGAAAACGGTTGAGAAGTTGAGTGAGTACCGATTTCGGCCAGAGCAGAGTACTGCATGGTTCAAGCGCCTGAGCAGAAACAGGATAATGCTCATTCTCTGCAAGCGCAACCGCTCCAAAGGGAGTTACCGGCACAATGATGCGAAGCAGAAGCTGCTGCCCATCGGCAGTATATTGGGTAAGGCGCACTTTTCCAGAGGTCAGGATGTAAAAAGCCTCAGCGGGATCATCCTGCATGAAGAAAAATTCGTCCGTGTTGAGCCGTTTTTGACGGGCAGATTGAAGGATGATTTGGACATCGGCGGGGGATAGGTTTTTGAAAAGGGTGAGTTCTTCAACTCGCGTAACAGGTTGAAACGGCATGGTTCGATTTTAGCATAAACCTTAGTTTGGTGAAGATGACAGCCGCAAGCTAATCAAATGTCATATTGGTGGCATGATAAACATCTTAATTGATTTTTTACGTGATTTTCTAATTTGTTTTTGGTTGACTGAGAAGAACATTTTTGCTAGAATTTATGTTGAATTTACGCAGAATTTACGAGAAATTTACCAGATTTTTACGCGATTTTTATGGAGGTGGATCAGGGGGAATAACGGGTTAATCAATGTTCTCAAAGTTGAAAAAAATAATCAGTTTCCAGATCGCAAGAGAGGAGGATTTGTAGAATGAAAGCGATTCGTTTTCTTTTTCAATTGAGCATGATTCTGGTATTGGTTGCAGGCCTTTGGGCTGTTACGCCGGCCGTCAAAACCGTTTCAGCGGACACGATTACCGTTTGTGCAAGTGGATGTCGTTTCACCACCATTCAGGCGGCAGTGAATGCAGCTAGTGAAGGGGATGAGATTTTAGTAGGACCTGGCACCTATCAAGAAAACATTACAATTGATAAAAACATCAAACTGCTTTCGACAAGTGGATCAGCATCTACTACTATTGAAGGAATTTCAGGGATTGGTTCACTTGGCACTATAACGATCAGAAATAATACAACCGGAGTTCAAATAGGTGATATAAATCAAGGATTTAAGATTATCGGGATAGATAATGGAAATCCGGGGATTGAAAATGCGGCAATTTATTTTCAAGGCAATCATAGCAATGCCATTGTTAGGGGAAATGAAATTGTTGCAAATGGCGATACCGGATTGATGACAGAATATTCCGCTATCATTTCAGGTTTTGCTATCGAATCGAATACGTTCACTGGAAAAACATTTATTGGAAATAATCCGGCAGGAGATGGATTTACCCAACAGTTTACATTACCGAATGTACCCAGACAACTTGTTGTTATCGGAGGGGGTGCAAGCGGAACTTCCGCCACACTTATAACTTTTAGGAACAATATTATTAATGGTATTGCGGGAGGAACAAACTCCTCGGGTCAACCTCAGGGAAACACTCTTGTGACCATTGATGCTGATAACAGTATCATTCAGGGAAATACATTCGAGGGTGTAACGAGCAGATTTGCTACGAGCCTGCGCGCTCGCCGTCCGAATACAATTATTCAGAACAACACATTTAAGAGCACCGGTTTGTTGGTACCGACCACCGGACATCTCTATCTACAAAACAACCCCATTGATGATACTCTTATTTCCAACAACTCCTTTGATAAGGGGGTATATGTAGAAAGTGCTACCGGAGGCACCGTCGGGATTAGTATTAATGCAGCGGTTGGCGTTGCCTTACCTGGGAGCGTCATTCGGGTATTGCCCGGTATTTACCAAGAGCAAATATTAATCGAAAAGAACCTGACCATTTTGGGAGAAGGTGATACTACAGTTATCCAGTCGCCCGCAGTCCTAGTCTCCCAGTTCTTAACTTCCACGACCACACCAAATAAACCAATAATCACGGTAAAAAACGCCAATGCTACTTTGAAAGACTTCAAAGTAGATGGTTTAGGCCGCGGCAATTCAAATTATCGCTTTATGGGGGTAGCCTTTTACAACGCTGGTGGGACGGTTGAGAATTTGACGATCACTGGAATTCGTGAAACACCGTTCTCTGGCACACAACATGGGGTTGGATTATATGCCATTAACCAAGATGGACAGTCGCGTCATATAACTGTGAAGAATTCATCAGTTAAAGATTTTCAAAAGAATGGGATCACGTTGGTTGGAGAAGGGCTTGAAGTATCTGTAGAAAATAATACAGTGCAAGGAAAAGGCCCAACGAATATTACTGCTCAGAATGGTATTCAAATAAGCTCACAGGTCAATGGAACTGTACAGGAAAATATAGTTGAAGGTGTTGCATATATAGGCGCTACTTGGACGGCGAGTGGAATTTTGGCGATAGATGTTGGCGACGTAACCATTGACGACAATCAGGTAAATAACAGTCAGACCAGCATTTATCTTTACGGCGGTTCGGCTACTATAACGAATAACAGGATCGCTACGTCCAAAGCCGCTATCGGCGGTGGCAATTATCTGACCGGTATTGCCGCGGCTGATCCGCCATTCCTTCCCCCTGCTCCTATCGATACTCATTTGTCGTTGGACGAAAGTATTGTTGGTAATTCCACCGATGAAATTTCGGTTATGGAAAGTGGCGATGTGGTCGTTATTCAGAACAACATCGTCAATGGTGGCGGAGATGATCCTGCTTCGGTCGGAATTGGAGCCTGGGCTGGAGAAACTGATGAGGATGTATCCTTTACAATCCTTGGTAATGATGTGTATGGTTGGGGTTACGGATTGGATATATCTAAGTGTGTAACGGGTTGTAAGGCTGGAAAATTTACCTCTATTACCCTTAAAGAAAACAAAATCCACCAGAACATAGTTGGCATGTATACAAATGTTGAAGTAGATGCCAGTTTGAACTGGTGGGGCACTATATCATGGTACGGTTACAACACCGTTACGGGTATTAAGGATTTGTTTGTAGTAGATGGTGATGCTAGTGTTATGTGGGCTCCGTGGCGTGATGAGACCTTAGCACTATCACTAGATGTTCCCACCATCACCTATGCCGATGATGATAATGCTGGCAAGGCCGAGGGTGAGCCGGGGGCTAATGGAGGTACGTTTGGTTATGATGCTTTTGCCACCATTCAGGATGCGCTAAACCATGTGGCAGCCGGCGGGACGGTTTATGTAGGGGCCGGCAATTACAGCGGGGATATCCAGATTAACAAAGCCGTGACCATCACTGGTCAGAACCGGCCGGTGCTGGACGGGCGCTTCTGGGTCAATGCCAATCATGTTACCATTCAAGGCTTTGAAATCCGCAATGGGCTGGCTTCCACCGGGGTTGATCAATCCGCGATTTACATCAGCGGAGCGCAGAATGTGACCATCCGCGACAATCATTTGATTGGTGCTTGGACGGGAGGTGCTACCAACTATACCGGTGGACGTGGCATTCTCACTTCGGGCAATGTCAATAATCTGCTGGTGGATGGCAATATTGTCGAAAAGTGGGTGAGCGGGCTTTACCTCAACCCAACTACCGGTCAAATTACTGTAACCAATAACGAAATCCGCGATAACTGGGCGGGTGCCGGTACAGACGGTCAGACGAATGTGACCTTCCGCAACAATTACTTTATCGGCAACATCGAAGGAATCGGCGCTTCCGCCGTCGGCGCTTCCTTTGTGGTGGAGAAAAATGCCTTTATAAACAACACCACAGCGATGAAGCACTACGGCGGTGGTAACACAGTCAAAGCCGAGCGCAACTGGTGGGGCCATCAAAGCGGCCCGACCATCACCAGCAATCCGGGCGGCAGTGGCCAGCCGGTTGTGGGTGATGTGGATTTTGCCCCCTGGCTGTGTGAGGGAACGGACAGCCAGCCGGATGTGATTGGCTTCCAGCCTGCTGAGGGTGCGGCTGCCTGCACTGCTACATCCGAGGCTAAACGACTGGTGTTCATCGCCTACCCGACCGGCGGTTTTGAAGGTTTGCCCTTCGCCGTTCAACCCGTAGTGCGCGCAGAGGACAATGAAGGTAATCTTGCAGTGAACTTCAACGGCGCAGTGATCCTGTATCTGGCTAATAACCCCGCTGGTGGAGCCTTGCAAGGAAGTCTGCTAACCAATGCTGTCAATGGAGTGGCAACTTTCAGCGGTGTGAGCATCAACAAAGCTGGCGAGAATTATCAACTGGCGGCGATTGCCACCTCGCTTGATCCAGCCGTCGGTGGTTTCTTCAATGTTCTTCCTCAAAACGCTGATCTGGCGGTTTCGATCACCGCCACACCGAACCCCGTGGAGACCGGAGCTGCCTTGATCTATACCGTGGGAGTCCAGAATCTGGGTCCGCTGCCTGCCAGCAACCTGACACTGACGGTCAACCTGCCTGCCGGCGTTACATTCGTCAACGCGGGCGGTACGGGCTGGACTTGCTCACAGAGCGGTGGTGTGGTTACCTGCACTCGCTTCTCACTGGCTGCAGCAAGCAGTGCACCAAACGTAACTATTTCTGTCAACGCACCGAATCAGGCTGGCAGCATCACGGCAACGGCTTCTGTCAACGCCACCACATTGGACCTTGTGTCCGGAAACAACCAGGCCAGTGTGGATACCCTTGTGGTGACAATCCCTGAAACGGGCGGGGTTACAATTTATCTGCCACTGGTTAAGAAATAAACCTATCGGCAGATAAACAATCTGCCCCCTCTGCCAATCCCCATGGCGGAGGGGGCTTTTTTTAGTTCAGTATCAGTTTACGGTTTGGGTTGCTGCTGGGTGATGCAGTGGATATTGCCGCCGCCCAGTAAAATCTCGCGAGCGGGAACGGGAACGATCTGCCGTTCCGGCATCAGTTCGGCCAGTTTTTGCAGGGCGGGCTGATCGTGGGGATCGTCAAAAACCGGCACAATGGCTGCGCCGTTGGCCATGTAAAAGTTGATGTAAGAGCCGGCCAAACGGTCGCCTTCCTCGCGGGGCAGGGTGCCTTCAACCGCGTCTACCCCCTCGCTTTCCTCGCGGGTAATGTAAATTGGACCGGGTTGATGGATTTTATGGACTTCCAGCCGGCGGCCGCGCGCATCGGTCATGTGCATGAGCCGTTCGTAGGCATCGGCGGAGATATCATATTGAGGGTCGTTCTTATCGTCTGTCCAGGTCAAGGCTACCACGCCGGGGCGGATAAAACAAGCCAGATTATCCACGTGACCGCTGGTTTCATCGTTGTAGACTCCCTTGCCAAGCCAGAGGATTTTTTCGACATTCAGGTATTCCATCAAGAGATTCTCAATCTCTGATTTGGAAAGTTGCGGGTTGCGGTTGGGGTTGAGCAGGCATTCTTCGGTGGTCAACAGGGTGCCCTGACCATCCACATGGATAGAGCCGCCTTCCAGTACCAGTGGGGCTTTGTAGCGATCAACCCATTCGATTTCGGCTACCTTGCGGGCGACTAAATCGTCCAGATCCCATGGGAAGTACAGGCCGCCATCCAAACCGCCCCAGGCATTGAAATCCCAATCCACAGCGCGAATCACCTCGCCATTGGTGACAAAGGTCGGCCCGCAGTCCCGCATCCATGAATCGTTATACGAAAGTTCGACCACGCGGACATGACCGGGCAACATTTGACGGGCATTTTGAAACTGACCAGCAGATACACCCATGGTCACCCGCTCAAATCGGGCGATGGCGGTTGCAACCGCAGTAAAGGCTTTTTGGGCCGGTTTTGCTCCCAGCCGCCAGTTATCCGGTCTTTCGGGCCACAACATCCAGCAGCCAGTATGAGGTTCAAATTCTGCCGGCATGCGGAAGCCGTCTTGGCGAGGTGTGCTTTCAATCAGGAACGACATAGAAAATCCTCCCAAAGAAAAATCATCGCTTAATCAAGAATTCACCAATGATCAGGGTTACAGCAACACCAGCAAGCACCGGAATTGCGTAACTCCAATCCACCGCTTCGCCCGGCACCCAGATGAAAAATACGATTGCCTGCAGAATGAACAAAACACAGATAATTGTCATCAATATGGCGGTAGTATGATTGCCCGGCACGCGGTAGGGGCGGGGACGGTCAGCATCGGTACGGCGTAATTTTAAGAATGCCGGGAAGAGAGCAAGGTAAGGCATCAGAAAGACAATGGAAGAAAAGGCGAACAAAGACCAGAACAGGTCTTCAGCCGTGGTTGCCATCAGCCCGTAGATGATCAACACAGCACTGGATACAATGCCAGTCAGAACATATGCGCCCACGGGGGTTTTGTTGATGGGGTGAAGCTTACCAAAGAAAGCCGGCAGTTCGCCTTCGTTGGCGGCTTCAGCAGCGGTTCGATTGGCCCCCATTGTCCATGTAACCATGTTGGTCAGAAAGGTGTACAGGGCTCCGATTCCCAGAATGGTCACGATAAAACCGCCAATTCCGCTTTCTCCAAAGAGGATGCGCAATGTGTCAATTATCCCAGAAACCAACCCTAACTGGTCGGCGGGTAGTGCCATCAGCATACCAATTGTGCCCATCAGGTAGAAGAAAGCAATTAAAACGCCGGCAATAATAATCGCACGAGGAATATCCCGTTGAGGATTTTGCATTTCCTCCCCAGCGCCGGACATTAACTCGAACCCCATAAAGTTGTAGACAATTACCGGCAAGAAGTACAATCCCGCATCCCAGCGAGGCAAAATATTGCGGAAGGACAAGTCGTTAGCAACCCCATGCTGGGCGGCATAAATAAATGCCCCAACACCAATAACCAGCATAATGAGGGCTTTAATCATTGCGCCAATGTTCGGCACCCATTTGCCAATATCGAGGGCGACAATACCGATAATCACAGTTACCCACGTCATCAGGATTCCGATGGCAATTTGCCCCCATAGACTCAGGTCAGGAATGAACAATTGGGCAAACATCCCGGCGAACAGCACGTAGACTGAGGGCATCCATAGGGCAACGTTGATCCAGTATAACCAGGTGGTGCGGGCGGCCCAGCGTTGACCAAAGGCGTTGCGCACCCAGATATAAAGCCCTCCCTGTTCGGGATAGGTGGTGCCCAATTCAGCAGTAATCAAGCCGTAAGGAATAAAGAAAAGCACCAGTGTGATGATCCACCAGGATATAGAGGAAGGCCCAATGGCTGCCGAAGGTGCAAGAGTATCTATAACAAGTATCGCGGCGACGGTAAAGAGCGTCATATCAATGCCACGAAAAGCCTTTTTGAAGCCGTTGCTTTTTTTAGTCGCGGTGATTGCAGTATCCATTAGAATATCTCCTTGATTTAGGAAAAACAAAACAGGGAATAGGCAGGGATAGACTGCCATCCCTGCCCTGTTCAAGGTGTTGTTATCGGTTCAGGAAATTTTCAATTTTCCCACGGTGAAAGGCGGCTAATTCGGCTGAAGGTCGTTTCAGACGCGGGTAAAGCAGCCAGACCAGAATGCCTTTTTCGGTGTGAAGGCGGTTTTCAGCCTGATCGAAAATGATGGATTGGTGGGAATCCATAACTTCATCGGTGACTTCTACACCACGCGAGGCCGGCAGGCAGTGCATAAACTTGCAGTGAGCCGGTGCTTTTGCCATCAAATCTTTATTTACCTGATATTTCGGCATGAAAGCCGCCCGCCGTTCGGGAATCTGGTCTTCCTGTCCGACCCACCACCACAGATCCGTGTAAATAAAATCGGCATTCCGCACTGCTTCGACCGGGTCTTCCGTGACAGTCAGCGTTCCACCAGAAATTTTGTTGTTTTCCTCCGCCCATTGAATCCACTCGGCTGGCGCCTGATATTTTTTGGGAGCCGCATGGGTGAAATTCATTCCCAATCGAGTACAAATCAGCATGAGGGATGAAAGAACATTGGTTGCATCCCCTATAAAAGTGACATTTAATTCTTCCAACTTTTTGCCAGCATGGGCGTGTTCAAGCATGGTTAACACATCGCAGACAACCTGGGTGGGGTGGTTGTAATCGGTCAGGCCGTTAATTACTGGAACAGTAGCATATTTGGCAAGGCCGGTAATGGTTTCATGCTTTAACGTTCGTGCCATGATCGCATCGCACATTCGGGAAAGCACCTGTGCAGTATCACCGAGGGATTCACGCACACCCAGATGAATTTCCCCCGGTTTGAGGTAGAGGGCATGTCCGCCCAATTCGGTCATGGCAACTTCAAAAGAAACTCGGGTGCGGGTGGAGGGTTCTTCGAAAATCATGGCAAGGGTGGCATCCTGTAATAACTTGGGCGTGCAACCCTGCTTATCGGCGGCTTTGATGAGGCGTGTTAGTTCGATTAACTCTAACAATTCCTCTTTGGTGAAGTCCTGCGTATCAATGAAGTGTTTTAGGGTCATTTAAATCCTCCTGAAATAAATATATTTTTCGTATAGCCACTTTTGAACCCAATTAACCTTCGAAATCCTCGGGTTTAGGCAGCCATTCATCAATATTTCGGATGATGCGTGGCACCAAAGCATAACCCTTCACTCGAACACCGGGAATTGAAGGTAAAACCTTGCCTAAGAACTGACGCATTTCAGCATTGTCCTTAAATCGGGCTTCAATAGATATTTCCTGAGTCCCTAAACCGTAAGCCAGATAGGATACTTCGTGCATATTCAGTAACTTATCAATAGCGGCTTGTTCCTGCTCGGGTTCAACTTCCAGAAAAATGTCAACGGTATTAACATATCCGAAAGCGTGGGGGTCAAGAATGGATGTCAAACGAACAGCACCTGACTCTACTAACCGATCAATGCGGTTGCGGATGGTGCGTTCGTTGGCGTTCAGGGATCGGGCGATTTCGGAGGCAGATTTGCGCGCATCTTTACGTAATTCCAGAATGATATGATAGTCAAGAAGATCGAATTGTGCTGATTTTGACATATACTGTTCCGAAACGGAAAAAATAATTACCGAATAGGTAATATCATTATAGCAAAAATCCTTAGTTAATTCAATAGTTTTCATGTCAAAAAGGCTTTTTGTCATAGAAATTTTGGAAACTTGTAATTGACAAGATTTCTATCAAGGATTGTGAATAGGGTTTATCAAAAAACAAGAAAATGATATTTGCTAGCCTTCCCATTCATTTTACAAATAAGGTCCGCTAAAGGGTTGAAAGCGGTATGTATGTTACAATTTTTCCCAGTGATCTACGATGAACACAGAATTCAGCCTTCCTAACCTTTATCCAACCAATCGGCGTGGACCGGTAAGATGGATCTTATCTCACCTCAAGCATCAATGGTGGCTGGTTGTCATTGCCGTAGTGGGGGCTTTTGGTAATGCAGGGCTGGCCGGGGTCGTTCCGGTGATGATCGGTCAGGCTGTAAACTTGGTTAGCGGGGGAGAGTTTGATCAAAACCGACTGCTGCAAATTGTTTTTATCATTGTTATCTCCCAAACAGTGCGAGGTCTTTTGCAGTTTGGGCGCAATTTTGGTTTTGAGGTGATTGCTCAACGGATGGAGCGGAATATCCGTAATGAGCTGTATGTTTCGTTGCTGGGTAAAAGTATGACCTTCCACAACCTCCAGCCGGTGGGTGATACCATGGCACGGGCCACGAATGACGTACGTGAGGTCAATTTTTTGTTTTCGCCCGGGGTAAATCTGGTGGTTGGCTCGTTAATCTTCATTTTTGTTCCAATTTTTCTTGCTCCGCGCTATCATCCGTCATTGGTATTGGTGCCTCTTTTGTTTGTGGTAGTTTATTTTATTCTCTTAAGATTTTATTTGAAGGAACTCGAACCGGTAACGGATGAAGTGCGCCATTCTTTTGGAGTTCTGAATACTCGCTTGAATGAAGCGCTGGATGGAATCGAGGTAGTAAAAGGGGCTGCTCAAGAACAGGGCGAAGTCATATTGTTTGGAAAAAATGTAGACCGCTACCGCAAGGCTGCCATTCAACAAGGCGATATCGAAGCGCGCTTTTTGCCAGCCTTATTACTCGCTCTAGCCATGGCAGGCGGGCTGTTGCACGCCTTAATTCTCTTTCAGCGTGGGTTACTAAACACGGGCGATGTCGTAGCCTATTTTGGTTTGCTTGTGATGCTTTCCTTTCCAACCTTTGTTTCGATTTTCGCCTATTCACGCATATCCCTTGGCCTGGCCGGAGCGAGAAGGATTTTGGAGCTGATGAATCGAGAGAATAATCTTGATCAAAACGATATTGGCTATCAGGGCAAAATGCGCGGCGAGGTAGTGTTTGACAGAGTCAGTTTTGCTTATCAAGAGGACCCCATTTTGAAAAACATTTCTTTTCATGTTCATCCCGGGCAAACGGTGGCAATTGTGGGTCAGACTGGCAGCGGTAAAACCACGCTGGTAAAACTAATTAATCGTATTTATGACGTAAGCAGCGGACGAGTGCTGGTAGACGGGGTAGACGTTAGAGATTGGAATCTGGAAGCACTGCGCCGGCAGATTTCAATCATTGAACAGGATATTTTCCTTTTTTCGCAAACCATCGCGGATAATATTGCTTTTGGCAAACCGGGAGCTTCTATTGAGGAAATTGTAGAAGCGGCAAAGGCTGCCCAGGCCGATGAGTTTATTCGTTCTTTTGAAAAGGGATATGAGACGGTCATCGGTGAACGTGGAGTAACCCTATCAGGGGGACAGCGGCAACGTCTGGCTTTGGCGCGGGCTTTCCTGACCCAACCAAGTATATTGATTTTAGATGACTCAACCAGCGCAATTGACTCGGCAACCGAGGATAAGATTCAACAGGCCATTTACACGGCTGCAAAAGGCCGCACTACTTTTATCATTACCCATCGTCTCTCACAAATTCGCTGGGCAGATGTGATACTGGTTTTACGCAAAGGCGAATTGGTTGCTGCCGGCAGCCATGAGGAATTAATGAAAAGCAGTGAAGCATACCGAAATATCTTTCAGGAATTGTGAACGAGTATAGAAGAGGCTTGAGATGGGATTTTTTGCCGGGTTAGATGCCGAAAAATATGATCGAAAATATAGTGATCGGGAGTTGATCCGGCGTATTTTGTTATATTTCCGCCCGCATTATCAAAGGTTGCTGCTGGTGGGGGTGTTGGTATTGGTAGTATCTGGTTCTGGGGCTTTGTTACCTGTTCTGGTTTCCAAAGGAATTGATTTTCTAAAAGAGGAACTGACACCTGTCAATGTAATCCTGGTTCCGTTTGCGGTCATGCTTACCGGTGTTATTGCCTGGCTGGCCAACTGGCAGGCACGCCGTTTGGTCGTTCGTTCGGTTGCGGATGTGGTTGCCAGACTAGCTAACGAAGCCTTCGCTTCCGCAGCAGAGCATGATTTGTCTTTTTATGATCAATTTTCTTCAGGGAGAATTGCCTCGCGGATTACCAGCGATACTCAGGATTTTGGTCAACTGGTGATCTTAACTACCGACCTTATATCACAGGTGGTTGAATCTCTTATTCTGGCGATTGTACTGATCAATATCGAGCCGCGATTGTCCATGACATTGTTTGCCGTTGTGCCTGCGGTAATGATTTTGGCAGCCAGTTTCCGCAGTCTGGCCCGAAGGGTGACACGTGCTGGTATGAGGGCAATGGCAAATGTTAATCAGACCATAAAGGAAACTGTATCTGGAATCGCAGTTGCAAAAAATTTCCGGCAAGAGGCTCGGATTTACGAAATATTTGACCAGTCCAACCGTCTGTCTTATCAGGTTAATGTTCGCCGAGGGCTGGTTCTATCTATGGTCTTTCCGGTGCTAAACACGGTTGGCGGCTGGATGACCGCTTTACTGGTATATGTCGGAGGGCTAAGTGCTGTTCAGGGAGCAGTTACTATTGGGGCGTGGTACCTGTTTTTGTTGAGCCTCGACCGTTTTATGTTCCCGGTCATGAATTTATCTTCATTTTGGACACAGATTCAAAATGGCCTTTCTGCTGCGGAACGAGTTTTTGCCCTGATTGACGCCGATCCCAGTGTGGTTCAAACGGCGGATATCAAGGCTCCTCGCTTGAAGGGCCGGATTGATTTCAACCATGTCTATTTTCGTTATAAGGAAAATGAACCCGTTTTAGAGGATTTCAATTTGCACATTGCTCCGGGCGAATCCATTGCGCTGGTAGGTCATACCGGTGCGGGTAAATCTTCAATCGTAAAGCTGATTGCCCGATTTTATGAATTCCAATCTGGTGAAATCCTGATAGACGGAATGGATATTCGTCGTTTTGATCTAGGAAGTTACCGCTGCCAGTTGGGGATTGTCTCACAAGTGCCTTTCCTTTTTTCAGGGACGATATTGGAAAATATTCAATATTCCTGTAAAGGGGCTGGTATAAAAGAAATCGAGCGGCTGGCGTATCAAATTGGTGACGGCGAATGGCTTGAGTCTTTACCCGATGGTTTGATGACACAAGTTGGTGAACGCGGCAATCGCTTGTCTATGGGACAACGCCAGCTGGTCTCTTTGATGAGAGTTTTGGTTCAAAAACCGGCCATTTTTGTGCTCGATGAAGCAACTGCCAGTATTGACCCATTCACGGAAAGGCAAATCCAACAGGCTCTGGCTATGGTGCTTGCTCAATCTACCAGTATTTTAATTGCCCATCGGCTCTCGACAGTCAAAGCTGCAGATCGAATCATTGTTCTCGACCACGGAAAAATCATCGAGCAAGGCAATCACGAGCAATTGATGGCGGCCGGTGGGCATTATGCTGAATTGTATAATACCTATTTTCGCCATCAGTCCCTGAGTTACATCGAACAAGCCGGAATGATGAAGGAACGAATTAATGTCGGAACTGCGAGGTTGAAATGATTTACCGAATAATGACCATTTTCAATCAAATCGATCCCTTGATCACGGGTTTTATGGCCCGATATTCAATTACGTTTTTACGGATTAGTCTGGGAATTAATTTTTTCTGGTTTGGAGTACTCAAGTTTTTCCCGAATTTGAGTCCCGCGCAAGGGCTTGCAGCAAAGACGATTGAAACTCTGTCTTTTGGTCTTATTGGCAGTGAAATTTCAGTACCATTATTAGCCTTGTGGGAGTGTTTGATTGGGTTGGGATTGATTACTGGAAAGTTTTTAAGAATTACCTTACTGCTGTTGTTTTTACAAATGGCTGGCACAATGACTCCGCTGGTTTTATTCCCGGAAGAAACCTTTGTACGTTTCCCGTATGCACCGACTCTCGAAGGGCAATATATCATCAAGAATTTAGTCCTAATTTCTGCCGGACTGGTAGTGGGTGCTACCGTGCGAGGTGGACGAATAATCGAGAAGTCAAGTTAACTCCAGAAATTCGTATAGACATGAATACAAAAGTGATTATTGGTTTGGTTATTTTAATACTTGCGAATGGGTGCAGTGTCCTTAAAGCCGGAGATTTGAAAATTATTGATATATGGGCTCAGGCTGCTTTACTGTCTTATTCAGATAAAATGTCGGAACATGCTTATCACATTCCTGTAAACAGTGACTCGCGGCTTTATTTTCAAATTATCAACGAGAGTGATACCGAGGATGCACTGATTGGTGGTCTGAGCGAGGTAAGCGATGCGGTGGAAATTAAGGGAATTGATGGAAATAAAATTCAGGTTGGCCCGGGCGTAGTCGTTGTGATTTCTCCCCGTTCAGATATGTCTGTTAGGTTAACAAATCTAAATCAAGACCTGTTGCCTGCTCAGAAGATCAAAATCACTTTGATTTTTGAACGTCAGGGACAGGTTGAAGTGCTTGTACCTGTAAAATTGCCTCAAAATTAATCGGTTTGACTTTCTAACTCGGAAATTAATTGCAGGAATGCATCAACAACCTTGGGGTCGAATTGTTTGCCGGATTGTTCGCGTAAATAGGCGATTACCTCGTGTTTTTTCCAAGCAGGGCGATAAGGTCTATCTGACAGTAAAGCATCCCACACATCCACAACGGCGAAAATCCGAGCCGCAAGGGGAATTTCTTCGCCTTTTAAGCCGTTTGGATAGCCGCTTCCGTCCCATTTTTCATGGTGGTAGTAGGGGATATCAAGGGCGGGTTTAAGAAATGGAATGCCGGAGAGAATATCATAGGCCATTTGAGGATGCCTACGCATTATCTGCCACTCTTCCGGTGATAATGGGCCGGGTTTGTTGAGGATAGCATCCGGGATGCCCATTTTACCAATGTCATGTAACAATGTCCCTCTGCGGATGTGAGGTAATTGATTTTCTGCTATTCCCAATCTCTTAGCCAATTCGATGGTAATTTGCGTAACCCGCTGGCTGTGATTTTGAGTTTCGGCATCGCGAATTTCCAACGCTTTTGCCCAACCCTGCAAAGTGGTATCATAAGCAATTTGTAATTCATTGATGTGGTATTGCAAATCAGTAAGCAATTGAATATCCTCAATTGCAATTGCTGCCTGACCGGCTAACATTTCTAAGAAGTTCATCCATTCATGGGTTGGTTTGATTTCTGAGCATTTCCAAAGTTGAAGTATGCCCCAGTGATTCTTTTTTGTGATGAGAGGAATTCCCATGAAATTAACAAACCCTTCGTTTCTAACAAGGCTTGAAAAATCACCCTCCAGTGCATTATTAAGGTGCTCATATTGAAGATGAACAATTTGAGTCACATCTGTCCGGATACCCGGATAAGGCTCTATCAGGTTTGGTAATTCTTTCAGATGGAAGCCCTGTGCTGCAGAAAGTTTATAAAAATCGGTTTGGGGGTCCTTTAACCAAATGCTGGCTGCATCTACTTTTTGGTGTTCGATTACCGCTTCCAGTAAAACACGTAAGCGCTCTCCCAAATCTCTACCGTGGGTTATGGTCAGGTCAATCTTACGCAAGGCAGATAGATAGTCTACGGTTTGTTGAGTTTTTTCCTGTAAGAGCATCCTTTGGAGAGCATTACCGATCAGTTCTCCCATGGCAGTGATGATCATTTGGTCACTGTCTGTAAAGGGCTTGTTTCTGCCAAGCATCAGTGCGCCAACAGGTTCTTTACCAGAAAGTAATGGAACTGCGGCGACGTAGGGGTCATAGTAATGCGGTTGATCGCGGAGATAATAAGGGTCTTCGGTCAAATTGTTTTGAAAGTAGGGTGTTTGGCTTCGTATAGCATAACCAGTTATGCCCTGATCCTTTGAAAACTCGGCACCAATCCATTGCTTTGCTTTGCCAATACCATATACGATTCGGTAAAGGGTGTCATTTTCGGGTGTTTTCAAGGCAATAGCAGCAGTTTCGATCTCCAAAATCGAACGAATCGCATGAACCACTGTTTGGCTCATCTCTTCTGTGGAATAGGTCTGGCGAATTTTCTCGGAAAGTTGTAACAAGGCTGCTTGATAACGTTCGTTCTTCTTTTGAAGGGTGATGTCTTCAAAAAGTGTGGCAAATTGACCTTGGGTTGGTGAGAATGCAAAAACACGGTAGTAGCGGTCCAATTCTTGCGAGTAGTTTTCAATCAAAACAGGATCACCAGTGCATGCAACCCTGCCATAAGTTTCAATCCAGTATGGTTCTGTGTTGGGCATCACCTCCAGAACTGTTTTACCGACAATGTTTTCTGCTCTCAAACCAGTCAATTTCTCGAAAGCAGGGTTGACTACAATAAAGCGATAATCCACTGGCTGATTATGTTCGTCTAGGATTATTTCGTGAAGAGCGAAACCGTTTAACATCGTTTCGAACAATTGCCGATAGCTTATCAATAGAGATTTTTTATACTGTTCGATTTCGGTAATGTCCCGCCATTTGGCATATAATGCCAGATCACCTGCATAAGGAATTGTAGTTAGCGAAACTTCAGCCAGAAATTCGCTGCCATCAAGCCGGCGATGCAGCCAGTGAAATTGAACGAAACCATTTTTCAACGCTTCCTTAATATAAAATTCAGCTTTTTCATTGGATAGACTCCCATCCGGTTGAGTTTCGGGAGAAAGTTCGGCGGGAGATTTTCCGATTATTTCTGTTCGTTCTGCCCGAAGGCTATCCAGGGCGGCCTGATTACAATCAATAAATATATGGTTATGGAGTAAAAAACTCGGATCAGAGGATTTGTGAAAGAGGCGTTGAAATTTTTCTTCACTTTTCAATAAATCTAATTCGCGCTGCCTGCGTTCCCTTGCCATGTATAATGTAGCGATCAGAGAATGTTCACTGATCGGCTGGAGGATGAAGCCGTCAATTACTTTTCCTAACTTTGCCTGCAATTGATAATCAACCTGATGAGGATCGAGA